>Ga0105100_10000681_pt1 | contig 19899 bp, 15 predicted proteins | sample PPLLak12cMay2015_2_FD_87033 | JGI IMG/M metagenome (GOLD analysis project Ga0105100, IMG submission 87033) | Freshwater sediment microbial communities from Prairie Pothole Lake near Jamestown, North Dakota, USA - PPLs Lake P8 Core (1) Depth... | ecosystem: Environmental > Aquatic > Freshwater >...
CGGTTGGCCTCAAACAGCTCGTTGAAGACGGTGGCCTCGACACGTGCCGTGCCATCGTCGAGCTGGACCACGGCCATGCGGCCGCGCCGGCCCTGGGTCACACGCACGCCGGTGACCACGCCAGCCACGGCCACGCTCTGGTTGGAGGGCTGTACGCTGGACAGCCGCGTGCGCACCAGCGACTGGACCTCGCGGGCGTAAGTCGAGAAGGGATGTCCGCTGAAGTAGAAGCCGAGCGCCTGCTTCTCTTCGGTGAGCCGCTGCTTGTCGCTCCAGCGCGGCGCGGGGACCAGCTCGACGGCCGGCCCGGCCCCATCTGAATCCCCGCTGAACAGCGAGTTTTGCACGGTGTCCCTGCTCGCCTGCTCGGCGCCTTCGATGGCGATGCCGCCCGAAGCAAACAGGCTGGCCCGGTGATCGTTGACACTGTCGAACGCGCCCGCGCGGATCAGCGCCTCCAGCACGCGCCGGTTGATGACGCGCTTGTCCACTCGCCTGCAGAACTCGAACAGATCCTTGAAGGGCCCGCCCTGGCGGCGCGCCTGAAGGATTGCCTCGATCGCCGATGCGCCGGTGCCCTTGATGCCGCCCAGCCCGTAGCGGATCGCCTTCTCGCCCACTGGAACGAAGCGGTACTCCGAGGCGTTGATATCGGGTGGCAGGACTCTGAGCCCGTTGTCGGCTGCGTCCTCGCAGAGCTGGTGCACCTTGTCGGTGTCGTCCATCACCGCGGAAAGGTTGGCCGCCAGGAAGGCAGCCGGATGATGCGCCTTCATGTACGCGGTCTGGTAGGCGACCAGCGCGTACGCGGCCGCGTGCGACTTGTTGAAGCCGTAGCCGGCGAACTTCTCCATCAAGTCGAACAGCTGATTGGCCTTGCCCCGGGCGAGACCGTTACGCTCGGCCCCGGCGACGAAGATGTCGCGGTGCGTGGCCATCTCCTCCGGCTTCTTCTTGCCCATGGCCCGGCGCAGCAGATCGGCGCCGCCCAGCGTGTAACCGCCGATGACCTGGGCGATCTGCATCACCTGCTCCTGGTACACCATGATGCCGTAGGTGGGGCCCAGGATCGTCTCCAGCCGTGGGTCCAGGTAGTCGACGCGGCTGCGCCCGTGCTTACGCTCGATGTACTCGGGAATCAGCTCCATCGGTCCCGGGCGGAACAGCGCGACCAGGGCGATGATGTCCTCGAAGCGGTCCGGTCTGGCGCGCTTGAGCAGGTCGCGCATGCCGCGCGATTCGAACTGGAACACCGCGGTGGTGTTGGCGCTGGAGAAGATCTTGTACGCCTGCGGGTCGTCGAGCGGCAGGTCCTCCAGGGAAGTGGGAGGCGGGAGGCGGGAGGGGCGCTCCTCCTTCCGAGGGGAGGTGGGAGGTGGGGGATGGGAGGTGGGCTCGGTCGCGCGCTGCGCATCTCCTCGCTCCTCCCGCCCCCCCCCTCCCGCCGCAAGGTACTTCAGCGTCCAGTCCAGGATCGTAAGGGTGGTCAGCCCCAGAAAATCGAACTTCACCAGCCCGACGGCTTCCACGTCGTCCTTGTCGAACTGGCTCACCACACTGTCGGTGCCCTCGGCGCAATACAGCGGGCAGAAATCGGTGAGTTTGCCGGGGGCGATCAGCACGCCGCCAGCGTGCATGCCGACGTTGCGCGTCATGCCCTCCAGCCGCTCGCCGAGCTCGAGCAGCTCGCGCACTTCCTCCTCCTTCTGCTCGCGCTCGGCCAGCAGCGGCTCCATCTCGCGCGCCATCTTCAGCGTGATGAGCTTGCCGGGCTGGAAGGGGATCAGCTTGGCGAGCTGATCGCAGAACGTGTAGGGCATGTCCAGCACGCGACCGACATCGCGCACGACCGCCTTGGCCGCCATGGTGCCGAAGGTGGCGATCTGCGACACGCTGTGGCTGCCGTATTTCTGGCGGACGTACTCGATGACGCGATCGCGGCCGTCCTGGCAGAAGTCCACGTCGAAGTCGGGCATGGATACCCGCTCCGGGTTGAGGAAGCGCTCGAACAGCAGGTCATAGCGCAGCGGGTCGAGGTCGGTGATCCCGAGGCTGTAGGCCACCAGCGAGCCGGCGCCGGAACCGCGGCCCGGTCCCACCGGCACGCCGTTGCCCTTGGCCCAGTTGATGAAGTCGGCCACGATCAGAAAGTAGCCGGGGAAGCCCATCGCGATGATGGTCGCGATCTCCAGCTCGAGCCGCGCGAGATAGGTCGGCCGCTGCCGCTCGCGCTCCGCGGAGTCGGGATACAGCGCCGCCAGCCTGCGCTCGAGCCCCGCCAGGGCCTGGCTGCGCAGGTACTCGTCGAGGCCGACCTTGTCAGGGGTCGGGAACCGCGGCAGCTTCGCTGCACCCAGCTCGATCTCGAGGCTGCAGCGGCGGGCGATTTCCACGCTGTTGGCGAGCGCCGCGGGCATGTCCGCAAACAGCTCCGCCATCTCGGCCTGGGACTTGAAGTACTGCTCGGGCGTGAACGGCCGCGGGCGCCGCTGGTCGGCGAGGATGTAGCCATGGCTGATACACACGCGCGCCTCGTGCGCCTTGAACTCGTCGGGCGTCAGAAACTGCACCGGATGGGTCGCCACCACGGGCAGCTTGAGCCGCGCAGCCAGACGCACGCTACGCCGCAGGCAAGCCTCCTGCTCGGACCGACCGGTCCGCTGCAGCTCCAGATAGAAACGATCGGGGAAAAGCGCCGCCCACGAGCGCGCCAGCAACTCGGCCTGAGGCTCGTTGTCGGCCAGGACTGCCTGGCCGATGTCGCCTTGCGCGGCGCCGGACAGGGCGATGAGCCCGTCCGTGCCCAACTCCATGAACCAGGACTTCTTCACCTCGGCCCGCCCGCGGTGCTGGTTGCAGCGATAGGCACGCGAGAGCAGCTCGCACAGCCTAAGGTACCCGGTGCGGTTCTGGCACAGCAGCAGCGCGCGGAAGGGCTTGTCGCGGTCCTGCTCGTTGGTGAGCCACAGGTCGCAGCCGACGATGGGCTTGACGCCCGCGCTGCGCGCGGCCTGGTAGAACTTGACCAGGCCGAAGACATTAGCAAGATCGGTAAGCGCCAGCGCGGGCATCCCGTCCGCGGCCGCGGTCGCGACGGCGTCGTCGATGCGCACGATACCGTCGGAGATCGAGTACTCGCTGTGCAGGCGAAGGTGGATGAACTGCGGCGACGGCATGGCGCAATTTTATCGTGCTGCGCCCGGCTTGCACTACACCGCGCAGATCGAGCAGTGGCGCGCTCTGGCGAGGCTGGCCCCGGCATCGCAAGGTATACTGCGGCCTCCGCGACCCACCCTCGATGAATCGCCACACCAGCCTCGCCTGCGGGCCTGCGGCACCCTTGTTCCCCGGTGGCGACGCCTGTTGCACCCCGGTGCGCCCGGCACCGCGGCCTTGGCCACGGGCGAGCGGTCACGGGAAGCCACATGACCTATTGCGCACGCGTCGCACCTGCCAGTCACGCCACGGGTTTCGCCGATGAGCGCGCAGTCCGTGCGACGCGCCGCGGCGGTCATGCTCGGGCTCGTGCTGGTGTGGGGCTACGCCTGGATCGTGGCGAAGATGGCGCTCGCCTACTGCGGCCCGCTCGACTTGGCGACCCTTCGCACCGCCGTCGGGGCGGCCACCCTGTTCCCCGCGCTGGTATGGATGCGCGGGCCCATCTGGCCCGAGCACCCGTGGGAAGCGCTTGCGGTGGGGATGGTCCAGACCGCCGCGTTCCTGCTCCTGAACAACTGGGCGCTGGCGCAGGGAGAGGCCGGGAAGACCTCGGTTCTGGTGTTCACGATGCCGTTCTGGGTGCTGCTGCTCGCGTGGCCGGTTCTGGGCGAGCGCATCCAGGGCGTAGGTTGGCTGGCGGTTGTGCTGGCGGCAGTCGGCCTGGCGTTCATCCTGGCGCCCTCGCGGCTGCGTACCGGCATGGTCGCCGAGTTGCTCGCGGTCCTGGCCGGCATCTGCTGGGCACTGGGCGTGGTGATCTCAAAGCGTCTGCACAATCGCCACCCGGTGGACGTGTACAACTTCACCTTCTGGCAGATGGCGCTGGGGCTGCTCCCGATGATCGCCGTTTCGCTCTCCACTTCCTCCCGGCCGATAGAGTGGAGCGTGGAGTTCGTGCTGCTGCTGCTGACGCTGGGCATCGTCGCCACCGCCGGTGGATGGGGCGCCTGGTTCTATGTCTTGCGGCGCCTGCCGGCAGGCACCACCAGTATGGCCTCGCTGGGCATCCCGGTCGTCGCGCTCGGCGCCTCTGCGATCCAGCTCGGTGAGCGGCCAATGCCGATGGAGCTTTCCGGCATGATCCTGATCGGCATTGCGCTTGCGCTGGTGTCCTGGGACACCATCCGGCGGCACCGGCCGGTCGAGCCTTTGATGGGACAGGAGTAAGGACTTGAACCACAGAGACACAGAGACACAGAGGGAAGCGTGTGTCGGCCTGGCTGCTTGTTCGCCACGCAGCGATGGTTGTCGGATCTGGTCGACCGGGTTCGGTCAGCCTCGGGCTCCTGCAGGAACTCTCCGTCGTGCATTCCTCTGCGCCTCTGTGCCTCTGTGGTTCATCTGCCGTCGATGAAACCAAGCCAATCGCACATCCTCAACGTCCGCGGCCTGCGCTACCACGTACGCACCTGGGGCGATCCCGCGCATCCACAGCTGTGGCTGCTGCATGGCTGGATGGACGTCTCGGCGTCCTTCCAGTTTCTGGTGGATGCCTTGAAGCGCGACTGGTATGTGATCGCCCCGGACTGGCGCGGCTTCGGGTTGAGCGAGTGGGCCGCGGGCGGGTACTGGTTCCTCGACTACCTGGGCGACCTCGACGTGATGCTGGGGCTGCTCGCGCAGGACCGCAGCGTCCACCTGGCGGGTCACAGCATGGGCGGCAATGTCGCCAACCTGTACGCGGGCGTGCGCCCGGAGCGCGTCCGCAGGTTGGCGCTACTGGAGGGTTTAGGCCTCCCGCGCACCACGCCGGGTGCCGCCCCTGCGCGCTTGAGCAAATGGCTGGACGAGATCGCCGACCCGCCGAGCTTCAAACCCTATTCTTCGTTCGAGGAGGTGGAAGAGCGGCTGATGAAGAACAACCCGCGGCTCACCCGCGACAAAGCCCGCTTCCTGGCGCCCCATTGGGCCAAGCGGCTGGACTCGGGCGAGATCGTGCTGTCCAGCGATCCCGCTCACAAGATGGTCCACCCGGTGCTCTACCGGCTGGAGGAGGCGCTCGCCTGCTGGCGCAAGACCAGCGCGCCGGTGCTGTGGGTGTGGGGCGACAGCGATTGGATGCGCAAGTGGTTCAACACCGGCGAGGAGGACCTCGCAGAGCGCCGTGCTGCCTACCAGAACCTGACCGAAGTGCGCCTCACGGCCTGCGGGCACATGATGCATCACGACCAGCCCGAGCGGCTGGCTGAGGTGCTGGAGCGTTTCTTCGCTGAACCCGACTGAGCCCACTTCGCCCGCAGAGGCGCAGGGAACGCAGAGAAAAGCCAGAACTGGAGCTTGCTGATTCCTCAGCGGTGGATCGAGTCCATTCACTCATGCCGCTGATCTGCCCCGGTTTCCTCTGCGATCCTCTGCGCGTCGGCGTTGAGGCTTGGGTTCAACGGTATCAGGGCCGGTAGGCCGTCATCACTACAGCGGCGAGCTGGCGCGCGAAGCGCCCGTCGAGCCGGCCCTGCTTGAGCAGCAGCCGGTGCCAGATTGCCCCGAAAACCAGGTCGCAGATGACATCGAGGTCGGCATCGGCAGCCAGCTCGCCGCGGACAATCCCGCGCTCGAGCAGCGCCTTGAGCGCCTCCTTGCGCTTGTTCAGGAATGCCTTGAGCAGCACCTCGCGAAACTCCTCATCGAGCACCGCGTCGGCCATCAATCCGCGCATGATCGGACCGGAGATGTCGGTGAGCCGCTTGCAGCCCGCGGTCAGGAACGCATCCAGATCGGCGCGCAGCGAGCCCTTGTCCGGGAGAGGGATCTTGCTGGCGGCATGGTTGGCGTATGCCTCCAAGACCAGCTCCGCCCGGCACTTCCACCAGCGATAGATGGTTTGCTTGCCCACGCCGGCCTGGCGCGCCACCCCCTCGATGGTAAGCGCGCCGTAGCCCTCGTCCTCCAGCAACTGCAGCACCGCGTCCAGAATCGCTTCATGCGAGTGCTCGCTGCGCGGCCGGCCGCGGCAGGGCTTGCTGTTTTCTGCCTGGGCCTTGCCGTTGTCCGGCTGCGTCTTGCTGGAATCTGGCTGCGCCTTGGACAGAACGGTGTCGCTGTTAGACATACGGCGGAGTTGTGCTGTTATGGATTGGGGAAGTGCGGGCTGCGGAGGAGACTATCACACCGGCGCGGGAAGCGGCGGCGGGCTAGCCACGCAGCAGAACCGCCCCGCGCCACAACGTCAGGCAGCCGGTCACGACGAACGCGGCCGCGTAGCTTCCAGTGCCCGCGACGATCGCCCAGAACAGCAACGGCAGCGTCACTACACCGCAGTAGGTCAGGGCCAGCGAAGCTCCGGTTGCAGCCGCAGCCTGGCCGGCAGGAGCGGTGCGTGCGACCTCGCTCAGGTAGACACCGTTCCATCCCACCGCGGTAGCACCATAGGCCAGGCTGACCGCGAGCACCGGCAGCAGCGGCCAGTTCGCGCTCACCGTGGCGACGGCGAACGCGGCGAGCGACATGGCCACTCCCAGGGCCCCCAGCAGCAGGCGCGGCTTGATCCAATTGTCGGCCGCCACACCCCAGAGAACGCGGCCCGCGACTCCTGCCGCCATCGCGATTGACAGCGCTGCACCCGCCGCGGCGACGCTCAAGCCTGCGCGCTCGTGCAGGAACACGACCAGGAAAGACCCCAGGCACATCTGCATGCCCGAGTAGGCGAAGGACGCCAAGGCCATCTCGCGCAGGCGCCGGTCAGCGAGCACCGTGCGCAGCGGCTCGACGAGCCCCAACGGCTCGGCATCCGGCATCCGGCTGCCCGCGTCCACGGCGCGCCGCCAGGGCTGTACCGCCACCGTCAGTCCCAGACATAAGCCGCCGGTCGCGATCGCCGCCACCTTCCAACCGAAGGCCAGCATGAGTGCCGGCAGCAGCGCGCCGGCCAGCGCGCCGCCGATCGGCACACCAGTCTGCTTGAGCGAGAAGATGAAGGCGCGCAGGTTCGGCGGCACCCGCTCGGCCAGGATCGCCGAGCTGGACGGCGTCACGACGCCATAGCCCAGCCCAATCACAAGTGCTCCCAGCGCCACGAGCGTGACGTTCGCTGTCGCGAACAGTGCGATGCCCACTGCACACAGCAGAAGGCTGATCTGGCTCGTGCCCATCGGCCCGTAGCGGCCGATCGTGCTGCCGCTGCGCAGCGCGGCGAATGCGGCGCTGGAGTAGATCAGCGCGGTCAGAATCCCGATCGCGCTGGCGGGCACACCGACTTCGGGCTCCGCGACGGGCGCCAGCACCGGCGGCGCGAACACCACGAGTGATACGAGGGTCTGGATCGCCATGGTGACGGCGAGGGAGAGCCAGACGCCGTTCATGGGAGGGCGTGACAGATACAGCGTGACAGGTGTGAAGCGTTACAGAAAAGGCGTGCCAGGACAGGAATGGCGTTACAGGTTGAGCGTGACAGGCGGGCGCCTCGGACCACGAACGGAGAAAGGGACAAAGCCAATGCTGGTCCTGGGGTTTGCACGACTAGCATGGACCGTGCGCGACGTATCTGTCACGCTTCACCTGTCACGCCTTTTCCGTCACGCTCTTCTTGTCACGGTTCACCTGTCACGCCTCAGCGCGCCTTGGCCAGCGCCTGATCGATATCCCACAGGATGTCGTCGAGATCCTCGATGCCCACCGACAGGCGGATCATGTCGGGGGTGACACCGGCCTTGATCTGCTCTTCTTCCGACAGTTGCCGGTGGGTGGTCGAGGCCGGGTGGATGACCAGCGTCTTGGCATCGCCCACGTTGGCGAGGTGGCTCAGGAACTGCACGCTCTCGATGAACTTCACGCCGGCTTCCTGCCCGCCCTTGATGCCGAACGTCATGATGCCGCTGGCGCCCTTGGGCATGTACTTCTGCGTGAGATCGTAATAGCGGCTGGACGGCAGGCCGGGATAGTTGACCCAGCTCACCTGGGGATGCGACTCCAGGTACTTCGCCACCGCGAGTGCATTGGCCACGTGCCGGTCCATCCGCACGTGCAGGGTCTCCAACCCCTGCAGCAGCAGCCAGGCATTCAGCGGCGACATGGCGTGGCCCAGCGTACGCAGCGTCTCCATGCGGCACTTCATGGCGTAGCCGAAGTCGCCGAAGGTCTCGTAGAAGCGCACGCCATGGTAGCCGCGCGAGGGCTCGGTCATGCCCGGGAACTTGCCGTTGTCCCAGGGGAACTTGCCCGACTCCACCAGCACTCCACCCATGGTGGTGCCGTGCCCGCCGATGTACTTGGTGGCCGAGTGCACGATGATGTCGGCACCCCACTTGAAGGGCTGGCACAGGTACGGGCTGGCGAAGGTGTTGTCGATCACCAGGGGAATACCGGCGTCCTTGGCGATCGCCGCCACCGCTTCGATGTCCAGGATGTTGATGCGCGGGTTGCCGGCAGTCTCGGCGTACAGCACCTTGGTCCTCGGCGTGATGGCTTTCTTGAAGTTGCCCGGCTCGTCGGGATCGACGAAGGTGGTGCTGATGCCGAACTTGCGGAAGGTCACGTCGAACTGCGAGTAGGTCCCGCCGTAAAGCGTGCTGGCCGAGACGATCTCGTCGCCGTGGTCCAGCAGGGTGAGCAGTGCCGTCATCTGCGCCGCCTGTCCCGAAGAGGTGGCGAGGGCGGCCCGTCCTCCCTCCAGGGCGGCCACGCGCTCCTCGAACACCGCCACGGTCGGGTTGGAAATGCGCGAGTAGACGTTGCCGAAGGTCTGCAGGTTGAACAGGCTGGCGGCGTGTTCGGCCGAGTCGAACACGAAGGATGTGGTTTGGTAGATCGGCACGGCGCGCGCGCCCGTGGCCGGATCGGGAATCTGTCCGGCGTGCAGGCACAGTGTGCCCATGCCGAATTCGCGGTCGGGCATAGTCGTAATCTTCGCGAAGCTTGGGAAAGCTGGGATTGTAGCAGGCGCTCTGGCGCACCCGGGCCTCGCTGGTCAGGCGCGCGGCGAGGCAGAGCAGAAAGCCTGAGCCACGGAGGACACGGTGGACACGGAGGAAAAGCGAAGACTTGAACGGGAAGACGTGGTGGCCGTCGTGCGCTCAAGTCTGATCCCCCGTCCGGCTGCATCCGACCTCGACCCGAACGCCCATCCGACACCCGAGGCCCAGAATCAGCTCTTGTTTTCCTCCGTGTCCACCGTGTCCTCCGTGGTTCAGTTTTTTCTAGCTTGCGGCGAGCAGCTGCCGCACGTCGGACAGCAGAGCGGGAACGTCCTCGGCCGCCACCGGCATGCCGAACGCGGGACCCTGCGCGAGGTCGCAATCCGCTTCCCGCAGCAGGGCGGCGTGGGCAGCGCTTTCAACGCCGGTGACCACCACGCCCAGGTTGAGCGCGTGCACCATGTGGATCATCGCGCGCGTGACCGCGGCGAGATCGCCGTCGCGGGCGAGACCGCGCAGGAAGCTGGCCTCCATCCGCACCATGCTGAGGGGATACTGTCCGAGACTGGAGAACGCGGCTGGCCCGCTGCCCAGATCGTCCAGAACCAGACGTGCGCCCATGTCCTGCAACGCCCGCATCGCATCCTGCGTGCGCAGCGACACACGCGTGCCGGGGACCGAGCCGAACCCGAGCATGAGCAGGCCCGGGTCGACGCCCGCCTGGGCAGTGGCCTCGCGCACCAGACGGGACAGATCGCCGCGGTCCGCCGCGCCCGGCGGAAGGGTGAGCGAGAGATACAGCGACGGCAGGCCCATGGCGTGCCAGGCACGCAGCTGCAGGCACGCGCTGCGCACCAGCCATTCGGACATCGGCGTGACCACGGTGGCGTCCTCGCTCGCAGCGACGAACTCGGCGGCCGGGAGCATACCGTGCTGCGGGTGGCGCCAGAACAGCTGCGCGTCGAGCCCGGCGATGTCGCCGCTGCGCGCCGCGATCTGGGGTTGATAGCGCAGCAGAAACTCATCGCGGGCCAGGCCGCGCCGCAAGCCGTTCTCGAGGTCGGTGCGGGCGAGCGCTGCGGCGTTCATGCTCTCGTCGTGGAAGCGGTAGGCGTTGCGGCCGTTCTCCTTGGTCTGATACATCGCCACGTCGGCGTTCTTCATCAGCACGTCGGCGTCCTCGCCGTCGCTCGGATACACACTGATGCCGATGCTGGCGGTCGTCGTCACTTTTTCCCCACCCTTGAGCGTGAAGGGCCGGGTCAGCGACTCGAGGACGCGTGCCGCCACCTTGGCGGCATCCTCGGGACGCTCGAGCGGGGCCAGCACGAGCACGAACTCGTCTCCGCCAAGCCGCGCCAGCGTCGTGCCTCCGCCCAGCTCGGGTGAGCGCAACAGGGAGTCGGTTTCGCGCACACACGCGCTGATGCGCTCGGCCACGCCCTTCAGCAGCATGTCCCCGGCATCGTGGCCCAGCGTGTCGTTGACTTGCTTGAAGCGATCCAGGTCCAGAAACAGGATCGCGGCCAGGCCCTGTGCGCGGCGCGCCCGCGCCATCCCCTCGGCCAGGCGCTCCTTCAGCAGGACGCGGTTGGGCAGGTGGGTAAGCGGATCGTAGTAGGCCAGGCGCTCGATCTGCTCCTGCGCCTGCACCGCCGCGGTGATGTCGCGCAGCGTGATGACGGCCACGGCGGGCTCCAGGCCCGGCTCGCGCATCAGGGTCACGCTGGTGTCCAGCGTCCGGCGGCTGCCATCGGCCGAAACATACTCGCGTTCGCCGAGGGAGGCATTCTCGGACGGAAAGAAGGGCTGGTGCTGCCAGCCGAGCACGTCCTGGGCAAGCTGGGTCGGCGGCAGACGATTGACCAGGAGCGTACGGTCGATGCCCAGGATCTCGGCAGCAGCGGGGTTGACCAGACGCACGATTCCGTCGCGGTCGATCAGGAGCACCCCATCGCTCATGGAGTCCATCAACTGGTCGGCCGCGTAGGCAGGCGTGATCTCGACCAGACGATAGCGCCAGGTGGTGTAAGCGTTGACGACGTTGCCCACCATGATGGCCAGACCCCCGAGCGGGAAGACGCTCACGCCCAGTGCCGGGAGGAAATCGATCGCGCCGAGCGAGGCGACGGACAGGCCGGTCAGCAGGAGCAGCCCGCGCCGGGACGCGAAGCTGCCGCGGCGGTTGCTCCGGTACTGTTGCCAGTACATCTGCATGCAGGTGGCCACCACCGCCATGGTGAAGAATATGAACACCCAGCCCACCGGCGCGTAGAGAGGATAGTAGCCCCAGCTGTACGCAACGATGCCAGCCTGCATCTCACCAGCCAGATGAATCGCGAGCAGCAGCGTGGACGCGAGCCAGGCGCCGGCGACGGCGCGCTGCCGTCGCTGCCACTGTCCGGTAATGACGGTGGCAAAGTGGTACTGAACAGCCGGGATCGCGAGGACGAACAGCGTGGTGAGCCGCGCCCACACCGTAGCCGCCTCGATGTCGGCGCTGAGAAACTCGGCCGCCGTGGTGAGCTGCCAGGCGCCGATGGTGCTGGACAGGAGAAAGTGCAACCAGCCGACCCGGGAGAAGCGCTCCCGCAGCAGGATTGCCGTCCCTACCGCAAGGACGGTCAGCCCGGCAAACACGAAAGGCAACGCGAGCGCGGTCGGCGCGGAGCCGCTCATTGAGTTGTCGCTTCAGGTCATGCCGGCGGCGATCGAAAGCACCTCGCGCGGACCGGTCTTGGTTTTGCGAGGGTTATCGGCAGATTGCCGGCAGGCTTAAGGCTTCAGGCAGGCCGTCAAAGCCGGAACGCAAAGGACACAAAGGGGAAAAGAAAGGGCGCCAAGGAAAACGGGGCGCGGGCTTGCAGTGGGCCAGTGGGAACCGGTGGTGTTCAATGACGGGCTGGATTCGTTGCCGAGGCCCGCTCGCTGCAGCCAGGCGAAATCAATCAAGTCACGGTTTTCTTTGCGTCCCTGGGGTTTCCCTTTGCGTCCTTTGCGTTCCCGCTTTAGCGAGTTAGCGCCGCGCTCCTCAATAAGCCAGCCATTGCGGCCGCTTGGAGGAGATGACCTTGGTGTTGACGCCTACCCAGTGCAAGCCACCGAACAAGCGGGCGTGCTCGATCTTGACGCAACGGTCCATGACCACCTCCAGGCCGGCGTTGCGCGCCCTGGCCGCCGCCTCGTGGTTGATCACTCCCAGCTGCATCCACAGGACCTTGGCCCCGATGGCAATGGCCTCCGCGGCGAGGGGCGGGATCTCTTCGCTCTTGCGGAAGCAATCGACGATGTCCACCCTCTCCGGAATGTCGCGCAGGCTGGCATAGCACTTCTCGCCCAGGACCTCCGGGTAGGCAGGGTTGACCGGGATGATGCGGTAGCCATGCTCCTGCATGTACTTGGCGGCAAAGTAGCTCGGACGCCACCAGTTGGCGGACAGGCCGACTACGGCGATGGTGCGAGCCTCTTTGAGAATGCGGCGCAACGTGTTGATGTCTTCGTTCATGGCCGACCGGAGAAAACTGGTGCACGGGCCGACAGTTTAGCAGGCCACCGCCCGATCCTATGCCTTTTGGACTAGATCGTCCGGCCGGTTTTCCGGGCCACGGCAGGGGTGCACACTGGTACGGAGTCTTCTTCGACTCCTCCCTCGGACGACAGTCCGTTCGCCCCGACCAGTGCGGTCGGGGCTTTTTTCGTATGGCTTGCCGGCCCCTTCGGGTCTACGGCCCTAGCCAGACCAAGGCCTGAGGCAGGGTGGTTCGGGCTCGCCGTATAATCTCGTCGAACCGAACTCAAGGACGTCCGCCCATGCTCCGACTCACCGCACGCTTCCTCTGGCTCCTGGTGGCCCTGCCGGCCATGGAGGCTGCACAGGGCGAGCCGCTTGCCAACCCGATCCAGGCACCGGGCGCGCCCTGGTATTTCGACAGCTTCATCGTCGATTCGCCGAATGAGGACGGCTGGGCTTCGTTCTCCAAGGATGCCAAATCGGCGGAGATGGGGAAGAAGTACGAGGATGGCCACACTGCCGCTGCGGTCGTCGAAGCGCACAAGCTCCGCGAGCCGGTCGTGTCACAGGAGGATCTGCTGGTTGTGGACAAGCAGATCAACGGCACCAGCCCCGACCCGGTGACGAAGCTGGCCGACTACCAGACCGAGGTCATCACGCCCAAAGGCCTGCTGTGTGTGCGCTCCGTCGCCCGCTTCGAGGACAGTCGCGAGCAGATCGAGCAGCCGGGCACCCTGCTCGTGCGCGGCTTGACCTGCGTGCGGCCCGACCGCCCCGAGATCGTCGTCGGACTGCGGTTCGCCGAGCGCGTACAGGCCGGCGCAGCAGCGGGTGGCCCGGACGACGTCGGCGAGCGCTTCCTGCGCAGTCTGCGGTTCACGCCCATCAGCTTCGATCTCATCAGCCAGGCGCGCTCCGCAGTGGGCATGAAGAAAGGTGACGAGGCGGTGCGCCTTCTGCAGCCGGCCGCCGAGCAAGGCGACGGCGAGGCCGCCCTGTTCCTCGGCAACATCCTGCTATACGGCTCCGGCACCGCCGAGGATCTGCCGGGCGCGCGCAAATGGCTCGAGATCGCCGCGCGCCAGGGGCGCGTCGACGCGATGTACAACCTCGGGGCAATCTACGACAAGGGCATCGGCACGTCGCGCGACGCGAGCGAGGCCATCAAGTGGTTCACGCTCGCCGCCGACCAGCGCGATCCCACCTCCCAACTCAATCTCGCGCTGTTTCATCTGCGGGGCGACGGCGTGGAGAAGAGCATCCCGACTGCCGAGCTGTGGCTCCAGCGCTCCGCCAACAACGGTAACAAGCGCGCGCAGGGGATCCTGGCGAGCGGTGCATACAAGAAGCAGTGATCCCCCGGCGACAGGCCACCGATAAACCAATGTCGCCGCGTCACGGGACGCCAATCTCCAGCGCGGCGACCCTGTCTTTCTCCGGCATCTTCGCCAGCGCCTCGACCGCAGCGTAGAAGCGTGGCAGGTCGCCGCCTGAGTCGGCCAGAAGCTGCTGGAAGCCAGGCACCAGCTGCGTATAGATCGCGACCGACGCGACCTGTGCATTGTTGAGCGGCTGGTCGAACCACCAATCGTATCCCGCGAATCCGTCCCACTGATCGCGCAGCTCCCGGTAGTCCGAGCGCATCTGGTCGAAGAGGTGCGCTTTGCCCCTGCGCATGGCCTGGGGGTCGCCGCCACTGGCGTACAACTGCACAAGCTTGTCCTGGAAGCGCGCGACCAGCCCGGCGAACTCGCGCCTGTACGCCTGTGTCGCCTGGAATGCCGCGAACTGCTCGGGGGTCCCTTGAGCCTGCAGCCAGCGCCCCACGCCCTCCAGCTCGACGGCCGTCGCGAAGGATTCGTTGAACGTGCTGTCTCCCGGGAGATAAACGACCTGGTGCGCCAGCTCGTGGAAGATCAGGCGCGCGATCTCCGTCTCTGGGTAGCGGATGAAAGTGTTGAGGACCGGATCGTCCATCCATCCCAGCGTCGAATAGGCCGGCACGCCGGCGACGTAGACGTCCAGGCCGTCATCGCGTAGCTGTGCAGCGAGCTTCTCGGCATCCTCCCGCGCGAAGTACCCGCGATAGCCTACACACCCGGCGACGGGGAAACACCACTGGCGGGGAACGACGGAGAACTCCTCGGTGGCAAACACGTTCCACACGACGAAGGGGCGTTGCAGGTCGGCGTAACGCCTGTAGCTGCCATTGTCCGGCAGCGCCAGCTCGCGACTGGCAAACCCGCGGATCTCCTGCACCTGCTCGAGCCGGACCTTGAGCTCCGCGGGCGTGCGCTCGTCGTCGAGCACCTGCGGAATCGGGCGCGCCTTGCGCGACAGCTCGAGCTGCCCGTTCATCGCCTGCAGGTAGTAGCCCAGCGTCGAGCAGCCGGCAAAGCCAGCCAACACCAGCAGCAGCGCGCCAGCCAACAACCCTTTACGCATGCATGAACCGGCCATCGGTAAGGAACGCACACACTTGACGCGCCACGCGCGCCGATACGAGCAGTCCGCTGTGGCTTACGGGGAGTACGATGTGGTCGCGCAGGCCAGGCAGCTTCGTCTCCGCGACCGTGACTGCGCCATCGTTGGGCTTTGGCAGCGTCACCACCACGCTTGCCACCCCGAACCTCAAGGTCCCGGCGATCGCACCCGTCTCCACGCGGCGCGCCGCCTCCGCCCCACGCTCCGCCCGCCACTGCGGCAACCCGCGCCCGAGGAGCATGCGCCCGGACCGTAAGCGCACGAGCTGTTCGGTCGCAAGCGAGCTGGTGCAGGGGCTGCCCAGCAGGACCACGCGTCCGACCGAGATCGACGGCTCGCGTGCGAGCAGCTCCAGTGCGACCAGTCCCCCAAGGCTGTGCCCAACGAAGTGAACGCGCCCAGCGACGCGCTCCCGCACGAAGCGCTCGAGCCGCAGCGCAGCCTCCTCGAGAGTGAGCCGCACCGAAGGATAGGAGAAGGCCAGCGGCTCGAACCCGCAGCCACCCAGCCGGCGTGCGAGCAGCGCGCACACCGCACCTGTCATCCACAGGCCATGAACCAGCACAACCGGCTCGCGCTGCAACGGCTGTGTCACGCCTGGGTCGGCCTCGGGCGCGGGCAAGCGTGCGCGCGCAGCGCTTGGGGCTGTGCACCATGCAGTGGAGCAATCGCGAAGAGGCAGTCGCGCATTCGGCCGAACGTCATCGGGGATCAAACTGGATTATAGGGGGAAGCGCCCGCTGGTAGACTCGCCCGATGCCCTTCTCGCTCACCGCGATACTGCTTGCCCCGCTCGTCTCCCTGTTCGCATCGACCGTGCTGGCCATCAGCGGCTTCGGCTCGGCGCTGATCTCCATCCCGCTGCTCGCCCTGCTGCTGCCGCTTCAGATCGTGGTGCCGCTGGTCCTGGTGCTGGACTTCTGCGCATCGCTGGTGCTGGGCATCCGGCTGCGCGGCTCGGTCGACCGGACGGAGGCGCTGCGCGTCGTGCCGGCCATGCTCGTCGGCATCCCGGCCGGCGTCCTTCTGCTGGTGCTGGTGCCTGCCCGCGTCATGCTCTTCGCACTCGGTGCCTTCGTTCTGACCTATGGCATCTACACTCTCACACGCCGGGGCGGCCCGCCACGCCTGTCGCAGCGCTGGGCCGTGCCCGCGGGCTTCGCCGGCGGATTGCTGGGCGGAGCAGTCGGCGTCGGCGGACCGATCTACGTTATGTATTATTCAGCCCGCATCGCCGAGCCCGCCCGCCTGCGTGCGACGTTGTCGCTGACCTTCCTCATCAGCACCGGCACGCGCCTGACCCTGTTCGCCGTATCCGGCCTTCTGGTTCAGAAGCAACTCTGGCTCGCCTTCGCGTTGCTGCTGCCAGCGGTCCTGACGGGGTTGTTCTTGGGGCATCACATCGGCCAGCGGCTTTCCCGCACGGTGGTCATGCGTGCAGTCGCAGCGCTGCTGATCGCAAGCGGACTGTCCGTGCTGTGGAAGGCGGCAGCCTTGTGAGCCGCTCGCGCGACGCGCCGCCCTATCACCAGTGCTCAGCGCCAGCATGTCTTCTCCTCTATAATTCATACATTTGTCGGGGTGCTTCACTGGCGTCCCGGAAACCGTCGAGGAGAAGTCAATGGACCAGGTCAGCACCGATAAGCTCATGAACGATCTGCGCACTGTGGTCGCCGACGCCGAGGCGCTGCTGCGCGCGACGGCCGGCCAGGCCGGCGAGAAGGTCACCGAGGTGCGCGCACGCGCCGAGGAGTCGCTCCGGGCCGCCCGCGCGAGCATGGAGCGGGCGAGCGCCGACATGGCCGCCCGCGCGCGAGCTGGCGCACACGCCGCCGACGAGTATGTGCACGACAACCCTTGGGCATCCATCGGCATTGCCGCGGGCGTGGGATTTCTCATCGGGTATCTGATCGGCCGGCGCTGAGCCCCATGGCAGACCAGACGCATCCCGGCGGCCTGTTCGCGTCGCTCAAGACGCTGCTGGCCACACTGATCGCGATCGGCCACAACCGGCTTGAGCTGCTCAGCACCGAACTGCAGGAGGAAGTCGCCAGGGGCGCCTCGATGCTGCTATGGGCGCTTGCAGCGCTGATGCTGGCGATGCTGGGCGCTCTGCTCGCCACCATCGCTATCCTGCTCGCTGTCCCGGAAGGCTCGCGAGCGGTCGCGGCAGCGCTCATGGCTCTGGGCGCCTTCGGCGTCGCTGCCGTCGCTGCACTAATCAGTCATGGCCGCGCGACCGCAAAGCCCCGCCTGTTCGACGCCACCCTGACCGAGCTGGGCAAAGACCGCGACCAGCTGTCACAGTGAGCACGCGCCTCGACGAGCTTGCCGCCCACCGCCGCGCCCTGGTAGCGCAGTCGGACGCTCTGCGCCTGCGACTCGCGGACTCGGCACACAGTCTCAAGCAGGTCCTGGGCATCGCCGACCTCGGTGCTGCCGCAGGGCGAGCGGTCGCACGCAGGCCGCTGCTATTGCTGGCCGGCGTCGGGGCTGCGCTGCTAATCCTGAAGCGGGGGCGTGCAGTGCGCAGTCTCAGCCGAACGCTGACCGCGATCTCGCTGCTCAGCCAACTGCGCCGATTACTCCCCGAACGACGCTGAGCCTTACCTCTGCGCGACGGGGTTCCAGGCGACGAGGACGCGACGCCTCAGGTGGAATGGTGTCGGCGCGTCGCGCCAATCGCCACCGCCGCAAGCAGCATGAGCGCGAGCGTCGAGGGCTCTGGAACTTGGCCGTCGGTGCGTTCCAGAACGGTGACGAAATTAGCAGTGGGCGGGATGTCGTAGTCGAGCAAGCAGCTGTCGAAAGGACCACCTTGGGGCGGGCCAACGTCACACGCGACTGTGACAAGCGTGTCACCGGCTACTGCAGTGTCCAGAATGCGCAGGTCCAGATCGAGTAGCGACCCGGAAAGACCATCCTCGAAGATTTCCGGCAGCAGATTCACCAGAACCCTGCCCGGTTCAAGCACGTTGGTGATAGCGAAATTATTGAAGTCGCCAGTGTACTCGTAGTCGGGCCCGACGAATTCCAGTTGCGTGGAGTCGAACTCGATCAACACGTTCACGCCAGGGAACCCAGAGGTGTTCTCGTCGATGAGCCGCAGCGTAACCAGATCGCCCGGGAAGCCGCTATCGTTAGTGAGCTCGAAGGGTCCGCTTTGCGCCGTCCCGATCGTACCGAGCAGCGCCGCGCCAAGGAGCGATACGAGTAACTTCCTAACCATTGTCTCTCTCTCATCGTCCTCCGGGCGCGCAGTCTGGACATCCGGTGCAGGACGTTTTGGACTAGCCGGATGCTAAGGCGACGCCTGTGGCAGACTCAACGTCTGTGTCATGGGAGTTGACATTCCCGCACATTCCACGTCCTCCGCTCTGCCCGCGTGCGTCCGGCCTGCGGTCACAACAGCTTGACCTCGAGCGTGATCTGCACACTGGCATCCAGCGTCACCCGCAGTGTGCGGTTGGGGTTGAGGGTCCCCCCGCATTCCGCGTGACAGCATCGCCGGCGACAGTCGCTCGGAACAGCTCTGCGGTACCATCCGCCCGACCAGTCTGCAACGCAGACTGCCGCTCAATAAATGGGAGGCCACATGAAAATCGACCGCATCGAAGCGCTGCACGCCGACGGCGTCTGGCGCAATCTGGATTTCCTCAAGATCACCACCGACAACGGCATCGTCGGCTGGAGCGAGTACAACGAGAGCTTCGGCGGGCACGGTGTCACGGCGATGATCGAGAGCCTGAGGCCGATCCTGATCGGCCAGGATCCGCGCCGCTACGAGGCGGTCTCGGCATGGCTGTATGCGCGCGGCCGCACCGCGCAGGGGGGCATCACCCAGCAGGCCGTCGCTGCCATCGAGAATGCGCTCATCGACATCAAGGCCAAGGCGCTGGGCATCCCGGTGTACGAGCTGTTCGGTGGACCGATCCGCGAGAAGATCCGTCTCTACTGGTCACACTGCGGGACCTACCGTGTGTGGGGCGAGAAGCTCGGCATCCCGACGGTGAAGAGCTACGACGACATCGTCGCGCTCGGCAAGGAAGTGGCGGCCAGCGGGTACGGTGCACTGAAGACCAACGTACTGCTGCTGGGCGACGGCAACCCGCGCGTGCGAAACGGCGGCTTCGGCCGTGGCGACGGATACCCCGACTTGAATGCGGACCGCTACGTGCTCGATGCCCTGCGCGCGGAGCTGACGGCATTTCGTGAAGGCGCCGGCAAGGACATGGACATCCTTGTCGACCTCAACTGGAACTTCAAGAGCGAAGGTTTTCTGCAGTGCGCCCGCGCCATGGAACCGTACGATCTGTTCTGGGTGGAGATCGATACGCGCGATCCCAAGGCGCTCGCCTATATCCGCAGCCGCACGACGATTCCGGTTGCTTCCTGCGAATGCCTGTTCGGCCGGCGAGACTACCGTCCCTACTTCGAGAACGCCGCCATGGACGTGGCCATCATCGATGTGCCTTGGAACGGTTTTGCGGAGTCGCTGAAGATTGCGCAGATAGCAGACGCGTTCGAGCTGAACATCGCACCCCACAACTTCTACGGAAATCTTTCGACGATGATGAGCGCGCACCTGGCAGCGGTGGTGCCTAACCTGCGCATCATGGAGATCGACCCGGACGTGGTGCCGTGGCAGGACGATCTGTTCACCGTGAAGCCGGTGATCAAGGACGGCCACATGCTGCTTCCGGCGGGGGCGGGGTGGGGCACAGAGGTGAACGAGGCGGCGGTGCGGGCGCATCCGCCACGGGGCGACTGGTAGGACCGGACTACTGCAGAATCTCAACGCCAAGGCGCAAAGGACGCAAAGGGCGCAAAGAAACC
>Ga0105100_10000682_pt1 | contig 19896 bp, 16 predicted proteins | sample PPLLak12cMay2015_2_FD_87033 | JGI IMG/M metagenome (GOLD analysis project Ga0105100, IMG submission 87033) | Freshwater sediment microbial communities from Prairie Pothole Lake near Jamestown, North Dakota, USA - PPLs Lake P8 Core (1) Depth... | ecosystem: Environmental > Aquatic > Freshwater >...
GGAAGCAGCAACGCAATTTCAAAAAGGGTGATTGCTTATTGAGTTGGTTCTGTTCCGGTCAGGTCATCGTTCCTAAAAATTCGGAATTCGAAGCACGAAACTCGAAACGATAATCCAATGACCAAAATTCAAATGATCTAAACAGTACTGCTGGAATGTGTGGTTGTTGTTTTGGTCATTGGAACATTTGAATTTGGGATTCTTGCCCGCCCTAGGCGGGTGAATTTCGGATTTCGAATTTCGATATTCGAGTTTCTCCTATGTCTTCTCGTTTGCTCAAGATCGATGAAAAGAATTTCGCGGGGGCGATTCAACAAGCAGCTCAGGTGATCCTTTCCGGCGGAGTGCTCGCCGTTCCCACAGAGTCCTTTTACGGCCTTGCAGTCCATGCTTTGAATGAGAAAGCGATCGAGCGCCTGTTTGCCGTGAAAGACCGGCGGGAAGACAACCCTCTTCTCATTCTCCTCGCTTCCAGAGGAACCCTTGGTGCCTACGTGACGGAAGTCTCCGACAGGGCGCGGAAACTTATGGAGCGCTTTTGGCCGGGGGGTCTCACCATGGTGTTCTTTGCAGACCCGATTCTGCCGCCGTCGCTCACCGCGGGCACAGGCAAGATAGGGGTTCGCCTCTCCAGCCATCCTGTTCCGAGAGCGCTTGCAGAGGCAGTGGGGGCGCCCATCACAGGCACCAGTGCCAACCGGTCCGGTCAACCGAGTTGCTCAACAGCAGAGGAAGTGATGGAGTCCGTCGGCGAAGGCACTGATCTGATTCTGGACGGGGGAAGGACCCCCGGAGGAAAAGGGTCCACGGTTCTGGACGTGACGGTAGATCCTCCTGTGGTCCTGAGAGAGGGGATGGTGTCACGCGAGGAACTCAAGCCTTTTCTGACCTGAAGATGTTCGCAGCGTTTAATCTCCATGGAATTCATTCCCCGCAGCATGCTGCAGCGTTGTCATTCCCGCGAAGGCGGGAATCCAGGCAGAGACATTTTTTCTGGACACCCGCCTGCGCGGGTGTGACGGTTGTGAAGGTGGCTTAGATACCCCGCAGCTTGCTGCGGAGAGCTTCATTTGAAGAAGGGAGATAGAGAGATGGCATCCGATGAGCGAATTCTTGTCACGGTTTTCTTGCGCCACGATCAGTCCAAGCCTCTTGAGGAGATCATGGCCCACACGAAGAAGACCGGCTTTTACCGTGATTTCCCACCCGAAGGTTGCGAACTCGTCTCTTGGGTGGTGGCCATGTCCTTCGGTTTCATCATCCAGCTGCTGGTTCAGCCTAATGCCTTGCGCAGCCTGAATCGCTTTATGGAGCAGAAAGCGTGGGGCCCCTTTCGTTACGAGGTCTTTCCTTCTTACGACTTTAAGCCCATAGCTGAGAAGTTCAAGAAAGAACATGCCCAGGAGCAGAGCGCATAGAGCACGGAGCGTAGAGCAAAGAGCAGCGACCCTCTTGACTCTATGCTCTTTGCTCTCAGCTCTCCGCTTCTCTTAGGTGTTTCAACCCGAGAAGGGCGGCTCCCTTCATGGAAGATTCTTCCTGATGGCGATACTCGCAGTCCCTCATCCACCTTCTTTTTGCGCGGATCAGGACAGGGCTCACGGCCCCGCCCGTGACGTGAACCTCGCCGACCAGCGGGATCTGAGCACTGATTTCCTCCAGATGGGCCCGCTGGTAATGGCACAAACCTCTGACGAGGGCCGCGAGAAGTTCTTCCCGAGTGGTTTCTGCGGTCAAACCTGCAAAAGAAGCCCTTAGAGGCTCGAGGGAATAACGGGATCCCATGAGATAGGGAACATAAGTCACACCGCTTTCCCGTTCCAGCCACGAGTCCACGGCTCTAGAAATGAAATGGCGGTGGAAGTCGTCGGCTGTCATTTCAGTGCAAAAGAGGGTCCTGAACCATTCCAGAGCAGTGCCTCCTGCATTCATGACATAGAGAGTGAGCCATCGGCCCGGGATCACGTGGGTTCGCACATTGTAGTTTTTCGAAGAAAGACATTCCGGGAGACAGACCAGGGTGATTTCACATGTGCCGTTGACGTTGATCACTTCACCGGGCTCCTGCACTCCTACCGAGTAGGCGGCTAGAACCGCATCATTTCCTCCAATAACCACCGCAGGTTCTCTCGCAAGACCCAGCTCAAGAGCGATCTTGGGCGCCACCCGCCCCGTGCTGCCGTGAGAAGGAATGACCCTGGGAAGCTTGTCCACGGGGAGGCCGAAAGCTCCGGCAATGTCTTCATTCCATTGGAGGTTGTTTTCATCCGTGTTGTAGAGCGCGGTCAGGGAGGCGGAGGACGGGTCAATAGCAAATCGGCCTGTAAGCCATCGAGCCATGTAGGTATTGGAATGGCCGAAGACGCAAGCCTTCTCGAAAAGCTCGGGATGATGATCTTTGATCCAGAGGATACTTGCAAGAGAACATCCGCCGGCCACGGGCATGTTGCCTGTGACCTTCATGAGGGTATTCAACCCGACGGTTTCGATAATGTGCTCCGCCTGCTTGCGTGACCGTTGGTCCAGCATGAGAATAGCAGGATACAGGGCGTTGCCCTCATGGTCCATGGCCGTGAGGCCGGGGGTTGTGCCGGAAAACGAAATGACCTCCACCTCGGCCATCCAATCCCTCAGATGGCGGCAGCCGTCAACAAACGCCTGTCGCCAGAGGGCTGGATCGATGTCGCTGAAAAGACCGTCGTTGTAAGTGTGAACCGGGTAGGTCTTCGAAAAGCCGGCGAGCATCACCAGGTCCCCTTGTTCTTCCTTGAAGACGCCCATTTTCATTCCGGTGGTCCCGACATCAACACCAAGAAGGGTCATGGCATGGCCTCGTGTTGCTCTGTCGTGGGTTGCAAAGAATCAGGCTTCTCCCAACAGGTCCTCACGGTCTGCTACCCTGAGATGGGCCTCAAGGGATCGGATCACGATAGGGATCAGGGCCGTTTGGGGAAGATTCATCGCGTGGAGAACCTGGGAGGCAAAACCCGGCAAATCCGCGTCCGGTGATCCAACTCTTATCCGGCGGACCAGGTCGTGGACTTGTTGAAAGTGGAGCAGGCCTTGCTCCATGAGAGAATAGACCTGTTCCCCGTGTTGCGGCTCGTCCCAGGATGCGAGCAACGTGGTGAGCCCCTTCACCTGCATCAGCTTCCGGATGGAGTCGATGGAGGTGAGGACGTCGTCGTAGATGGGAACAGCGCCTCGCATGGGGATGGCATCTGCGGAAAACAACAGGCCCATCGGCTCAAGAACCAGGGAGATGGAGCCTTTGGAGTGGCCCGGCGTGTGAATGATTTTCAAGATAAGGCCCTCCCCCAGCTCCAGCGTGTCCCCGTCCTTGAGAATCTGATCGACCTTCACAGAACCTTCCACCAGGGAATACAAATTCAGGATAGGCCTTTGCCGGTATTGAAGATCCACGTCTTCGATCCAGGGTTTGTCCATGGAGTGGGCAGCGATCTGGCAGCCGGTTTCTTTTTGCACTGTCCGGGCCCCGCCCATATGGTCGGGGTGGGCATGGGTCAGAACCAGCCTGTTGATGTCGCGGGGATCCCGCCCTGTTTGTCTCACGTAATCGGAGAGGACACGATAAGAAGAGGAGACGCCGGAGTCGACGAGGCAGATTTTTCGACCATAGATGAGATAAGCATAGACAAAACGATCCAGCATTTTTCCTGAGCCGGCAGCGAGTTTGAATGGGATCTTAACGGCGTGAACGTGTTTCGTAACCTCCACATCTCCCTCCTGATCAACCGATTTTTTCGAAAAGGCGACTTGGGTTGTCCGCCGGACCATCTTCCTTTTCTATGATTCTGGGGGTGGCATCCATCTTGCTCAAATGTGCAAAAGATGCACAATTGACATGTCTATGCCGTGTGTGGGAGAGTGTCAAGGAAAAATGGCGGGAGGATCACGCTGATGAACATACCGAAAAAGATGAAAGCGGTTGTGTTGATGGGACCGAGCAAAGTGGAGGTTCAGGACGTGGAGACACCCGTGCCTGGCCCCCAGGACGTTCTGATTAACGTGCAGGCGACGGCTGTGTGCGGAAGTGACGTGAGCTTGATTGCCAAACCCTGGGAAGCACAACCGCCCTATGGTTCGTTCATTATCGGCCATGAGTATGCAGGAATCGTTGCGGCTGTAGGCTCCACGGTGGATGAATTCCAGGTAGGCGACCGGGTCGCGGTGGAAGCGAGCTATGGCTGCGGCCGTTGCAGGAATTGCCGGCTGGGCTACTACACTGCCTGCTTGAACTACGGCAACCGTCAGAGAGGGCACCGAGCCAACGGCTTCACCACCAACGGGGGGTTTGCACAGTATGCGGTGAACCACATCAATACAGTGCACAAAATTCCTGACAGCGTGGAATTCAATGAAGCGGCCCTGATCACCAATCTCGGATGCATCCTGTACGGGTTCCAGACCGTCGGCGGCTATGTGGTCGGAGACAGCGTGGCTGTCGTTGGGCCCGGACCATTGGGTCTGGTCTCTGTGGGTGTGGCGCGCGCACTCTGTGCGGGGAAAATCTTTCTCGTAGGAACACGGGACAGCCGCCTCCAGATGGGAAAGGCCATGGGCGCTGACCGGCTGATCAACATTAACCAGGAGAACGCGGTCGAAGTGATTCGAAGGGAGACCCAGGGCATGGGCGCCGACCTGGTCATCGAGTCTTCAGGCGCCACCACCGGACCCCAGATGGCCGTGGAGATGTGCAAGCGTATGGGCAAGGTCCTTCTGGTGGGATACCCGGAGGAGCCGGCTCCGGTCAATTTTTCCATGATGGGCATGCGCAACGTTCACATCTTCTCGGTTCGGGGGGAGGGCTGGGCCAACTGCGGCAGGGGAATATCGCTTCTCTCTCAAGGCCGCATTTCCTTGAAGCCTCTTGCGACTCACTCCTTTCCTCTCGGCCAGATCGAAGAAGCGTTCAGAACTTTTACGGAGAGGATCGGGGGGGCGATCAAGGTCATTGTTCATCCTAATGCCTAGAGAAGGCGGAGTATGATTCAGAATCGCGCCATTGTGACAGTGCCCGCTTTCATTTCTCTCGGCCTCATGGGCGCCTTTTTCGCCTTTTGGGGCACGACCCTCCCAGCTCTGCGTGCCTTTCTCGACCTCAGCATGGAGAGGGCTGCGCTGCTCACGGCCTGCGGCCAGGCAAGTCACGCCATCGTCTGTTTTCTGGGAGGCATTCTTTCGGACCTGATGCGCCGGGACAGGGTGCTGATGGCGGGATGCTTTTTCCTGGGTTCGGGTGTTTTTCTTCTCGGAAACCTGGACACCTATTCTGCCAATAGGCTGCTCGTCCTGTGGATGGGAATTGGGAGCGGCCTCATTCTGAGCAGTTCCAACGCCCTTCTCGTAGGCCTGTATCCGCACAAGAAGGGCCCCATCATGAATATTCATCACGGGACCTTCGGCATTTTCTCCCTGGTGAGCCCTCTTGTCATGGGATACCTTCTGTCTCAGCAGGATCGCTGGCCGTTCGGCTACGACGGTCTGGGGATCATTCTCATTGCGGTGGGTGTTTTTTTCGCTTTCACCACCACGGCTTCGGTTCCCTCTCAAGGCCTCGCCAAATTCTTCGTTGATCTGCGAAAGGTTGCGGCCAACGCCGGGTTCGGCCACCTGATGCTCATGGGTTTTCTGGGTGTGGGGACCCAGTTCGCCCTCATGTTCCTGTCCGTCACCTTTCTGACCGAAGTGAAGCACTTGGGCATTTTTCAGGCGAGTGTGATCCTCTCCCTCTTCTTTGTCGGCCTTTTCGTGGGGCGCTTCTCCTGTGCCTGGATTGCCCTTCGGGTTCTGAACGCGAGGATTATTTTATTTCTACTGGTCCTGCAGACGATCAGTCTGTTTGTAGCATGGCGGAGTGAGGGATGGATGTCCGCGTTGGCCCTGGTGGCAAGCGGGCTGGCCTGTTCCGGAATTTTCCCTTGCCTGCTTGCTCTGACCGGAAACCTGTTTTTTGAAGTGGCGGGCACAGCGCTCGGGCTTCTCGCGTCCATGAACAGCCTGGGTGGGGTGTGCATTGTGTGGACTTCAGGGATGCTCTCGGAGACAGGGGGCATCGAATTTGGTTTCTTGACGATGGTCATTTCCTCTGCAGCAGGGCTGCTGCTGTTCCTTCTGAGGTATATGACTCTCGTCAAGGAAGAAAAAACTTTCAAGCAGATGGCGGCGCGGAAAGCTTCGTGAGTCAATAAGTTATTAGGGAGGGTTTTGTCATGGCGCAAGGTGAATGTCGTTTACCGTTTGAGAGTACAGGTGTAGGCAGACTGAAGGAGAAAATCTTCAATCTGAGGGATGAAGAGGTTTTGGCTTTGCTCAAGGAGTACGGAGTCCCTTCTCCCGGAGAGCTGGAGAAACCCGGGTCTTACATTCAGAACACGGTGAGAAAGCAGCTCATCGAGAACCGCAGGAAAAATGACATTGTCCTCGTGCCTGTGGGTTCGACGGAGAACCACGGCAGGCACACGGTGGGCGGATTTGACACGCTGCTGGTGACCCGGATTGCCGAAGCCGTTCGCCGAAAGCAGAAGAAGGCGGGAAAGCCCGCGGTGAATCTGGCCTGGCCGATCAATTACGGGGTGCATCCGCCCTGGCACCAGGGGATGTACGGCACGGTCATGGTGAGCGATGAGGCTTTTGAACAAACCATCATGCACGTCATGTACGGCTTGTGGAACGATGGCTTTCGAAAACAGATCTGGATCAACAACCACGCGCAGCAGAACGAGATTGAAAAAGCCGTGAAGCGTTTCATGAACACCTACCAGCTTCCGGGGTTCTACCTTGCCCTTGAATGGCACAGGGCGGTGAGAGAATTTTTTGAAACCAGGGAGCACGGAGGCAAGCTGGAGGATCGGTTTGTTCACGCCGATGAAGCGGAAACGTCCCTGGGGCTGGAATTGTTCCCTGAGATGGTGGACATGAGCGTTGCCCAGGACACAGGGCCCATGGCCAATTACACGTACCTGCCGGATGGGCACTTTGACAAGTCGGTGGAGGATCTGCTGAGGCCGAACACTTACAGGTCCAGGGCCGGGGATCTGCCCCTGGAACTCGTTGCCACGCCGGAAGGGGTGGTGGGGAAGGCGAGCAAGGGCGCAGCAGGAAAGACGGTGCGGGCCGTGCTGGCCATTTGTGAATACCTGGATCTCCTTTGCGAGGATGTTCTCAAGACATGGCCTGCAGGAGCGGTGCCTGCTCCGGAGAGCACGACCTTCCGGACGAACAAGGAGATGGAGCCGTATCTCAAAGAGCCGGGCAGCAAGGGTTGGAAATCGGTCTATTCCCTGCCAAAGATAGGACCCTATTGAGGTTTTTTATATGTCGCAGAGAAAATTTCTGGACGAAGCTGGTGAGATCAACCGGCTGAAGGTCATTGCCGCGAAGATACGGAAAGATGCTCTGGAAAACATCACCAAGACAAAGGCAGGGCATCCGGGCGGCTCTCTTTCCGTGGCCGACATCCTGACCGCTCTTTATTTCGGACGCGCCTGCGATCCTGAATCGGGGTTGTGGGAAAATATCCTGCGCTACGACCCGGCGGATCCTCTGTGGCCGAACCGTGACCGCCTGGTTCTGAGCAAAGGACATGCTGCTCCGGCGCTTTATGCGGTGCTTGCTCAGGCCGGGTTTTTCAGCGAAGACCTTCTCAAAATCTACCGCAAGATAGACTCTCCCCTGGAGGGCCACCCTGCAATGTACAGAGTCCACGAAGAGAACGGACGACCGGTCGAGCACGGCACCAAAGGGGTGGATTTCAGCACAGGTTCTCTGGGCCACGGCCTGTCCGCCGGAGCAGGCATGGCTTTGCATGCAAAGGTTTATGGGTATGATTACCATGTGTATGTGATTCTGGGTGACGGAGACATGCAGGAAGGCATGACCTGGGAAGCTTGCCTGACTACCCCTAACAAAGGATTGAACAAGCTCTGCGGGATTGTGGACTGCAACCGTTTGCAGGTGGACGGAAGAACGGATGACATCAACCGGCTGGATCCTCTGGCACAGAAGCTGGAAGCGTTTAACTGGCAAGTGAAGGAGATCGACGGCCATGACTTCTATGCGTTGCTCGATGTGCTGCACGAGTTCAAGAAAACTCGGAGCGAGAAGACCCGACCGCTGATGATCCTCGCCGACACGATCAAAGGTAAAGGCGCCTCGGAAATTGAAGATGTCTGCAAATACCATGCAGTCCCGTTGAACGATGAAGAGTACGGGCGTGCCGAGACAGAGTGCCTGGCTTTGATCGAAAACCTGGAGAAGAGGGTTTCCGATCAAGCACAGGGTAAGATCAAGGTGAAGCCCGTTGTCAAACGGCCTGCCAACGAAAAAGAGCAGAATCTGGGTGAAATCATTCAGCGAAATCCTTGCCAGACGTACCGTGAGCCCACAGCGACAAGAATCGGATATGGAAATGCCCTTGCCCGCCTTGGCGAGTACGAGAAGCTTTTTGTGCTCAACGCCGATCTCATGGGCGCTTGCGGGGCTACGGCATTCTGCGAGAAGTATCCTGAAAACGCAGAGGAGCCGCTCCGAAGGCGTTCTATGAACGTGGGGGTGCAAGAAGCCAACATGATGACCATGGGCGCTGCCATAGCCGCTTGCGGCAAGATCCCTGTGGTGAACAGCTTCGGGGTCTTTTCAACGGGCCGGGCCTGGGAAATGGTTCGGCAGGACATTGCCTATCCCAGGCTCAACGTCAAGATCATCGGCAGCCACACGGGAATCGCCCTGGGGGAATACGGGGTGAGTCATCAGGCCATTTCCGATGTGGGAGCCATGCGCATTCTTCCGGGCATTGTGATTATCGAGCCGTCGGATGCCATCCAGGCCGATTTGCTTTTTGAAAAGGTGCTCCAGTATGACGGTCCGGTGTATTTCCGGGTAGGCCGGAATCCGACGCCCCTTGTCTACGTTGAGGACAATGCCTTCGGGGTGAGCCCGGTGAAAGAGTTTGAAATCGGGAAGGGATACAGGATCAAGAAAGGGAAAGACATCACCCTCATCTGTTCGGGATCGATTCTGATCGAAGCGCTGAAGGTGGCGAGCCTGGTAAAAGAGAGTGTTGCAGTGATCGACATGCCTACGATCCGGCCTGTGGACGAGGGATTGGTTGAGGAAGCGGCCAGGCAAACAGGAAGGATCTGCACGATCCAGGACCATTATGAAAACGGAGGCCTGAGGGACGAAGTGATGACCGTGATCACACCTCGAAGGATTCCTGTGCAAATGGATCATGTTGCTTTGTCCGGATTTGCAAAATCAGGGAGCCCCGCAGACCTCTATGACCGGTTCGGTCTTTCAGCAATAAGGATTATAGAAAAGCTGAAGCTTACAATAAAGTAACGTGTGCCGAGTGACGAGAAAAGAGGGGGAAAGGAGTTCTGCAATGAGTATGAAAGTGGCTCTTATAGGACTGGGAACCATGGGACAGCCTATGGCGAAAAATATCGTCAAGAAGGGATACGGCCTGTCCGTTTTTAACCGCACAGCCGAAAAGGCCTCGTCACTCAAGGAGGCAGGAGCTGTGCTGGCCGCAAGTCCCAAAGAGGCGGCAAAGGGCGCGGATGTGGTCATTCTCATGCTCACGGGTCCGGAGGCAGTGGACCAGGTGCTCGATGGCCCTCAGGGAGTGCTGGCAGGGCTGGATGCGGGAAAAACCATCGTCAACATGAGTACGGTTCCTCCTTCTTATTCCAGACACCTGTTTGAGAGACTGAAATCTCGCTCCATTGCCGCCATTGATGCTCCGGTGTACGGTTCGAAGAAGCCCGCAGAGGAAGGAGCCCTTGTCATCCTGGCCGGAGGACCCCAGGCAAAGGTGAAGGAGATGGAACCGCTGCTTCTCAGCATGGGTAAAAAAGTTGTCTATTGCGGGGAAGCAGGGCAAGGGTCGAGTATGAAGATGGTCGTCAATCTCCTGTTGAGTATCATGGCGACCGGACTGGCCGAGGCGGTCAATCTCGGGCAAAAATGCGGCCTTTCCACGGAGACCATTCTGGAGACGATGCTCTCTGGGCCCACGCAGTGCCCTCTCTTTGAATTCAAAAAGCCCATGCTGATCAGCGACAATTACGGAGCGCAGTTTGCGCTCAAGCACATGGCTAAGGATTTACGGTTTATCCTTCAGACGGCGGATGAGACAGGAGCGGCTGTTCCGGCCGGGCATGTGGTGTTCCAGCTTTACAGGGCGGCCATGGGACGCGGCCTGTCGGACAAGGATTATGCGGCAGTCAAGAAAGTGATCGAGGCCATGAGCGACCCTTCTTAATCAGGATCGCAGCCTTGGGTGTGTCAGAAGGAAGGGGCGCCCTTTATCCAGAGGTTCTGTTCCGAGACTCGGTAATCCGGACGTTCTTGAGTCACTTCGATCTGAATCTGTGAGAAAAGGGAAAGGACTTTTTCGAGGCGTCCTCCGTCAAGTTCCTTGCCTTTCCGGGTGAACAGGCCTCTGGCGATTTCTTTGCTCCTGTGATGGATTTCTCTTTCAAGGAAAACCTCCAGGCCCTCCTCAAACTCACCGATGATCTTGCCCCCAAAAAGCAGAAACACCAAGCCCGCTTTCTCCAACACATCCGCATCATAGAGGATCTTGGCTTCCAAAGATTGAGGAAGTTCAGCGTGACCCTTGTGAGCGCGAATACAGTGACTGATAGCCGAGACCTCCTTTTCTTCGTAGGCGAGGGGAGGGAGCATCTCGCCGGCCAGGCGGGCGCCGGCCAGGTCGTGCCCTTCCTTCTTGAAGCCGGGCGTGCAGAATCCGATGTCGTGAAGCAGGACGCTCGGAATCAGGATGGAATAGTTCACGGGGTTTTCCTCCTCCGCGATGAGAAGGGCGCGGTGAAGATCGCGCATGACATGGGTAAAGTTGTGGTGAGCCCGTGCGGCCTCGTTGTAGCGGCGCAGCGCTTCGATGTAGACGGCGAGGATCCGGGGATCCTTTTGAACATGTGCATCTAAAGTCGGATTCACGATGTCTGCACTCCTTGAGGCAGCCGAGTGGCCTTCACGAGTTTTTCAAAGAGGACCAGGATCTCCGAGATGAAGGGCGGATCATTGACGTGGCTCTGGATCTCCGTGACGGGAATCCCAGGCTTGAGCCTGGTGCGCAAGGTCTGCACGAAGGCGCGGTCCGCTTCCAGATCACGGAAGTGGAGCCCGTCCCTGTTGTAGAAAGAGTAGCCTCCTGCCGGGATGGCAACCATGACAGGGGCGGCGGCCTGGTTCAGGCGCTGGGACATGACTTCTGCCACCTGCACCATTTGATCCCGCGTAAGACGCACCAGGGTGATGTGCGGGTTGTGCCGGACAAAGGGTTGGCTGCGATAGATTTCCGGCACGGTTTCAGGCTCACGGAGTGTGATCAAATCCAGTCCGCCCGGCACGACAAGGCGGGGCACTCCCTTGAGCCCTCCAGCAAGAAGCCTTGTGGGATCGCTTGCGTGAATCCCTCCGAAAATCTCGTCCGTGATCTCATGGGTGCTTAAGTCGAAAAGAGCATCCAGCATTCCTTCCACAGCGAGTTCCTCCATGGCCTTCCCGCCCGTGCCATTGGAGTGAAAGGCGAAGATTTCATACCCTTTGGCCTCCAGCTGGGGTTTGATGGCCAGTCCGGCCGGAGTGGTCTGACCGTACAGAGTTATCCCAACGCGAAGTCGGGAAGAGATTTTTTCCAAATGCCCTGCGCCGGCCATTCCCACGACAGCGGCCGCCGCATTAGCCAGAATGCGCCGGGTCAAGGAATTGAGACCCAGGATGTCCACCACCGAATGCATGATGGTGATATCCCGGGTTCCCGTGTAAATTCCAAAAGGAGTCTGGCCTGAAGCGACCGTGGAGACCATCACCTTGGGCACACCGATAGGAAGGGCTCGCATGGCACAGGTGGAAATCTCGGTTCCCTGGGCGCCGCCAAGGCCGATGACCGCCCCAATTCTCCCTTCGTCAAAGAGCTGTCTCAGGATCTTTGCCGATCCTTCGGCCATGGCTCGAATGCCCCTGTTCCTGGTCTCTTTCTCGGCGCTTCTGGCGATGAGATCGCTTCTGTCTTCCCCGCCCTGCCGCGCAATCTCGTCAGCCGGCACATGGGGAACCGGAGTCGAAGAATCCCGCTGCGCCAAAATCCCTGTATCCAGGATCAGAGTCTCATACCCTGAGGATTCGATCCGCTCTTTGACAAAGGCAGCCTCAGGACCCTTGGTATCAAGGGTGGCCATGATGGCAATCGTTTTTTTTCCCATAAGACTTACCGACAATTCTCACCGCAGAGGCACGGAGGACGCAGAGAAAAAAACGTCTTCTCTATGCTGTCCGTGTCTCCGTGGTGAATCCTGGTTTTACGCAGGTCTGAAGGTCCTGTTCCAGTAGTCTCTGTTCTTCACCTGGACCTTGATCTTCTTCACCTCGTTGATGAACTCGGCCATGATCTCGGCTTTCTTGTAGATGATTCGTTTTCCCTTTTCCGGAGAAGCCCGGAAAGGATTGCCCGGCCGTCCGATCAGCCCTGTGTCGCTGTATTCCTGGTGATCCATGGGAACCCACGCCACATCCAGGCCGTTCATGGTGAGATAGGGCGAACCGTTGGCTTTGGTGAACTTGTCACTTACCTCTGTGATCCATTTGGGCGGGTGGGTCCAGTCCTTGTCGGTTCTCTCGAGATGAACGATCTTCTTTCCATAGAGCTGCTCAAAGTACAGGCACTCCGCAGCTTCCACTTCGCTCCCGTGCCACCCCGGCGCTTCTTCCGGAGGGTTTTCGATGATGCCGGCATTCTTGAGAAGTCCGGGAGCGGCTTCTGCGTCGTTGCGGTAACAGCAGACAAAGGCGTTGGTCTCGTACTTCAGGGTCCTGAGCGCAGGATCCACCGCTTTCATGTTCGAAGTGTGGCCCGTGGCGAAGATGAGTTTGTTGAACCCGTTGTGAATGAGGGATCGGCCCACTTCGTAGAGGACATTCTGATAGGTGGCGGCGCTGAGAGTCACTGTGCCTGAGCCGACGCCTGCTTCGTGAAAATGCTGTGGCGAGTAGCCGAACGGAATGAGCTGGTAGTAAGGCACATTGGCCATCTCGGCCGCAATCTGACAGGGCAACTCCGTGGCAATGCTGTCCGTGCACACCGGAAGGTGCCGTCCATGCTGTTCCGTGCTTCCCAGAGGGATCAGAACAATATCGGTCTCCTTCAGCCATTCCCTCACATCCAGGTAGCCGCAGCGGAACAGGTTGTAGATCTTCTCCTCTTTCACTTCCTTCTTCTCTTCGAACTCCATTTCAAACCTCCTCGTATTCAAAAGTTATATCTCTCCACCTAAAGCGTTCCAGGGGGCACTTCGTTCGTAGTTCGATACCTCACCACGAACGGAAAACCGAACAGATGCAGAATGCTTTCTCCGTTCACCCTGAGGTATCGAAGGGCGAAGGGAGAACAAATCTTGTCCATCGGACAGGACACAGGGGAGGCTGCCGATTCAGCCCCGTACCTTCTCAAAGCTTGTTGGTCAGGCGGATCAGCGCCGCGCGGCGATGGGCGTCCATGGTTTCGAATTCCGCCTGCCGCACAGAGTAGGGCGCGAGCTTCTGAACGCCTCGCTCGTCCACCCACTGGTGGGTGATGACTTTCATGAAGTGGCCCACCCAGAGCCCGCCTGTGTTTCTCGCACCCCTCGAGGTGGGGAGAATGTGATTGGTCCCTGACACCTTGTCGGCAAAGACCTCTGCGGCCGACTCACCGAGAAACAGAGAGCCGTAGGAGGTCAGCAGCGGAAGAAGGGCCTTGGCGTTCTTGGCATGGACTTCCAGGTGCTCGGGGGCGTAATCATTGGCCCACGCACAGGCCTCTTCCATGGTCGGCACGACCACCACATCCCCTTTGTCCTCCCAGGAACGGCGCGCGACTTCATGAGTCTTGAGATCCTTCAACTGCCGTTCGATTTCTGCCAGGACCTTTTTGCCCAGGGTTTCCGAAGTGGTGACCAGGGCGCCGCGAGCCTCAGGGTCATGTTCGCACTGGGCAAGCAGATCAGCGGCAATGTAATCGGCACGTCCCGTCTCATCGGCGATGACCATGCACTCGCTGGGTCCTGCCAGAAAATCAATGCCCACTGTGCCGTAAACCTGGCGCTTTGCTTCCATGACAAAGGCGTTTCCCGGGCCGACAATCAGGTCAACGGGCTTGATGGTCTGGGTGCCGTAAGCCATGGCTGCAATGGCCTGGGCGCCCCCGAGACAGTAAATCTCGCTCGCCCCAAGGGCGGCCATGGTGTAGAGGATGGCAGGATTGATCCGTTTCTCTTTCCCCGGGGAGGAGAGGGCCACAATGCGCTTCACGCCTGCCACCTTGGCAGGTGCCATGGCCATGACCGCGGAAGTGAGGCACGGATACCTTCCGGCAGGCACGTAGGCAGCACAGGAGTCCACGGGAACCAGACGGTGCCCCATGTAGACCCCGGGAATCATTTCCTGCTCGAACTCCTTGATCTGGGCGCGCTGGGCTTTGGCGAAGGCGCTCACCCGTTCAATGGCGAAATCCAAACCTTCGATGATGTGAGACGGCAGCTCTTTCTTCACCGCCTCGATCTGCGCCTCCGGGACTCGGATGGGACCGTCGAACCCGTCAAACTTCTTGGAGTAGTAAGCGAGGGCTGCATCCCCCTGCTCCCGAACCCGATCCAGGATCTCTTCAACGGACTTTCGAAGAGCCTTCACATCTGCTGCAGTGACCGGTTTTGCCTGTTTCAAAAACTTTGTCTGCATAAGAACCTCCTTCATCGCATTTCATCAATATGTTCTTGAACTTTGTGGACGGTCTCCACAATGTCCTCCATGTCTTTTTCACTGCCAAGAAGCACCTGGTGCCGGAGAAGAATTGTGCATCGGCACGCTGCTTCCGCCTGAGGGCAAGCCAGGCGATCCGGATTCATGGATTCCCGGTATCTTTCCAGCACCTGGGGACTGAGATGTCCGGCCAAGCTGTCTGAATCGAAGACCGGGTGCCGGTACAGAGGCTTTCTGTCCCCGGGAACAAAAGGGATTCCTTCCGCGTTCAAGGCGGCACAAAGCCCGTCCGGATCAAGCCCTCCGAATGCGTGAGGGTCGTAGCGAAGAATGTAGTAATAGTAACCGTGCTTCAGGTCGGGAAACTCCTTGCGCACATGCCTGAGGCCCGGGACCTGATGCAGCCCTCGGGTAAGTGTTTTGGCATTGGCCTGCCGAATGGGGTCCTGTTGGGCAAACCTCTCCAGTTGCCCGAGGAGCACGGCAGACTGGAACTCGGACAGCCTGTAATTGCTGGAGAGCTGCTGGCAGGTCAAATCAGAAGACCGAACTCCTGGGCCGTTCCTGAACCGGCCGAAGGCTCGGAGAGCCACAATGCTTTGAGCCACTTCGGGATCGTCGGTCATGACCAGTCCGCCTTCGCCGGAGGTGATGGTCTTGTTGGACTGAAAGCTGAAGGTGCCCGCGTGGCCCCACGTTCCTGCCTTTTTTCCGACCATGGCGGAATCAATAGCCTGGGCACAGTCTTCAAGAATGACGAGGTTGTGCTTGCTCGCCAGTTCCTTGAAAGCCGGCATGTCCGTCATCTGGCCGCCCAGGTGAACAGGGAGCACGGCACGGGTGTGGGGCGTGATACGGCGGCTAACGTCCTCTGGATCGAGGCAGTAGCTCTCTGAGTTGATGTCCGCGAAAACCGGAATGGCGCCCACCATGAGCACGGACGTGGCAGTGGAGATAAACGTGTAAGGCGGAACGATCACCTCATCGCCCGGTTTGATCCCGAGAGCTTTGAGTCCGACCTCGATGGCCACGCTCCCGTTGGCGACCGGTAGCGCGAATCCGGCCCCATGGAGCTGGGCGAATTTCTTCCCAAAGAGAGTCCCCACGGATTCAGGGTCGTCGCCCTGAAGCCCCGCAAACCAGCGAGGACTGGTGAGGACTTTTTCGAGCCACTTCTTTTCCTGCTCCCCTCCCTGGGGCCAGGAAGGAAAAGGCTTGGTCCGAACCGGGATTCCACCTTTCAACGCGAGTTTAGGCGTCATGCCGAGATCACTCCTCCACTCCCCAAGGGGTTGTCTTGATGAGGTCGATCATCCTGCGGTTGTGCTGGCGGATGGCGTGTTCGGCTGCCTGCCCGTCCTGTGCCCTGAAGGCACTGAGGATTTGCCTGTGATACCCGAGAAACTCACTGAAGTGGGGCGAGAGCTTGAACGCCAGGGGGAGTGCCTTGTATCGCAAGCCTGTGAGAATGTCCTTGAGCAGTTCATTGCCGCTCGCATCGTAAATGAGAAGGTGAAAGCGGTGATCCGCGCTGGAGTAAGCAACCGCATCTTCCTCCTTCACGATCTTTTCCTGTTCTGCGAGGCACTCTTCCATTTCCGCGAGGCCCTCGGAAGTCACCCGTTCCGCCGCAAGTCGGGCAGCCAGGCTTTCCATGTTCTCGCGCACTTCGTACAGTTCGAGTGCCATCTTGCGGGTGAGCTCTCGGACGCGCACGCCTTTGTGGGGCGTGTGGATCACGATTCGTTCCTGCTCCAATCTGCGGACAGCCTCCCATATAGGGGTCCGGCTCACCCCAAGTTCCTGCGAGAGTTTTTCAACGTTAATGTAACTCCCGGGAGTAAACCTTTGGTCTGCGATCATCTCTTTGAGAACATCGTAAACCTGGGCATTTAAGTTGGTTCTGATAACTTTATAAGGTTTTACTTCAGGTTCCTGCATGGGTATCCCTCATCTGAGCGATTAAGGCTTTCTATATTGATGAACTTCTGCTGTCAAGATATTTCATGAAATATGCAAAATGAAAAATGAAATCTTGACGCTATGAAAACGGCTTGATAAAAAGGTCAGACTCTTCCAAAGATCAAGAAGTGGTGAATGATGCGTATTCAACTCGTTTACTCGTTTGGGTTTTTAGAACCCTAGGTTCTCTGCTTTCTGCTCAGTACTCATACGGTTTGAGGGGGGAATGGAATGGCAGGTAAGTTCAGACAAAAGAGTGAGAAGGTGAGAAAGGACTGGGTGCAGCTGGATGCCCTTGCCTGTGGTACAGGCTGGGACGAAGAGGATCTTGAGAAGCCTCAAATCCTGATCGAAGACGTCTTCGGAAGCAGTCACCCGGGAAGCTTTCATTTGAACGAGCTCTCACAGGAAGTAGCTGTCGGTGTGTTGCAGGAGCGAGGAAAACCTGCGCACTTTCACGGAACGGATCTCTGCGACGGGTGGGCCATGCTCCACGACGGCATGAACTACATTCTCCCCTCCAGGGAAGCGCTCTGCGATCTTGTGGAGGTACACGGCCGAGTCATCCCATGGGATGCGCTCGTGCTCGTTTCCTCCTGCGACAAATCCATCCCGGCCCACCTCATGGCGGCCTGCCGTCTCAATATCCCTGCACTCCACATCCCGGGAGGCAGCAACCGGATCGGCCCCCGCATGACCCACAGCCTGCTGGTGGGGGAGACGGCCACGAAAATGCGACAGGGGAAGGATGTGTCCACAGAGGTGCGCGACTACAAACTTTCCGGGTGTCCCGGCTACGGAGCGTGCCAGTTTATGGGCACCGCAAGCACCATGCAGTGCATGTCCGAGGCCCTTGGGATGACTCTGCCCGGTGCGGCCCTTGCGCCTGCAAGCCTTTTCGACATCCGCAGGCTTGCACGCCAGGCAGGCCGGCAAATCATGAACCTGTCCAAGAGGGGCATCAAGCCCTCCGATATCCTGACAAAGGAGGCTTTCGAGAATGCCGTCAAGGTCCACGCCGCGATTTCCGGATCAACGAATGCGCTCATTCACTTCCCTGCCATCGGCCACGAACTGGGTATGGACATAGGGGCGGATCTTTTTGATCGGCTGAACCAGGAAACACCTTACCTGGCGAACGTGCAGCCCTCAGGCACCTACTTGAGCGAAATGTTCTGGTATGCGGGAGGAGTCCCGAGAGTCCAGTTGCAGCTCCGGGACATGCTCGATCTGCGGGTCATGACCGTCACGGGTAAAACCCTTGGAGAGAACTTGAGCGATCTGGAAAGGGAAGGGTTTTTCCGTCGCGGGGAAGGGTATCTTGCAAACTATCATCTCCAGTGGGAACAGGTCATTCGCCCGCTGGACAAAAGCCCCGGACGAGGGTCCATTGCCGTGTTGAGAGGCAACATCGCCCCCGAAGGGGCGGTAGTGAAATACTCTGCACTGGATAAATCCATGCTCGTTCACACAGGACCGGCAAGGGTTTTCAACAGGGAGGAGGATGCGCTTGAAGCCATACTCAGAGGGGATGTGAAGCCGGGCTCCGTGGTGGTTCTTCGATACGAGGGGCCTAGAGGGAGCGGTATGCCGGAAATCCTCGCCACCACCGAAGCCCTGGTCACCGTCCCTGGGCTGAGCGACACGGCGATCGTCACGGATGGAAGGTTCTCCGGCGCCACCAGGGGACCCTGCATCGGGCATGTATCCCCGGAGGCGGTGAGGGGCGGGTCCATTGCTCTGATCGAGGATGGGGACATGATTGAGATCGACATTCCCGGCCGCCGGCTTTCCATGGTGGGGCAGAAAGGAAAGAAGATGAAGCGGAGCGAGGTGGCTGCGCTCCTGGCGAGGCGAAGAAAGAAATGGAAAGCTCCTTTACGTGATCATTCATCGGGCATCCTCAGGAGATATACGATGCATGCGGCATCCGCGATGAAGGGAGCCTATCTGGAAGATTAGCACCTAGGCCTGTCAGGATTTGGGGGAGCCGCCAGCATGTGTCTGGAAACCGAGGATTATTGGGAGGAGCTATCAGCCGTCAGCTATCAGCGTTCAGTTTACTGACGTCTTTTGTTTTCCCTTTAGCTGACCGCGCGAATCCGCAAATTAACATTTTCGGATGAGCACTATTTATTCTGCACATGGAGGTATGGAAATGGCTAACGACAGTGTGGTCAAGTATGACGAGTACGGCATCATGGACGGCTCGACCATGGGCAAGCCCCGCAAGATGACCCGGGACATCTGGCTGCAGGAGGTTTTCCCGGAATGGGGCTCTTACCTCAATTATGAAATCGACAAATACGAAGTGAAGCCCGGCACCGCGGCTCTGTGGTATTTCGGGGGGCCGTCCTTTGCCCTGAAATCGCGTGCAGGAGCTGTCTTCACCGTAGATCTCTATTCAGGATCCAGCATGTTCACGGATTACTCCTACTGCGGAGTGTGCAGGACGAGCGGCGCGGACAAGCTGTGGTGGATCCGGATCAATCCTCACGTTATTGACCCGTGGAAGTTCAAACGACTGGACGCCGTGTGTATCACCCACCATCACCAGGACCACCTGGATTTCTACACCATCAGCGCTGCCCTCCAGACCACCAAGTGCAAGTTCATTGCGCCGCCCGAGTCGTGCCGCCGGATGAAGAGGGACATGGGGGTACCGGAAGACCGGATCATCGTAGCTGAGGTGGGGAAAAGCATCCAGATCGAAGACATGAAAATCGACTTCGCCCCCAACTTTGACACCATTGCCACCAAGACGGGTTTTGAAACGCCGGCGCCTTTCGAGGAGGTCGCGGTGAGCTATGTGTTCAACACGGAAGGGGGCGGCATGGCTTTTCTGGGAGACAGCCTCTACCACAACGGTTACCGCATGGTGGGCGAAAACTATGACATCGACTGGTTCACCATGAACATGGGAAACAACGCGCCCGGTTACACGGACAAAGCGTCTCCCTGGGATCTCTGGCGCATTGCCGAAGCCCTAAACGCTAGAGTGGTGTGCCCCATGCACTTCGACAACTGGGGCAACTGTTTTGAAGATCCGTCCTACCTCGAATACATTGTCGATCGGAAGGCAAAGGAGAAGAAGCTGGATTTGCGTACCGTGGTGCTCATGTCCGGCGCCCGGTACATCCATCCGGA
>Ga0105100_10000684_pt1 | contig 19879 bp, 17 predicted proteins | sample PPLLak12cMay2015_2_FD_87033 | JGI IMG/M metagenome (GOLD analysis project Ga0105100, IMG submission 87033) | Freshwater sediment microbial communities from Prairie Pothole Lake near Jamestown, North Dakota, USA - PPLs Lake P8 Core (1) Depth... | ecosystem: Environmental > Aquatic > Freshwater >...
CGGGATCAGCCAGGGCAGCAATTCGCTCGACTTCTGTGATGGTCGGATTTTTTGCGTCTGGCATATGCTGACCGATTATCCCCTCACTCGCCGCTCGGCTATATGAACACCATTGAGGTGGAAAACAACAAGATCGCCCAACAACCAGCGGGCGATCTTGCCAGGTAGTAAGTAACGTTTAGACGCGCTTGTTGACTTCCACCAGGAGCGCTTCCGCTTTTTCCTTTGTCAGGCCAAGCTGCGCTGCTTGCGGCATGGCGAGGATCATGTTCAGTGTCATGCCTCTCGCCATCGCTACCATTGGGTGGGTAGAGACACCGGGAAGCTGCGCGTCTAGCACAGCCTTCGCTTGCGGGTTGTCTAACAGTTCGCCGAGGGTGGTATCAAGTGTGAATGCCATAAAATTTTCTCCTGTTCAAATAAGTTGATGTTGCTTTGAATTTTAACTATCAAGCCTCTCCGACGGGTTCTGCGGCAGGTGGTTCCTCTTCTTCGCCGCTCTCCATCCGGCCTGCAGTTCCCTGGTATAGCTCCCATCCCTGGCTGAAAATGACCACCTGCGCGGCCAGCAGCCACAAGAAGAACAGGCTCAGCACGATCGCGATCCCGTTCAAGATGGTAGCCAGGTTACTTTGAATGTTCGCCAACATGAGCTTGAGGTTATCCATCGATGACTGCGACTGTCCGATCATCGCCTGGTATTCGCGCAGGCTGCCGGAGATCAATCCCACGCTGTCCGACATGGTAACCAGGTTGCTCTGAATAGCGCTCAGGTTGTCGTCCGCCTTTTCCAGGTTAGCTGCCATCTCAATGAAAGTATCTGGCAGGCTTTCCAGGTTGCTTGCCACATCCCCCAGTGAGTCGGAGAGGGATCTCTCCGGGTTGTAGGATTGTTCGGGCGCCTCTACGAATGCACCCACAATCGGCGCGGCAGACAACACCGTGCGGAAGGTGTCCAGCGATCGGATGGCACCATCCAGCACATCGGCTGCCTGTCCGGCAGTGGTTAATGAATCGCTGGTCGATGCCAGGGTGGATGGCAGCGTCTCGCCCATGATGCCTTTTATTTGCTCCAGCATCGGGGCGGTATCCTCCACTGACTTGGCGGTAGTCGCCAGCATCGCCGAAAGCGCGTCGACGCTGTCCACCGTCGCTCCCAGCGCCTCTCCGGTGATCTCCATCGCCTGCTGGCTGGTGGAGATGCTGCTGTTGAGGGTGACAATCGTGCTATCTACAACGCCAGCCACGGTAGGTTGCACCATCCATACCCCCACCAATCCCGCCAGGCTGAGCACCAATCCCAGGACCCCGGCGATCATGACTAACACACCCAGAATGCGACGTATTACGCTCACAGTGCCCTCCAAAATATACAATTCCTGATATCGGGTTGGATTAATATTGCAGTTTAATTATAGTACGGTATTATGAAATAGTCACCCTATCGTCTCCCTTATATGTTTTTTATTAAGACTATATCGCGCTACCGGCACGCCGCTATCAGCGCGTTGCTACCAGCGCGCCCGGTGCTCTTCGGCAAAGCCGATCAGATCTTCAACCTGGATGACCTCTCCCTGATCGCTGACCACCTTGCCCCGGTAGCGACCGAACATCTGGTGCACCTCGCTGAAGATCAACCCCAGATTTGTACGCGCCAGGCGATCTTTGAATGGCGTGAACTCCAGGTCAAGCCTACCTTCTCCATCGCGAAACCGCCAGGGTTTCATGTAATCCCCGGAGACATAATCGAATTTCACCTGTCCAAGCTTGTGGAGGCGCCCGTCCAGGATCAAGGCGTCTTCCGTGGCTGCCGAAGTATCCCCAAAGCCGTGCCCCAGGTTGAGACCCACCCTGCGCCCGTCGGGCAGGAACCCCGAAGCGCTGGCCCAATTCCAGTAGCTGCGGTACTCCCAAACCCCACGCCCCCAATCCAGCGAACCCAGGCACTCGTCCGGTGCCAGCTCATCAACAATATCTCCGTAGCGCAGGCTGCCTTGCGCAGGTAGACAATTGATTTTCCGATTGTAATAAAATCGCTGGCGACCGATGGGAATGACGATGGTCATCGATTCATGATCCGGCGGGCACTGCAGCAGCAGATCGGCCTGGATGCCGCGCCCTTCATGAAAGCCGGGCCAGGAAACCACAATCCGCCTGCCAGCAGGGGAGAGCTGAAAATCCAGGCTGGCCTTCCCATTTGAGAAATGCGCGTCTCCCTGCGTGCTGTTACGGGGCAGGCTCACCCCGCGCCCCAGAGGAATAACCAGCCCTTCTTCGTGCAGGTCACCCGTGGCAAAATCCAGGGTATAGACGAATATATTGCCCGCGTAGCCCAGATCGGCAATAGTGGCAGAGAAGAAGCGCCGCGGTGTGAAAACAGCATAATAATCCCAACGCTTCATCCGAAAGCGCTGCATACCGCGCAGGGCATAGAACCGGGCATTCTCCAGGTTACAATCCAGCACGGGCTGGCGCGACCAGCCCACCTGAGCCAGCCGGCCGCTAGGGTCGAGCAGCTTGCCGGGTTGAGTGAGTTCTTTTTGCATGGGGCACTCCGTTGGGTTTTTATCGTTTTGCATTGCCAGGCTTCGCCAGCTTATATTCAGAGCAGTGTTGATACCAATTATACCGTTTGTAGGGCTTTACCATCCCCGGCTCAGTCTGCACAACCCTCCACCTGCGTGCTCAACAGCATGACCAGAGCCGGAATTTTCTAATCGATATCTTAGGTACAAATACTCTGATTTTGTGTTACATTTATAAAACTTAGATCTAACGTACTTGGTGGGAAGCCGCCTGCGAGGCAGCCAAGTTTGGCAGGCTATTTACCAGCGATTTGCACCATCCTTAACCCTACTTGCGAATGACTGAACCAGAAACCGATCGCCCTAAACTGCTCGCCAACCTCAGGCACCGCTTACCTTTCCTGTTACCAAAGCTAAAAGGTTTCGTCCAGTTCGCCACCGGAGTCGTTGCGGCGCTGCTGGCGCTATGGCTGTATAGTTCCCTGACACCAGAGCCAGACCTGCTGACAGAGACAGAAGTGCGGGAGACAGTGAACCAGGTAATGGCATCCGCAACCCCTCCCCCCTCCTACTCGTCTCAGGTGTACCAGGTCATCCAGCCTTCTCTGGTCTTGATCCAAACCAGCTATAGCGGCGAGGACTCCGAGAAAGAAGAAGGGTTGGGAAGCGGCGTTGTGATCAACGACAGTGGTGATATCCTGACCAGCCTGCACGTCGTGGATGATGCCAGCGAGATCGAAATCCTGTACGCAGACGGAACGAAAGCCAATGGGGAAATCATTGCCGCCCAGGAAGAAAATGACATCGCCGTTCTGGGCTCCGACCGCCTGCCAGAAGTGCTCATACCTGCCATCCTGGGCAACCCGAATGCCATGCGGGTAGGCGACGAAGCCTTTGCGGTGGGAAACCCTTTCGGGTTGTACAGCTCCGTGAGCGCGGGGGTGATCTCCGGTTTTGGGCGGACATTTAAACCTGAGGGTCGAGATCAAATGCTGGAAGATTTGATCCAGGTTGATGCCGCTGTGAATCCTGGTAACTCGGGCGGTCCTCTGCTGAACCGCTACGGGCAAGTAGTGGGCATTGTGGTCGGAATTATCAATCCTACGGAGGATGATTTCTTCATCGGCATCGGCTTTGCGGTACCGATCAATGTCGCTGGCGGTGCAGCTGGAATTCCACCATATTAATCTGTTAGTGGTTTCGCAGTTCAGGGAAATTCGGGGGTTTTTGGACGGGCGACGCCCGCCCAAAAACCCCCATCCTCCCACCAACTGCGTAAGTCCTATCTGTAAAAGGAGTTTGTGATGCCCTTCAGTGACCAACCGAAGAACGACCAGCCCATGGAACAGGTTTTATATGAGGTAAAGAAAATCATTGTCGGACAGGATCACCTGTTGGAGCGGATGGTTGTTGCCCTGCTATCTCGCGGGCATATCCTGGTTGAAGGCGTGCCGGGGCTGGCAAAGACCATGGCGATCAAGACCCTCTCAGATGTCATCGGCGGAGAGTTCAAACGCATTCAATTCACCCCAGACCTGGTACCAGCAGACCTGGTAGGCACCCGCATCTACAACCAGAAAGATGGCGAGTTCAACACCTCGCTAGGACCAGTTTTCACCAACCTGTTGCTAGCAGATGAAATCAACCGGGCGCCGGCAAAGGTTCAAAGCGCACTGCTGGAAGTGATGCAGGAACGCCAGGTCACCATTGGGCGGGAGACCTACCGCGTGCCGGATCCTTTCCTGGTGTTGGCCACCCAAAATCCGATTGAAACCGAAGGCACTTATCCGCTTCCGGAAGCCCAGGTGGACCGTTTCATGCTGAAAGTGCTGGTGGGCTATCCGTCAACCACCGAAGAGTTTGTGATCGTGGAGCGGATGATCGGTCACATACAACCGGTCCAGAAAGTGCTGACCAGCGACCAGCTGCTGAGATTGCAGCAGGAAGCTGACAATGTGTACGTGGACCCGGCACTGATTGAGTACGCAGTCCGAATCGTGACCACCACCCGCCATCCGGAACAGTTCGGCCTGAAGAAGCTGCAACCCTTCATCCTGTTTGGGGCAAGCCCGCGCGCTTCGATCAACTTAATCCTAACGGCACGCGCCCTGGCATTCGTGCGCGGGCGCAACTATGTTCTGCCACAAGATGTACTGGACATGGCGCTGGATGTGATCCGGCACCGAATTGTTCTCTCGTACGAGGCGCTGTCAGACAACATCACCTCCGATGAGCTGCTAGGAGAAATACTCGACCAGATCCCACTCCCGGTTGTACCATTGCGTGAACATGGAAGCATCCGCATCAACGCCTGAGCGCATCTTGCTGCGCCTGGATTGGCAGGTCATCCGCCGCCTGGATGGTCAGCTCCAAGGCGATTACCGCAGTCTTTTTTATGGCTACGGGATCGATTTCGCTGACCTGCGCGAATACCAGCCCGAAGATGATATTCGCTACATCGATTGGAATGTCACTGCCCGGATGAACACCCCATACATCCGGCAATATGTGGAAGACCGTGAGATTACAGCCTGGTTTCTCTTGGATTTAAGCCCTTCGATGGATTTCGGGAGTGTTACAGACCACAAACGCACGCGCCTCATCGAATTTGTCACCACGATGTCCCGCATCTTGACCCGCCACGGCAACCGGGTCGGGGCGGTTTTGTTCTCCAGCCGCGTCGAGAGGACAATCCCAGCCCGGGGAGGGCGTTTGCAGGTGTTGCGGCTGGTAAACGAAATGCTCAGGCAGCCCTATCTGCCGCGTGCCCCGTTCACAAACCTCAGCGCACTGCTTGAAGGCGGGCTTAAAGCCATTAAGAAGCGCTCTTTGGTTTTTATCGTATCAGATTTCATCAGCGAGCCGGATTGGGAGCGCCCCTTGATGTTGATCAATCAGCACCATGAGCTGATCGCCGTGCGCCTTTGGCACCCGAATGAGCTGGAGCTGCCGGATATAGGACCCATCATCATGGAGGACGCCGAAACCGGGGACCAGCTTTACGTGGACACCCACGACCCGAAATTGCGCGCCCGCTTCAGGCAAGCTGCCCAACAACGAGAAATAACACTGAGCGAGGCGTTCAAACGCGCCGGCGTGGACGCTTTATCGCTGGGGACCGATGAAGATATGGTGCGGGCAATCGTCCGCTTCGCCCGGTTGCGCCAGCAGAGAAGGCGATGACAGGAGAGACTGACGGATGACATTTGTTTGGCCTGCAATGCTGGTTCTTCTTCTGTGTCTGCCTGTTTTCGTCGGTTTATATATTTATTTACAAAGCCGGCGGCAGCGCATTGCAGCGAGCTATGCCGGATTTACAGGCGGGCAAATCAAGCACCGCGAGCCGGGCAAGCGCCGGCACATCCCTGCAGTGCTGTTTTTGGTTGGGCTGACCGTTCTCTTGATCGCTATGGCTCGCCCCCAGATGACCGTCAACCTGCCCAGAGTTGAAGGCACAGTAATCCTCGTATTTGATGTCTCTGGCAGCATGGCTGCTGAGGACCTGCATCCCAACCGGATGGCTGCCGCCAAAGTCTCAGCCAGCGAGTTCGTCCAAAACCAGCCTTCCAGCGTCCAGGTTGGGGTGGTGGCTTTTAGTGAGGGCGGTTTGGCAGTGCAAGCACCAACCAACGACCAGGATGCGATCCTGGCATCGATCGACCGCCTGCAACCTCAGCAAGGGACATCGTTGGGGCACGGAATCCTGGCGGCGCTCAGCACAATCCTAACGGGAAGCGAAGAAATCACTACCACAGGGGAAGTGCCTGTTCCCGCGCCGGAAACAAGCGGCACCTATGGACCGGCGATCATCGTCCTGCTAACAGATGGTGAAAACACCGCTCCCCCCGATCCCTTCGAGGCTGCCTATGCTGCAGCCACACAAGGTGTGCGGATTTATTCAATCGGCATCGGCAGCACGGCAGGCACCACGCTGAATATTAATGGTTACACAGTGCATACCCAGCTCAACGAAACCGCCCTCCAACAGATTGCGGGGCTGACTGGTGGCGAGTACTACCATGCTGGCAACCAGGAAGATCTGGGTGAAATTTACAACAACATTTCCCCCGAGCTGGTCATCAAGCCTGAGAAGATGGAAGTCACCTCAATTTTCGCGGGTATAGGCTTGCTGGTCTTGCTCATGGGTGGTGGTCTGATGTTGTTATGGTTTGGAAGATTGCCGTGAGCACCTGGGTGCAGCAGAGCAGTTTGGGTCTGGCGGAAAGGATGTTCTAGATGGACATAGTGTGGCCTGGGTTCCTTCTCCTGCTGGGAGCAATTCCACTGATCATAGCTTTCTACTGGTGGATACTGCGCAGAAGGCGGCGCTTTACGGTTCGCTATTCAAGCCTGGCATTGGTTCGGGATGTAATCCCGCGCAGCGCCCGGTTCAAGCGGCACCTGCCATTCGGCCTGTTCCTGTTGGGATCTGCCGCCCTGGTGCTAGCCCTCAGCCGCCCCACCGCCAGGGTCATCGTGCCTTCTGGGCAGGCAACGATCATGCTGGCGCTGGATGTCTCGCGTTCAATGTGCTCAACAGATATTCCACCCAATCGGTTAAAGGCAGCTAAAGCTGCTGTACTATCTTATATCGACCGCCAAGACGACCATTCACAAATCGGGATTGTTGCCTTTGCTGGCTTTGCAGCGCTTGTCCAATCACCCACAACCGACCAGGATATCCTCCGCTCCGCTGTCGAAAACCTGACAACCGCTCGCAGGACTGCGGTTGGCAGCGGAATTCTGGAAGCCTTGAACGCCATTGCAGAAGTAAACCAGAACATACCTCCAGTCGCGAGCGCCTCAACTCCACAGACCATGCCCACACCCATGCCTGTGGGTGTGTTTGCTCCGGATATTATTGTCGTCCTGAGCGATGGAGCGAGCAACACTGGACCTCAACCGCTAGAGGCAGCTCTCCAGGCTCAGGCAAGGGGTGTGCGAATCTATACCATTGGATATGGCACTGAAAGTGGATCGCCAATGGACTGCGGAGACCGCTTTCAGGAGCAATTTTTCCCGGGCGGAGGGATGGGCGGTGGGGGCGGTGGCTTTGGAGGCAGGTTCCGGCGGGGGATTGATGAGGAAACCCTGATGGGAATCGCCGAGATGACCGGCGGCGACTATTACTCCGCCACCAGCGCCGGCGAGCTGCACGATGTCTTCCGGCAGTTACCTACTTACTTGATGACCCGAGAAGAGGACTCCGAGATCAGTGCGATTTTCACTGCCCTGGGGCTGCTCCTCGCAGGGCTGGCTATATTCCTATCCATGGTATGGCACCCCTTCCCCTGAGATAAATTCATTGGGACATAAAACATCGAGGTTGCCCGGAGATGACCTGGGCAACCTCTTCTTCCGCATCGACCGAAATATTCAGTTGTTTTCTAACAGGATCAGGCATGCAATACAGACGGCTTGGGCTGGTTCCACGGCACACCATTCCCTGGGTCAGGCGGTGGCCCGCCGCTGTGCCGGGTGATTGAAGGCTGCAAGCCAAGGTCGTTGGGCTTGGGCTGGTTCCACGGCACGCCGTTGCCGGGATCATCGGGTGGTCCACCGCTGTGCCGGGCAAGGGACTGTTTCCCGGGTAAAGCAAACACCACCGCGCCAATTAGGGCAGCCACCAACAAGGCTGGCAAAATCAGATGTTAGTTCTTCCAGTGAAAATATTGTCTGGTTGAATTTCCCCCTCCTTTCTCTTCATGTAAAACAAAACCGCCGAAGGTCATCCTTCGGCAGCCTGGCGATCTCCAGTTAGGAGACCCATAGCTTTGTGCCCCCTATTTCGCAATGGGTTTACCTTTTCAGGGATGTTGTTGGGCGTATTCAGTTATCGTCCACCCTGTCGTCCCATATACAGGACATTTTCGTGCTCTTATCATATATATGATATCGATTTTCTCAGGGATGTATTAACCACACATTAGAGTAGCTGAGGGTTTACTGAAAGAATTATTAATACAGTTGGGAAGGCAAGCGGCAGGCAGACCATTTCACCACCTCATCCACAGGTATCTACTCTGGCAGATCGTTCAGTCCCTACTTCATTATTTCCATGCAGGCGCTGAAAGCCATTCTGCCCAACTCGTTCATCCAAGGCCATGGACCCTGTCAAACCTATTCCAGCCTCATGATGCGAGCATTCTCTTCAATCGCTCCCTGGATCAGCGCCCACAGGTACCGCTCCAGCTTGCCCGAGTCTTCCGCTTCCATGCGCAGCAGCCTCAGCAAGCGCGTGCAACCGTGACCATAGATATCCACCAGGTGCAGGAAATCCGGCACTTGCTCAGCTTCCAGCGCCAACCTTAAGTGTGTGCGCAATACCAGGCGCATTGCTGCTACTTCCTCTACCATGCGCCGGCTGTTTGCACCCAACTCCTCTTCTCTGCCCAGCGCCTGCGCCCGCACTCCCGCCGAGACGGGTTGCCTCCCCTCTTCGACCTCGTGCCGGTCCATCATTTGTAGCACGGCCTCCGCCCACTCGCTTGAATTGTCTCGCTTTGCCAGCTCCTGCTCCGCTTTGATCAACCCTGCCAGCCGGTAAGCAATCCTTGTGTACGCATCCCCCAGGCGGGCCACCTCCCTGTTGTCCTCCGCTTGCCCCAGGCGCTCCAGCAACCGGCGCCCCAGCCTGCGCAGCCCCACAATCTCCTCCTCAATCCCTTGGATATCCTCCGCCAGGAGCGCTGCAACTGCCTGCGGTAGCTGATTAATGGCGGATTCTTCTTCCACACTTGTAGGTTTCTTCTCTTCTTCCATCGCCTGCCTCCATACCGAATCTAGCACATATGTTCGGTTTTCGCAATCCCGGAATCGATGCTATCCATGTGCAGTGGATTTAAATTCTGATCAATGCTGCATGGTCAGCCACTTACCGGATAAATACTCACCATCGATTTGCACTATAATTCAGTCAGGTCGCACCCGCTTCACACACCAGAGGTTTATAAGATGCCCTCAGAAATAAAGCCTATCACCCTACCTTTGCCGTTTCACATGGGCAGTGTCAACTGTTATCTCATCCAAACCCACACCGGTTACGTTCTGATCGATAGTGGAGGTTCGGGCAACCGTAAAGAGCTTCTCAGGCATCTGGAAAGCGCAGGTTGCAGACCAGGCTCGCTCAAGCTCATCATTCTAACCCATGGGGATTTCGATCACACCGGTAACGCTGCCTACCTGCGCCGTACCTTTGGCAGCAAGATCGCCATGCACCCCGGCGATTTAGGGATGGCTGAGCAAGGCGACATGTTTTATAACAGAAAGCAGCCCAATATCCTCATCAGGATATTGGTCCCGCTGCTCACCGGCTTTGGAAAGTCGCAGCGCTTCTCGCCGGATGTTCTCGTCTCGGATGGCGACGACCTCACCGCCTACGGGCTGGACGCCCGGGTTATCTCCATCCCTGGGCACTCGCAAGGCTCTATCGCCATCCTGAGCGCCGGGGCCGACCTGTTCTGCGGTGACCTGCTGGAGAATATCAAAGAGCCTGCCCTCGGTTCTCTCACCGACGACATGCCCTCTGCAAAATCCAGCCTGGATAAGTTAACCGGATTGAAGATTGGGATGGTCTACCCAGGTCACGGTCAGCCCTTCCCCATGTCCCAATTCCAGAGCAAGAACACCTCCGGCTTAGCCGGAAAATCCGAAGGGATCAACCAGGGCTGAGGAATGACTGAAATCATCGATCTAAGCCAGGAGATTTACTCAGGCATGCCGGTGTTTCCCGGTCTCCCTGAAGTGAAGATCAGCATGCACGTATCGCACGAAGAGTGGGACGGCATCATCGGCAGCAGCCAGGTTACTCCCGCCGTGAACCGCCTGGAGTTCGGCGAGCATACCGGCACCCATGTGGATGCCATCAACCACATGGGATCTCACTATCGAGGTCAGTCCATCGACACGATGCCACTCAGGAGGTTTTATACCTGGGGGGTTTGTCTGGCCCTGTCTTACAAAGGCTTGCGCGAGCTGATCGAGCCTGCCGATATAGTAAACACCCTTGCCCGAGCGCAGCTAGAGCTTGAGCAGGGAGACACGCTTCTGCTATACACAGATCATTACCGCCGCACCTTCGGCACCTCCGACTGGCATAACCACCCCGGCATTAGCGCAACCGCCGCCAGCTGGCTGGGAGAGCACAAGATTGCTGCCTTCGGCGTGGAGTCGATGGCGCCGGGCGTGCTGAATCTTTCCAACAAGGAAGTCCACCGCATTTGCGGAGAGATGGGTTTCACCCATTACGAAAACCTGGTCAACCTGCACTGCCTTATCGGCCGCGGGCGCTTCCGCTTCATTGGCTTGCCGCTTAAGATCCGCGGCGGCACCGGTTCGCCAATAAGAGCTGTTGCCATCTTCGAGGAGTGAGCAATGAACAAGAGACAACCGGGAAGGTCACGGACCTCTTAAGGTGAACAAATGCCTGTTGACCCCCCCAGGTATTGGCGCTATAGTGGTTAATGAAAGACCGTACCTAGCCTGTTAAGGAGTCGTCTGAAAGGAGAGTTATGCCATGGCTACTCCAATTTCGCGTTTCAACCGCATTCTGTTGATCCTGATGGTCGTTTTATATATCATCTCCCTGGGGGCATTCACCTATCTCAACTGGAGTTTGGATCCCGAGCACGTGCTCTGGATGCACGCCGTTAACGCCCTCATCCTATCTATCCCCCTGGTGCTATTTTACGGCTCAGCTTATGTGCTGATCAGCGCCTGGCGCGAGCATAAGCTAACTGGGCAGATCAACCCCCGCCTGGCTAAGGTCATCCACTGGGCGCCGCGCATAGCCGCCATCCTGATCATCTTCTTTGTCAGCCTGTTCTCACTGGATGTGTTTGGAATGGAGGGCACCCCCCTCGAGTTGCTGGGCGGATTCTTGATTCACAGCATCCCGTCGATCGTCATGATCCTGATGCTGGTCTTTGCCTGGCGGCGACCCGCAGTCGGGTTCATCGCCTTCTTAATCGCCGGGGGGTTCTTCCTGCGCTTTGTCATCTTGGGCGGAGACCTGGCCCATTTTCTGCTTTTCTCTGGCCCCCTGCTGCTGATCTCCGCCCTGTTCTACGCCGATTGGCGCTGGGCGAAGCCCGCACCACCCCCCACCACCAGTGTAGCTATCTAGTCCAGAGAGCTGCTAGTTTAGGAGGATCTGACGCCGCCTGAAATTGGCGTCTTCGACGCACCCGGCTACGCATGGGACGTTGCAATGGCAGAAGAATATACTGCTCTCGCTGATGAGGATGGCAGGCTACGCATTATCAATATATCAAACCCGAGCGCGCCGGTTGAAGCCGGCAGCCCGCCTCGTTTTCCATCTTGCTGCTGATTACTAAATAGACCGGGTGTGAGTTTACAGGTTGGCTTAGACCAGGCATAAAGACCTGCTCGTAAATAACTGTTGCTTGGAGGTGATTTTCAGGTATCAGACCGCAGACGATATCCAACCCCTGGTTCAGTACGAATGTAGCGAGGTCGAGACGGGTCGGGTTCGATTTTATGGCGGAGATTGCTGAGATTAACCCGCAGCAGGTGCAAATCTTCTTCGGAGGTATGCCCCCATATACCTTGTAATAATTGCCGATGAGTTAACACTTTCCCAATATTCTGTGCCAATAACCTGAGGATATCGTACTCGGTTGGTGTAAGCAATATCTCGCGGTCTGCAATCATAACCTGGCGGCGCTCCAAATCAATCTTGAGTTCGCCCACCACTATAACCGGCTCGTTCTCTTTTTGAATCGAACGCCGCAGCGCAGCCCGAATGCGAGCCATCAGTTCGCCTGTACCGAACGGCTTGGTCAAATAATCATCTGCACCGGAATCCAGTGCGGCTATTTTATCGCTTTCCTGTTCTCTGACTGACAGGATGATGATCGGCACTGCAGACCATTCCCGAATCCGCCGGGTTACCTCTGTTCCCTCCATGTCTGGCAAACCCAAGTCGAGGATCACCATATCCGGACGATCGACCGCCACAGCCCGTATGGCTTCCTCGCCATTGGATGCTTCTACGACCGTGATATCCTGAGCACTGAGTGCAACACGGAGGTAGCGCCGAATTGCCTTTTCATCATCAACAACCAAAATCCGCATACTGGTGCTCACTACTTTACTACCTTTGGTATTTCCTGCATCGGCAAGGAAAAGGTAATGCTCGCTCCCCCGCCGGGTCGGTTCTCTGCCCAGATCAGTCCACCATGAGCTTCGATAATACCCCTACTGATCGAAAGGCCCAACCCAGTGCCGCCGATCTTTTCCGGCCTTTCTACCCGGTAGAACTTCTCGAAAATATGATCCAGATCTTCTACCGGTATGCCTATGCCACGATCCTTAACACTGACATGGAGATCTTTACCAACCTGGCGAGTCTGAATTTCAACAGGCGACTCGAGGTTTGAATACTTCAAGGCATTATCAATCAGGTTAACCAACACCTGAACAATTAACACAAAATCCATGGGAACCAGGGGACTGTTTTCTTCAATATCTATCGCAACTTTTCGGTCTCGTAAAGTGTCACCTAAATTCTCTAAAGCAGTCCCGATGGCGTCTTGAACATCGCCCGGTTGCTTGGTCACTCGCATTGCCCCCGCTTCCAGGCGGGTCATATTGAGAAGGTTTCCAACCAACCGGTTCATACGATCGGCTTCATCTCGGGCGGTATCGACCAGATCCTGATGGATTTGGGGATCCATTGCCACGCCGCCATCGGACAGGCTGCTCAGAGCGCCTGTGATGGATACCAGGGGAGTGCGCAGGTCGTGGGAGATCGAATTGAGAAGAGCCGATTGGAGCTTTTCGGTAGCGTGAAGCAACTCTGCTTCTTTTGCCTGCTCAGCTAACTGGGCCCGTTCAATTGCCAGCGCTGCCTGCCTGGAAAACGTTTCCAAAAGCCGGCGTTGATCCAGGGTCATCTGATTTCCCTCATCCTTCGGCTTTACTGCCAGTACGCCAACAGCTCCTCGGGGTGTTATCAGCGGGATATATCTACCTATCGATGCCGGAAGGGTATCCGTACCTCTTCCTGCGATCTGACCATGCTTCAATGACCAGGCAGCAACTGCCATTTCATTCTCATCCAGGGAAAAATCAGCCGATTTGGTGTACTCCTTCAACGTATCTTTGCCCTTAGAATTCGGTAGGAGGACAACCGCTTCACGCCCGAAAGTCTGGCTCACGCTGCCCGTCACAGCGGAGATGATCGCATCCAATCCCTCTGCAACAGATAGATCGCGGCTGAGTGTATAAAGTATCGATGTCTCTGCCTCCCTGCGCCGGGCGGCCTCTGCTTGATCACGCACACGCGCGGTTAACTCACTGATAACCAGGCCGACTCCAAGCAGACCGATGAAAGTCAGGATATATTCAGTGTCAGAAACAGCAAAAGTGTAATAAGGCGGCACAAAGATAAAATCAAACGCCAAGACGCTGAGGAATGACACAAGGATAGACGGTCCGCGGCCCAGATACACAGCAGCAACCACGACGGTGAGTAAATAAACCATCACCAGGTTCGTGGGAGAGACATTATGCTGGAAAAGAGCGCCAATCCCGGTCGCAACCAGTACCAGGAATATAGCCCACAAATAGCGGCCCCAGGGATGGTGCGGCTGCCAGGCAACATTGCGGCGTTCCTGTTCCAAATCGCCCGGAACACTGATAATGTTAATATCGATATTACCACTCATCCGAATCAGCTCATCCACCACCGAGCCGAACAGGAGTTCCTTCCAGCGCGAGCGCAAAGGTTTACCCAAGATGATCTTTGTTACGTTGTGCTCCCGGGCGTACTGCAACAGCGCTTCAGGGACAGAACGACCAGGCAATGTGAGCGAACGCCCTCCCAACTCATCTGCCAGAAGTAAAGTCCTGGAAATACGGTCTCTCTGCTCGGGCGTCAATCGAGAATGTGCTGGTGTTTCCACGTAAACCGCCAGCCACTCCGTGTTTAAATCATCAGCCAGGCGGTAGGTTGAGCGCACAAGCCGTTCTGCCAGGGGATGCGGGCTGATACCAACCAGAAGTCGCTCTGCCGCAGGCCAAGGACCAGGGATTGCCTTGGTCTTCATGTAATCCCGCATCTGATCGTCTACCCGCTTGGCTGCCAGACGCATGGTGAGCTCACGTAAAGCAGTCAGGTTGCCTTTGCGGAAGAAATTATGGATTGCCTGGGCTGCCTGTTCGGGGACGTAGACCTTTCCCTCCTCCAAGCGGACTAAAAGCTCATCAGGCGGCAGATCGGTCAGCTCGATCTCTGTAACCTGATCGAGCACGCTATCCGGGATGGTTTCGCGAACGGTGACGCCAGTGATTTGGGCGATTACATCGTTAAGGCTTTCCAGATGCTGGATGTTGAGGGTGGTATAAATATCAATCCCCACCGCCAACAACTCTTCCACGTCCTGGTAGCGCTTGGGGTGGCGCGATCCCGGGGTATTTGTGTGAGCCAACTCATCCACCAGTACAAGCTGTGGGCGGCGCTTCAGCACCGCGTCCACATCCAACTCGGTCATGGCGATTCCCCGGTAGGTTTCTTGCTTCCTTGGCAGTACTTCTAATCCAACCAGTCTCGCTTCGGTTTCGACTCTCCCATGGGTTTCTACATACCCTACCACTACGTCCACGCCCTCACGCTTGCGCTGGTGCGCAGCCTCCAACATGGCATAAGTTTTACCCACTCCGGCAGCATAACCGAGGAAAATCTTTAATCTTCCACGCGGCGCTTGCTGCTCCTCGTGTTGAACACGCGATAAAAGGTCGTCGGGGTCGGGCCGGGAATCGCTACCGGATTTCACAATGTTATTGTAATCCATCTAAAGCCATGTTCAGTGTTAATACGTTAACGCGTGGCTCACCCAAAAAACCTAATTGGCGATCTTGTGTATATTGCTCTACCAAACGGCGGACCACCTCTTCGCTCATATTGCGTGCCCGAGCAACCCGCGGCACCTGGTAATGCGCCGCAGCTACCGAGATATGCGGATCGAGGCCGCTGGCAGAAGACGTCACCAGGTCGACCGGAATCGGGAGGCGATTCTCCGGATCTGCGGCTTGTAAAGCATTTACTCGCGCCTGGACAGCCTGCTCAAGGGCGGGGTTCGTTGGTCCCAGGTTCGAACCGGAAGAAGCAGCCGCGTTGTAGGGATAAGGTGCGGTAGCTGATGGACGGCTCCAGAAATACTTTGGGGCGGTGAAGGATTGGCCGATCAGATCTGAGCCAATCAGCTGGTTGTCTCGTATTACCAGGCTACCATTTGCCTGGTGAGGAAATATCCATTGAGCAATGCCGGTGACAGCAACCGGATAAATCAGCCCGGTAAGGAGTGTAAATAACGCCAGTGTAATCACACTGGTGCGAAATTGGGCACGCATAGTTTCATTTATCCTGAATCTTTAAAAAGGCAGTGATAAGGCCCATGAGGGAGATTAACCATCCAGCCCATACCTGCCCGTCAGGTTGGTTGCCTGTATCATGAGCCGGGTTGTTCCCAGTCTGCTTGGGAAGATTGCCCTGTATAGTTTGAGGAGTATCCATCGTGTTCAAGAAAAGCTTTTGCTTGCGCCATTGCCTCTCCTCTGAGAAGAGCGCCTTCTGATTGGCATCAAGCCAGATCATCACCAGTCCATACAGGATGATAACCAGGCCAATCTCGATCCAGGTATGAATCGTCTCAGAGAACGACGACTTAACTTCCAGCCAGAAGAGACCAAGCACACAGGCGATGGACAGATACAGAAGCCACCATTTTGGATGCATCAAACTCTTCTTCATTGGTTTACCTCCGTACAGTTAGTTTAGTAGTAAATCCCGCTCCAGATCACAGCCTATGTCCAGACATTCCTAAACCCTAAGCCAGATTCAGGAGCACTAATATCATATCGATGGACTTGATCCCAATAAACGGAGCTATTAATCCACCTAAGCCATATACAAGCAGGTTATCTGCCAAAAGTTTATCCGCCGGCTTAGGCCTGTAAGGTATACCCCTCAATGCCAGCGGAATCAGGGCGATGATGATCAGCGCGTTGAAGATCACCGCCGACAGGATTGCACTCTGCGGGGATGCCAGCCGCATGAAGTTTAGATTTCCTAAAACCGGGTAGGTGCTGGCAAAAGCTGCCGGGATGATAGCAAAGTACTTCGCCACGTCGTTAGCAATGCTGAACGTGGTCAGCGCGCCGCGGGTCATCAGGAGCTGCTTGCCGATCTCCACGATCTCGATCAGCTTGGTGGGGTTGCTATCCAGGTCTACCATATTGGCAGCCTCGCGGGCGGGCTGCGTACCGGTGTTCATCGCCACAGCTACGTCCGCCTGGGCAAGGGCTGGCGCATCGTTCGTCCCATCACCGGTCATCGCTACCAACCGCCCCCCAGCCTGGTATTCCCGGATCAGCTTGAGCTTGGCTTCCGGCGTGGCCTGGGCCAGGAAATCATCTACTCCGGCTTCAGCGGCTATGGCTGCTGCGGTGAGCGGGTTATCGCCGGTGATCATCACCGTCTTGATACCCATGGTGCGGAGTTGGGCAAAGCGCTCCTTAATTCCGCCCTTGACGACATCCTTCAAATGAACCACACCCAGCGCATCATCGTCCCTGCTGACCACCAGCGGCGTCCCACCATTTCGGGCAATTCGGTCTACCGTCTCCCGTAGCTCGTGCGGGATTGTCTTTCCCGCACTTTCAATCAGCTCAAACATCGTATCCGGTGCACCCTTGCGGATACGGATCACGCGTCCCTTTTCCGTTCCGTTCAGTGGAATATCGACACCGCTCATGCGCGTCTGGGCAGAGAATGGGATAAAATGCATGCCAGGGATCACCTGCGCCTCACTGGAATCATCAATTTCTCCTGTGAGCTGTCCACCTCCAGGATTCCTTAAGCCGCCCTGCCATCCATCTCTCCCTTTCCCTCCAACATGCCTGCCCCGCAAGCCATACCGATCTTTCGTCAGCACCACAATGCTGCGCCCCTCCGGTGTTTCATCTGCCAGAGAGGAAAGCTGGGTGGCTTCGGCTAAATCACGCGCCTCTATGCCGGGAACCGGGACGATCTCAACCGCCTGCCGGTTGCCAAGCGTGATCGTACCGGTCTTGTCCAGCAGCAGGACATCAACGTCGCCGGCAGCCTCCACTGCCCGGCCCGACATGGCGATCACATTCCGCTGTATCATCCGGTCCATCCCTGCGATCCCGATGGCTGAGAGCAGCCCACCGATGGTAGTCGGGATCAGGCACACCAGCAAAGCGACCAGGACTGTCAGCGCGATTGGTTTTCCCTGACCGGCAACATCAACACTGTAAATGGAAAAAGGCAGCAAAGTAACACAAACCACCAGGAAAATGATCGTAAAGGCTGCCAGCAAGATGTTCAAGGCAATCTCATTGGGTGTTTTCTTTCGCTTTGCACCTTCGATTAACCCGATCATGCGGTCCAAGAACCCTTCACCGGGGTTGGCAGTTACCTGGATGATAAGCCAGTCCGAAAGAATGTGCGTCCCCCCGGTCACCGCGCTGCGGTCGCCGCCCGACTCGCGGATCACTGGGGCACTTTCGCCGGTAACTGCACTCTCATCGACTGAGGCGATCCCTTCCATCACTTCGCCATCCGCCGGGATGGTATCACCCGCCTCCACCAGAACCAGATCTCCCTGGCGCAGAGCCGTAGATGCGACTCGCTCAATCTGAGCGTTTTTATTGCCGCTCTTCAAGCGTTTTGCCTGGGTCTCCTGCCGGGTGCGTCGTAAAGCCTCCGCCTGCGCCTTGCCGTGCCCTTCAGCAATTGCTTCTGAGAAATTGGCAAACAGCACCGTGAACCATAACCAGACAGCCACCAGGCCAATAAACCCTGGAGCAGCCTCGCCACGCCCCAACAACGCCTGGATCCAGAGCACTGTGGTCAGGATGCTGCCCGTTTCAACAACAAACATAACCGGATTACGCACCAATAAACGTGGGTCCAGTTTTTTAATCGCTTCTAGAGCGGCGCGCAAATACAGCTCTCGCTCATTTGCTGCCGCTTTCTTCTCGATTTGAGGGAATATCGGTTGGGATGCCATAGACATATACCTGTTAGCCTAAAAGCAAGTGTTCCACTATCGGCCCCAAGGCCAGAGCGGGGATGAAATTCAGGGCACCCACAATCAACACGATTCCGATCAGCCAGGCCACAAAGAGCGGTGTGTGGGTCGGCAGCGTGCCTGCACTGGCAGGAATCTTTTTCTTACCCACCAGCGAGCCAGCCAGGGCAAGGATGGGTATGGCCAGCCAATAACGGGCAAACAGCATCGCCAGGCCACCGGTAAGGTTATAGAAGGGATTGTTCCCGCTCAACCCGGCAAAGGCGCTCCCATTATTGTTGCCCTGCGATGTGAAAGCATACAAAATCTGGCTGAACCCGTGGGGCCCCGGACTAGAAATCGCTGCTCGACCTGCTTCCGTGACAACCGCCAGAGCGGTGAAGCCTAAAACAACTACCGGCATGATTAGAATGACCAAAGAAGCCATCTTCATCTCATAAGCTTCGATCTTCTTCCCCAAATATTCTGGAGTCCTACCAACCATCAATCCGGATGCAAAGACTGCCACGATAACAAAAGCCAGCATTCCATACAACCCTGATCCCACACCGCCGAAGACAACTTCGCCCAGTTGCATCATGACAAACGCCGCCAGACCGCCTAGCGGGGTGTAGGAGTCGTGCATGGAGTTGACCGAACCATTGGATGCGGCCGTGGTTGCCATCCCCCAAAGGGCAGAATTAACCACCCCAAACCGCACCTCTTTTCCCTCCATATTACCGCCAGGATTGAGGGTAGTCGCTGCCTGATCCACGCCCAGCATCGCCAGAGCCGGATTGCCGCTGGTTTCAGCCCAGATTGCAAGCCCAAGGAAGGCAGTGAAGATGAGCGTCATGACAACCAATAGTGACCACCCCTGGCGGATGTCTTTCACCATCACCCCGAAGGTGAAGCACAGGGCTGCAGGGATGAGCAGGATGGATAGCATCTCCAAGAAGTTCGTGAGCGGTGTCGGATTCTCGTATGGATGGGATGAATTTGTGTTGAAAAAACCGCCCCCATTCGTACCGAGTTGCTTGATGGCGATTTGCGCAGCTACCGGGCCAAGGGCGATGGCCTGTTGGTCAACGACCTCTCCGCTGGTATCTGTGTAAGGTTGGATGAGTGTTGCTGTCTGAGATTCCTGGAAGGTCTGTACCACACCTTGCGAAGCTAAAGCCAGCGCAAGGAGTATGGAGAGTGGCAGCAAAATATATAAAATGCTGCGGGTCAGGTCAACCCAAAAATTACCAATCGTCTTCGCAGAATTCCGGGCAATCCCTCTGATTAATGCCA
>Ga0105100_10000691_pt1 | contig 19765 bp, 21 predicted proteins | sample PPLLak12cMay2015_2_FD_87033 | JGI IMG/M metagenome (GOLD analysis project Ga0105100, IMG submission 87033) | Freshwater sediment microbial communities from Prairie Pothole Lake near Jamestown, North Dakota, USA - PPLs Lake P8 Core (1) Depth... | ecosystem: Environmental > Aquatic > Freshwater >...
AAAAGCGGTAGCGTTGCCCACCGAGAAGGGCACCTTCGCTTCCGGTGGGCAAGATGAAGACCTTGCCCTCCCTGCCGTGAAAGTGCAGCTGGTTTGATTTCTCATTGTAGTATTAAGACTGCCTCAACACACCTTCACAGAATGAGATGCTCATATCCCTCGCACGTCATCCCCGCATGCTTTTAGCGGGGATCCAGGAACCTAAACGCCTCTGGATTCCCGGCAGGGACAATCGGGAATGACGCCAGGTAAATATGGCGGCGTTTTTTACACCCTCTAAGATCCCATGCGGGCCAGGACCCTGAAATAAGACTGCACATATTTCCCCGACACGACTTCGGTGAGGGGAAAGATCAGGCAGCAATCATCGAGAAACCTCCCGTTGAGAGCGAAAAAGAATCGCCTGGAAATCTCGAAGAGAGCCTCGTCGGCTGCAATCCGGATGCTGCGGGAACCGGTTGTCAGGTCGGTTTCCGTGGCACAGGCCGTTCCTAGCCCCGCCTCATGCGTGAGAAGGGGATTGACACTCCACAATCGGCAGCCGATGGGGCGGTGGCTCCCCGCCAGACACTTCCCTTCCTGATGGAGCGGGCAGACGTATTGTGCAGGCTCTCCATCACCGATGAGGCACGCATCGCCCAGGTCACCATCAGAAGACTCTGAAATCACGACAGCAACTCCTGCGGAAGCTCTGGGCGGTGAAGCACCGAGCAGGGCGCAGTGGGCCGTCAGCGCGCGTTGGATGATCTGCAGCCGCGCTTCCTGGGAGAGTTTCCGGTTGAGGTGGTGGAGCAGGTAGGCCGCCTCGACGAGCTGGAGGATGAGGACTCTCGCGCAAGCGCCGTTTTCGCATTCCACGCTGTTGATGTGCTCGAGATCCTCGGCGACTTGAAGGCCGAGCTGGTTTTGCGCCTCCCGGACGACGCTTTCGTACTCGTCGAAGTAAGGGCTGAGGTCGATCCGGCGCTCACCGGTTTCGAGGGACGGCTCGCGAATGGTCAGCCTCCCCGCTTTCTTGTCGTACTTCCTGAGGAACCTCCACTGACTGAAGCTGGTGGGGGTGGATCGCGCCTTTTTCATCTGTTTTTCGGCGAGCTTAAGACCGAACCCCCGCCGCAGCAGGTAGGAGGTGATGAAGGTGCCGGTCCTCCCGATCCCGAGGCGACAATGCACAAATACCCTTTTTCCCAGGTAGATGGCTTCGTCGAGCCATTCCAGAGCCTTTTCCACCTCCACGGGATCGGGCGCGTGGTCGTCCCGGATGGGGAGATAGTAGACCTGGAATCCTGAATCCTTCTCGATTTCATGCAGATCGCAGTATTCCGCGCAAAGATTGACTATGGCGTCGATGCCCTGCTCCCTGATGGACTCCAGCTCAGCGTAGGACATGGGCGCATGTCCGACGGCCAAATGATCCGTGATCCATGTGAGCTTGTATGGTTCTTCAGCCATCGGAGTTTGCATCCATTCCCATGAACTCACCCACCAGTCGGTCCACATCGTCGCGGTCGTGCATGGCCATATCCATCAAGGGGGTAAATGCCAGCAAACGGCCGAGGATGGAAAGCCTTTTCTGGATGGCGTCCGATTCCTGCTCTCGAACACGAGCGACGATGACGTCCTGCTCGACCGTTGTCTCGAACCCCGATGTTTCGAGTACTTTGGCCAGCAGCAGGGCCCGAAGCTGTCGGCCCTCCGAAACGCCGCCGCCCCCTTCGAATCGAAAGGAGATGTAGTTTTCGCTCGGCGTCGGACCGCAGAGCGTGTCCACGACGACAAAATGGAACCCGAAGCGGATGTTGATGTTCATGTAGTCCTGAGAGACGATGGCGAAGCTTGCGAGGATCCCTGATTCGAGGCCGATGATGCCGCCCCCGGCGGTGACCTGTTCGAGTGCCCCCAAGTCCACGGGTTGGGGACGGCTGGCCCAGTCCAGGTCCGGATGGCGGAGCCCGCGCCACAGGGCCTGAAGGGGCCGACTCTTCACCTCTTTGAGGGTGATCGCATCACCCCGGGATCGCTCGGGATCGATGCCGTCACCGAGATCCAGCAGATAAAGGGTGATGGGCAGCTCGCTCTGGAGCTTCCTGGCGCCTCGGGTTCCGACTCCCCTCTCCTCGGCCAGGGAGAACATCTCCATGATGGCCTTCTCGTGGGCGAAACGCAGGACGTCATGGAGCGTCTGACAGTTGGATGCTGTGAAATCGGGGGATTCGGGGGAGGTGAGGTTGAGCGGGGAGACATGTTCGAGGATGCGCCCCAGCCGCTTCATGGCCGGTGTCTGGGCCGTATCCCCTGCGACCTGGCAGCTTCTGCTGGCATGCTCTTCGATGCTCCCCCGGTAGATCCTGCAATGAGTGGCATCCACGATCACCTCGTCCCCCGGGCTCAGGGATCGGGTGGCTTCCGGCAGGTTGACAATGGTGGGAATGGAGTGGCGTCGGGCGATGGAGGCGAAGTGCCCCGCGGCAGAGCCCCGATCGGTCACGACCGCCGAGATTCTGCCGAGGATCTGAGTGAAGTCGGGAGAAGGCCTTTCCGCCACCAAAACTGCTCGATCCGGAACCTGCCGGAGGTCAGAAGGCGAAGCGACCTTGACCACCTTCCCGCCGGCTGTGCCGCCGGCTGCGGTTTGTCCACCCTTCAGAAGAAGTGGTGCCTCATCGGATATCTCGAGCTCACAGTGCTCGGCCTTGCGGGGATCCAGCTCGAGAGGCCTCGACTGGAGCAGGAACAAGATTCCCTGCTGATCCACACACCATTCGATGTCCTGCGGAGACCCGAACAGGCTTTCCAGCTGCATGGCCCACTCGGCCAGCTGCAGCACACTTTCGTCATCCAGAGAGAAGGAATCCTGCTCCGATGGATCCAGGGGAACCGATTCCAGTTCCCTGGCATCTCCGGGCACGAGCTTGGTCTCCATGGAGTGCTGCTCACGCCTCAGGATTCTTCTCGGCTGACTTCTCGATACCTGGAAGACGTCCGGGCTGGCTTCGCCACTCACCAGCGCCTCTCCCATGCCCCAGGTGGAATAGATCATGACGCTCTCGCGGTCGGAAGCGGCAGGATCCACCGAGTACACGACACCGCTCGCCCTGGCCCTGATCATCTCCATGAGGAGGACGGCCATGGGCGTTTCTTCGTCGAGAAGACCGTGGGAGATGCGGTAGACGAGAGCCCGCGGCGAATATTTGCTCGCGAGAACGTCTTGGTAGGATGTGCGGATGCCAGCACTGTCCACATTCAGGACAGAACGGTATTGTCCCGCAAATGAGATGGAGGAATCCTCCCCCACGGCGCTGCTGCGCAATGCCCACCGGATGCCTGGTGTGCAGAGCTCGCGTGCCCCGGACTCCCCTGCGGTTGGAGACGGGCTGTGCTCGGAGTCTCGAACGATCTCGCCTTCGAGGTCGTTCAGTTTGTCTTCGATGGCTGCGATGATCTCGGGCGGAAGAGGAGCATCCAAAATGAGACGGACCAGGTCCTCCGATGCCTGCTGCAGAAGAGCAGGGTCGTCGAGGCGGATACGGGAGAGGATTTCGTGAATGGGTTGGCGCAGGTCACTGGCCTCCACAAGGCGATGGAAGGCGTGCGCGGTGACGACCGCGCCATGGGGCACTCGGAGCCCCAGGTCTCGGGCCACTCTCCCCAGGTGAGCCGCCTTGCCGCCGGCGCTTTGTTCGGCATCCGGCGGAATGCCGCTCAAGTTGAGGGCGAAAACACTGGGTCCTTCGAGAGGCTCCGGACCCAGGTCCGGCTGCATCCTGGCTTGAATACGGCCGACTACCTCCGAAAGGGAGCCGTAGGCGCGCGGGGCCATGTGCTCGAGATGTCTGACCATGCTCTCCAGCGCGCGAACCAGATCCTGACAATGGGTCCGTATGGCGGAGAAGTCCACCAGTGTGCGCTCGCTGTGGATACGCTCGATCTGGGCCATGAGCTGATGGCAGCGATGGTCTTCTTCGAGAAGCGCCTTGAAGGAAATGTACTTTCGGCGCGTCAGACGATCGGGAAAAAAAACCCGATAAAGAATCTGCCTCAAGGATGGGATCCGCGGCATGTTCAGGCTTTCTTTTCGGCCTCTGCCAGAATTACGGCGACTTTTTCCTCCAGTTCCTCTTTTTCGATGGGTTTGACGCAGTATTCACTGACGCCCAGCCTCAGGGCTTCCCGAGCGGTATCCAGGGTGGGGTATCCCGTCAGCATCATCACGCGAAGGTCCGGTTTCAGCTTTCTCAATTCCTCCAGCACTTCGATGCCACCCATCTTCTTGAGCTTGATGTCCAGGATGGCGAGGTCGACCGGATTGCCCGCGGTGTAATGAATGGCTTCCTCTTCCTCCGTGAAGCCGAATACGGTGTGACCCTTCTTCTGGAGGATCTTTTTGATCAATACCACCGCGTCACCAACGTCGTCCAGGACCAATATGTTCGCCATGAGCTCGTGTCTCCATAGTTCGGGGAGGAATCGGGTTGATGTGAAGATTTGAATTCCAAGTATAGTGCAGCCCGGATCGATTGAACAACCTGGTTTGACATGCAGTGCCGGGCGGCATGGAGACGAGCAGGAGCCTGGATTTGTCCCATTGGGGGTCAGGCGCCGAGAATGTACAGCCTGCTTCTAAGTCGAAGATCGTCCTGTCTCTGATTTCCGGTTTCTGAGGGGGCTGGAAGTGGCGAAGGAAAGGCGACCACCCTTGTGGGGCAGTCGTCTTCCCTCATATCCTGAATGGGTGAATCAGTGGATCAGAAAAGCCCAAGCAGGTTTGCGGCCAGAATCAGAAGACCCGCACAGGCGACCCGCTTGACCATGAGCGGACTGATTCTCTTGGCGATCTGAGGAGCAATGAACCCGCCGAGAATCGCTGCCGGAAACATGACCAGGAAGAATGTCGCGTCGAAGTTGCCGAACTGATAGTGGCGTGCGGTCCCCATCAGGGTGTTGAAGAAGATGGCCAGAAGCGAGCTTCCGACGACCACGTACATGGGAAGGCCCAGGCCGACGGTCATCAGGGGTACCATGAAGGGTCCCCCGCCGAACCCGAACATGGAGGATACGATGGCGATCAGAAAACCTCCGATACAGCCAAGAACCACATTGACTTTGAACTCTTGTCCCCAAAATTCAACGATCATGATCGTAGGTCCTTTCTTGGTCGATAGAGGTCTTATTTGCCTTTGGCCTTGGCGGCTTCCTCGGCTCTCTTCTTAAACTCTTTGAGAATGGCCTGTTCCTTCTTGTTCTTTTCGAGGTAGCCGGGGGTGGTTTGCCAGAACATCAGACCCGCCAGGATGACCAGGATCCAGCCGAAGACAAACTTGTACTGATCCAGTGTGATCAGCTCGGTCATCTTGGGGCCAATGAAGCCGCCGGCCAGCATGGCGAGACCGATGGCAACCCCGAGCTTCCAGCTGATGAATTTGATCTTCGAGTAATTGTAGATGCCGCTGCCCTGGGAGAAGAGAACCGTCGGCATGACGGTGCCGGCCACCACCGTGTGGGGAAGAGGCCAGATGGAAACGAGCAGAGGGTTCAGGATGAACCCGCCGCCAGCGCCCATGAGCACCCCGAAGATCGAGATGGCGAGCGTCAGGAGGAAAGGCCCGAGCAGGTTGATGCTCGTCCCGGCGTTGCTCATGTAGATAATGGGGAAACCGACGACATTTTCAACCGCAGCCGGCTGGCTTTTCAGGTCTTTATCCACCACGGCCCGCACAGAATACTTGCCGGGAGCTGAACCAGGTTCAATGCTCACTTTGGCGGTGAAGGTTCCATCCGGCTTGACGTCCACAGTGGGTGAAAAGACCTTGCCGGGGCTTCGGAATCGTGCCTTGACGAGCTGCATGGATCGCTTCTTGTTCTCCTTGTCATCCATGGCGGGCAGCAGGTCGCCTCGGGAGCCCACGATGCTTCCCATGAGGGTGGCCTGGTAGCGGTCGATCTTGATTTTGCCCGGAGCGGAGTAGGCGACGTCGGCTCCGAGGTCTTTCAGTGCCTGGGAATAACTCCACTTGCTGCCTTCCTTCTTGATCTTGTCCAGATCGTCCTTCTGAGTGGTCGGGACGTAAATTTTGTAAGAAGCGGGCATTTCATGGGTCATGTAGAGGACATAGGGCCGCTTTCCCGTTTCCTTGTCCACTTCCGAGTCGAACCGAGACGCACGCACCTTCTGATCGGCCGAAACCTCGATATAGACGGGCTTGCCAGCGGGCGCCTGGCCGGTCACGGTGATGGTGCCCCCATTGTCGAGGTTGGTCTTGTCCAGCTTGATCTCCAGGGGAGCCGCCGCCTCGACCTTTTTCTCCTCGGGCCTTGTCTCAGGTTTGGCTTCTGTGGCGGCAGGCGCCGGAGACGGCGTGGACTGCTGGGCGAGCAACGTGCTCTGGTAGATCATGAAGAAAGTTGCACCCAGTGCAACGATTAAGGATAGCCAGTAGCGCTTCATAAATACCCCCTTTGAACCGATGAGTGAATGATGATTGCCCCCGGTCCCTCTCCGACCCGGCGAGCTCAGCGAGTGCCCCCTACAGAAGGCGCCGCACGGACACCAATGATCCGGGTGTGCATGCGGTGCTCCCTGCTGTGCCGGGGCTCCAGGTCGACAGGGGAGAGAGGATGGGTGGAAAGGCATACAGACCACAGCGAAGGTCAACTCTTCGAGCTTGAGCCAGGAGCCATGTCCTTCGGGAGTCCTGGTCCGCTGCCCCCAAAACCGCCGTACGCTGAGGCCTTGAGCACATTCTATGCCAGGGGGCAAACGGATCGTCGCCATGCCTGCGGTCCTGCGCTGGAGATCCTATGGCCCACAGTGAAAGACAGACTTCACCCACACCTCCCCAGACCTGGGCTCCCAGTGGCCCGTTTCGGGTCTCCTCCACGCCAGGCTGCTATCAGGTCTCCCCATAATGCCGCGAGTGTGCAATGATTTCAGACAGACCTGTGGGATCTTTTCTCGAATAGTCTATAAAAATCCATTGGTTGATTTAATGCATGCAAGTTATTGCACTGCAAGGAGTTTATTGCAGTACTGGGCATGAAGAGCTCTTGATCCAAAGAGACAAACCACCGAAAAGCGGGCTCGGTTTCCCTGCAGAATGACCCTGGGAAGCCTCGTACCCCCGGTCCAGTGTGGTCCATCACGACTCAATACCCATGGTACAGAACTTGCTCTTCGAGGCGACACGAATCGCTGACTTCGAGGGCTCTCATGGCGCGGGTATTGATGGTGGACGACGACAGGGACAGCTGCCGTCTGATTCATCGCCTTCTGTCCAAAACCGGCCACCGGGTTGACATATTTCACGCGGCGGGCGACGCCCTGCATTGGCTTGCAGGCTCCGATCCTGATCTTGTGTTGCTGCATGTCAAGCCATGGAATGGAGAGATTTTGAGCGTCCTGGAGCTCCTTCGAGCCCAGCACCGAAATTCTCGGGTCATCGCCATCACCGGCCATCCCAGGGCTGACACGGTGATGAAGGCCATGCAGATGGGCGTGGACGACTGCCTGGTGCAGCCCATGGAGATCGAAGACCTGGAGGGGAGGATAGAAGCTGCTCTTCAGCGGCCATGATCGTGTGAGCGTGCCGGAATGGCCGGCGAGAGTCCCGGTGCCTGGTCGAGCCCCCGGTGCCCATGAAAGGCTGAGGCTCTTCGAAGGAGCCATTGGTCCGGTCATGTGAAGGGCTTCATGCTCCGGCTGCTGGACTTGAGCGGAACGAGGGCCCTGGATGGCTCTTTGGCCATCTTGGTTGGCAGCACCATCATCTGTTACAATTGCATTCCCGGCAGGCGTTTAAAGGCTTTCGCTCGCCGGTATGGGAGGCATGTATGAAAAAGGAAGTGTACAGCCTGTGCTTCATGTGCTCCGTGCGCTGTCCCATCAAGGTCACGGTGGAAAACGGGCAGGTGAAATGGGTGGAGGGCAATCCGCACGTGCAGGGAATCGAGGGGAGCCTGTGTCCTCGCGGTGCTGCGGGGACGGCGCTGCTCAACGATACCGAACGGCTGCAGTCTCACATGATTCAGGCCGGCCCGCGCGGATCGGATGGCTGGAGGAAAGCCAGCTGGGATGAAGCCCTCGACCTGATCGCAGAAAAGCTCAAGAAGATCATGGATACCCATGGCAGCCGCAGCGTGGTGTTCGGGGAGCGCACCAATCTTGCCACCCACGTGAGCAAGACCTTCATGAAAGCCATCGGCTCCCCCAACCATTTCACCCACGACGCCCTGTGCAAGGGATCGGTCAACACGGCCTGCAGGTCCCTCTTCGGCTACACGGACGCCCAACTGGGGATGGATTACAAGAATGCCAGGCAGATCATCCTCTACGGCCGGAACATGTTCGAGGCTATCGAAGTCAAAGGCGTCAATGCCGTGATCGAGGCCATGGAGAATGGGGCGACCCTGACCTCCATCGACCCACGGGTGAGCGTCACTTCCACCAAGGCTCATCGATACTGGATGATCCGGCCGGGAACCGATTTGGCCGTGAATTACGCCCTCATCCATGTCATCCTGACGGAAAACCTCTACGATGCTGAATACGTGGAGCGTTGGGTGCTCGGGCTTCGCGAGTTGAGAGAGTTCATTCGTCCTTACACGCCGGAATGGGCTGAGAAGGAAACCGGGATTCCGGCCGAAGAGATCGTGAAGCTGGCTCGGGAGGTGAGCCGGGACAAACCGCACGTGATCTTCCACATGGGATATCGGGGCGCGCATCACGTCAACGAGATTTACCTCCGCCGCTCCATCCTCATGCTCAATGTGCTCATGGGAAGCATTGAAGCCAAAGGGGGCTATTTCATCAAGAAGGGTCCGGGGGAGGTGGGGCGCAAGCCGGCCCGCAAGCTCAACGAGCAGGAGCTTCCCAAGGTCGAGGCGATCCGTTTCGACAAGGCGGGGACTCCCGATTTCCCCCTGCCCGATGCGAGCCACGGTGTTCCCCAGATGCTGCCGGCAGCCATCCTGAATGAGGATCCTTATCCCATCAAGGCCCTCATCGCCAACCGGTTTGACCCGCTCATGTCCATTCCCGACACCAATCTGACCAAGGAGGCCCTCAACCGATTGGACCTCATAGTGGCCATCGACATCAACTACAGCGACATCGCCTGGTACGCGGACGTCATTTTGCCCGAATCCATATACTTTGAGAGGACTGACTGCGTTCAGCAGGCCAATGGACTGAAGCCTCAGATGTTCCTGCGCAGGGAGGCGGTATCCCCTCGGCACGACACGCGTCCCGCCGCCATCATTCTCAAGCAGATTGCCGAACGCATTGGAATCGGCCGGTATTTCCCGTACGAGTCCATGGAGGACCTGGTGCGATGGCAGCTGGAGGGAACGGGTTTCACGCTGGAGGACTTCGACAAGAAGGGTTTTGTGGCCTATACTGACCAGCAGATCCTTTGGGATCGCGCGAATGGGCTCAAGTTCAAGACGCCCTCCGGAAAGATTGAGCTGGCCTCTTCCCTTTTGGAGGGCGCCGGCTATGAGTCCTTTCCGGCCTACGAGCCGGTGAAGCCGGATGCCGAAGGCCGATTCAGGTTGACCACCGGGCGATGTGCGTTGCATACCCATGTATCGACGCAGAACAACCCTTACCTGAATGAGCTTGTTCCGGAGAACGTGCTCTGGATCAATGTCCGCAGAGCAGGGGAGCTGGGCGTCAAGAACGGGGCCTATGTGGAGATTGAATCCCAGCGGGGATCGGGGAGAATCAAGGCCTATGTGACCGATCTGATCCACCCCGAAACGGTCTTCATGCTCCACGGATTCGGGCATGAGGCCAAATGGGCGACCCGCTGTTTCAACAAAGGGGTATCGGACAGCGCTCTGCAGGAGAACATTTCGGACCTGGTCGGAGGGAGCCCGGCGCTGCACGATACGTTTGTTTCCATCCGTGCGGCTTAGTGACTACCTCACGACTACCCTCCCTTGACGGGAGGGGTTGGGAGAGGGGTACGGGCCGGACCCCTTGAGCTTCATTCAACAGCATTGAGGGACATGGGGGATTCTGAGATAGTCACCAAGCCCCCTGCCGGGAGGCCTGTGCATGTCTTCGCCGACCCGAGGAGGGATGGCGGGGCGCACTCCGACAAGCCATGACGTCACGTCGACATCCAGGGGGTGTTTTCATATTGATGAACAGGGAGACCAGAGAAATGAGCAAATATTACATCTTTCAGGATTCCAGGAACTGCATCGGTTGTCACAGCTGTGAAGTGGCCTGCAAGAGCAACAAGGGGCTTTCGACGGGTCCCAGGCCTTGCCAGATCATCACCATCGGCCCCAAGTTCGTTGGCGGCCTGCCCAAGAGCGCGTACACGTTCATGCCCTGTTTTCATTGTGAAAACCCCTGGTGCGTTGCGGCCTGTCCTACGGGCGCCATGCAGAAAAGGGAGAAGGACGGGATCGTCTTTGTGGACGAGAGCCTGTGCGTGGGCTGCAAGACCTGCATGTCGGCATGCCCCTGGGGGGCTCCTCAGTGGAATCCGGAAAAGGGAAAGGTGGTCAAGTGCGACTACTGCATGGACCGCGTCGACGAGGGGCTCAAGCCGGCCTGTGTGACGGTCTGCACAACCCATTGCCTTCATTTCGGCACGCCGGAAGAAATACCCCAGGTCAGACGTGAGCGATATGCGAGGGCGATGACTTCCCTCGAGTAGAGCTTGTTCGGAGCGCTCAACCCATGAATCCAAAAGGGAACCATGCATGACAAATCCCATCTGTGAGGTCACCAATACCCTCAGATTTGTTTCTGAAGCCATCTCTTCCGGCCGTCTCGTCCATCCTCGCTGCAGACAAAGGGCGGAGGAAGTGGCGAAGCTCGTGGGGGATATCTCCTGGGGGAGAGGGGGGCCCGAGCACTGTGGTGCCATAGAGAACCTTGCCCGCTCCCTGGTAGAGGAAGGTCCTGACGAGAGCTGTGTCCAATTGGGCCGTGAAATCCTTGCATCGCTCACGGAGCACAGGGAGGCTTTTGAGAGCCATATCGAGACACACAACTGTCCCACGGGGGAATGTGTCAAGCTGGCGCCTGCCCCCTGCCAGATGGCATGCCCGGCGGGCATTGACGTTCCCAGCTACCTGACACTCATCGGCATGGGGCGGGACGCCGAAGCCACCGAGATCATCCGTGAGGACAATCCCTTTCCCTGGGTCTGCGGCCTGGTCTGCACCAATCCGTGTGAGTTCATGTGTGTTCGGGGACGCATGGACGAGCCCATATCCATCAAATATCTGAAAGGTTTTGCCGCCGAGCGAGCCATGTCGGAAATGCGCTATGAGAATCCGCCCAAGGCCCCCGACAACGGACGGAAAGTCTGTATGATCGGAGCGGGCCCGGCGGGTATGACCGCTGCCTATTACCTGGCTCTCAAGGGCTATCGGGTGACCATCATCGAAGCTCTTCCCGTGCCGGGAGGGATGATGATGGTGGGTATTCCCAGGTACCGACTTCCCCGTGAGGTCATCGACCGGGAAACCGGGATGATCGAAAGCCTGGGCGTGGAGTTTCGCTACAACACGCGGCTGGGCAAGGACGTCACACTCGAGCAGTTGCGGGAGGAGGGGTTCGAGGCCTTCATGGTGGCCATCGGGGCCCACAGTGCTTTCAAGTTGATGATCCCGGGCGAAGACGACTATCCGCAGGTGATCAACGCCATCGACCTGCTGCGTCGGGTGGCTCTGGGGGACCGGCACCTGCCGGGCGAGCGGGTCGTCATCGTCGGGGGCGGCAACGTGGCCATCGATGCGGCTCGCACTTGCATTCGGCTGGGCTGCCGGGAGGTGACCGTCGCTTACCGCAGGACCCGGTCCGAGATGCCGGCCCATGAAGAGGAAGTGATCCAGGCAGAGGACGAGGGCGTCCGATTCGCGTTTCTCACGGTCCCGGTGGCCGTTGAGGGCTCGGATGGAACACTCACGGCCCTCCGCTGCCTGAGAGCGGAGCTCGGGCAGCCGGATGAGCAGGGCAGGAGGCGCCCCGTCCCCGTGAAGGACAGCGACCATCCGCTGAAGGCCGATGCCGTCATCTCGTCCATCGGTCAGGTGATCGACCGGACGGGCCTCACGACCCTGGAGGACCTCAGGTGGTCCAAACGCAGCACGATCACGGTGAATACGGTGACCATGGAGACCTCTGTGGAGGGTGTCTTTGCCGCGGGGGATGTCGTATCAGGGCCCGCGACAGTGGTCGAGGCCATCGGTGGAGGGAAGAAGGCTGCGGAAGCCATTGATCGATATCTGCAGGGAATCCCCCAGCCCAAGTGGCCCCAGGTTCCCGTGCGCCGCCGCAGGCTGGAATGCCTGGAAGTTCCGGCCTCGACCAAAATGATCCCTTCGCGGCCTCACATGCCGCTCCTCAATACCGACCGGAGGCGCATCACCTTTCAGCAGGTGGAGCTGGGTTACTCGGAGAATGCCGTTCGAGAGGAGGCACGACGCTGCCTTCGCTGCGACATCTGCCGCCGCTGCGGTCTGTGCGTGGAAATCTGCCGGGACAAGATGGGCGTCGATGCATTGCAGCTTGGGTACCTCAACTTCGACCATCCCTCGCCCACAGACCTCCGGACCACCTCGGAGCGGTGCATTGCCTGCGGGGCCTGTGCCGCCAACTGTCCCAATGAAGCGATGGTCATCAAGGATGAGAATGGCGAAAGGTGCCTGAGGTTGTGCGGGACCGTCCTCAACCGGCTCAGGCTGGAATACTGTGAGCAATGCGGAGCAGTCCTCGGGCCGGCACGTTATCACGATTACATCGCCAAGCGCACCAAAGGGGTGAGCCCACTCGTTGAGGGCCGATCCCTGTGTGTCCAGTGTGCCAGAAAGATTGCGGCGGGGCGCCATGCCGAAATATTGCCGGCGCAATAGGGGGGTCTTCAGAAGAGGAGGGGCAAATGGCTTTTCGCAGGGGCCAGAGAGTGGAAGTCTACCGGAAGTCGGATGATGAGAGCTGGGAGCCCTATATGAATGCATACGTCGGGTTGCACGGCATCGTGACCGACCCGGACATGACCAAGAACGATCCGGGTGCCTTGATTGAAGTCAGCCTGGACGAGAAAGGCACCCATCGCTTGCCTCAGGATTGCCTTCGCATTCTGGAAGACTAGTCCAGGAGGGCGCAAGTGGATGACCGGTTCCGGTGGGCACGATGAACCTGTGCCCACCCTACGGTTCCGAGTAATGTCAACGATTCTTGTAGGGTGGGCACGTCTTCTTGTGCCCACCACAACGGCAAAGGGATTTGCGCCCGGCTGGCTCAAGATGATGCCCGATGCGGAATACTCGATGAACGGGTCCCCCGGTCTGGAGGGGGGCTTCTCTGATCCGGCATCCAGCAAACAGTATCCGGAATCCGGCATCGGCTGCAAACGGGCAGGATTTGTCGCCGCGCCATGCCGGTCAGGGCATGAGCGCATGTCCGAGCGTGCCCGGGACGCGTCACTGACGGGCATAGTTCGCTCACCGTGAGCATCCGATCACCCTAAAGGAAGCGATGCGTGAATGAACCTGAAAGCGTTGCTAGCCGGGAAAGGCCGCGGAGTACACTCCATCTCCCATGACCTCATGGTTGAAGACGCCATTCGCGTCATGACCCGGGAGAGGACGTCGGCTCTCATCGTTGTCCGGGACGAGGAACCGGTAGGGCTTCTCACTGAAGGCGACATCCTCCAGAGCTACGTGAAATCCGATGGAAGGCCCTTTGGCGAGACCGTCATCGCTGACATCCTGTCCGACCGGTGGGTGGCTGCCCGGGCCGATGAAAGGATCGACGAGCAGCTCGCCATGATGTTGGAGACCGATACGGAGTGCCTTCCCGTCGCGGAGGAGGGAAGGATCTGCGGCATCTTGTTTCTGAGGGACTTGATGCAGCATCGAATCGAGGTGCTCACTTCCGAGCTCATGAATTTGCAGGAGTATGTTTCATCCCTGCAAGATGCGATCATAGATTGACGACCAGTCCCGCCCACGATCCAGAATGGAGACGCGCTCATGGTGAAGGTCACCATTGATGAACGAGAATGTGAAGTGAACGAGGGAAGCACAGTTCTTGAAGCCCTTCGGGCAGAGGGCATCAAGGTTCCGACGCTCTGCTACCATCCGGCTCTGAGGCCTTCCGGTTCGTGCCGCCTGTGTGCGGTGGAGGTGGAGAGCACGGTTGGCCGTTCCTCGCTCCTGCTTGCCTGTGTCCTGAGGGTCAAGGAAGGCATGCGCATCAAGTCTCAGGGGGAGGCCGTGCAGAGGGCCAGGGTAAAAGCCTTCAAAGATCTCCTCCAGATGGCTCCCCAGGCCCATGCGATTCGGCGACTGGCTGCTGAGCACGGTGTGGATCTGGGACCTCCGCCGGATGGCTGCATTCGCTGCAGGCTGTGCATACGCGTCTGCAAGGAGATTGTCGGTGCGGGTGCGCTCAAGATGGAGAAACGGGAAGGCAAGAACTTCGTGGTTCCCGTGGCGGGGTTGTGCATCGGCTGCGGCACCTGCACGAACATCTGCCCCACCGGTGCCATTCGAATGGACGAAGTGGAGGCCGTGAGGACCATCGTGATCCGGGATGAGATCGTCGGCAGGCATATTCTCGAGAAATGCGAAGCCTGCGGAAAGCTGTTCGCCACAGAGAGGTTTCTCTCGCATGTTCGAGAGCGAACGGCTCCACATCCCGATGTGAAAGAGCATCACCTCTACTGCCCGACATGTGCCAAGCTGTTTTCAGACCGCGTCAAGGCTTCGTCCAAGTTCAAACGGATCTAGCCGATTCGCCGGTTTCGGGGCAACCCCGCTCCTCGGGATGCCTTGGTTACCGGTTGGCCTGAAGGAAAGCCGCGAGGCTCTCCGAGTCCTCCACATTCATGATCTTCACGTTCCGGTTGATGCGCCGCATGAGTCCGCGCAGCACCTTCTTGGGGCCGACCTCCACGAAATGGTCGTGGCCGGACTGAATGAGCCATTCCATGGACTGACTCCACAGGACCGACCCGCAAATCTGCCCGACAAGCTTCTGTGGGACCTCTTCGGCCGACTCCAGCTGCTTTGCGTCGACGTTGTTCACCACCGGGATCTGCGGCTTCTTGAACGAGCACTGGAGCACATGAGGCAGGAATCTCTCCTGAGCCATGGACATACATCGACTGTGCCAGGGGCCGCTCACGTTCAGTTTCACGCACTTCTTGGCCCCGGATTCCGAGCTCAAGGCAATGGCGCGCTCCACAGGCTCAGAGCGGCCGGTGATGATGATCTGGTCGGGGGAGTTGATGTTCGCCACTTCCACGTCGCACAGGGTGCAGATCTCTCTGAGGCGGTCCTCCTCGATGTCCATGATAGCCGCCATGGAGCCCGGTTCGCACAGCGATGCTTCATGCATCAGGCAGCCCCTCCACTGGACGAGGCGCATGACGTCCTGGAAGTCAAGGACTCCCGCTGCGAAAAGGGCGCTGTATTCACCCAGGCTGTGGCCTGCAGCGGCGACCGGATAGATTTCATGGAGCTGAAGGACTGTATGGCATGCCAGGTTCACGGCGGTGATGGCCGGCTGGACGTTCTCGGTGAGCACCAGTTCGGTTTCGGGGCCCTCGAAGCACAGTTTCACGAGATCCATTTTGAGGATTTCGCCGGCCGTCTCGAACAGCTCTCGAACCTCGCTGTAATCCTCGTAGAATTCGCGACCCATTCCCACGTACTGGGAACCCTGGCCCGGAAACAGAAACACCCAATCTTTCATGGAATCGCACCCTCCGAAACGGTCTTGCTCTCGTTCAACACTGCCTGCCGCAGCTTCCCAGGAATAGGGCTCGCTTTAATGGATTCTGCAAGAAGATGTCAAGGCGATTGTCCACAATCGGCGGAGCTCAGCAGGCCTTGACTGGCGTTCGGGGCAAGTGGAGCAGGAGCTTCGATCAATGCCTCCGGCGTCTCCCCCGGCTTTTTGCATCCCGAGGCTTGCTACCATCGAAAGAATAACTATTTTTTTCGAATCGTGAAGGATTGTTGCTCCATGACCGCAGAGGGTCTATGACACTATAGCATGGTGATTTTCGGGGATGCCGTCCGCTGCAGCATGAAGCGTACTATTCAGCGTCCGTCGTTATTCCAAAAAAGCAGGTGATTCGACCATCGTCGCGATGGGCGTGGCATACGTTGCCTGTGTCGGCAGGAGAGGGGTGTGGACGGTGATCATCTCGTCGGTCAATCGCCTCCGGGGGGTCTTGACGCAACATTGGAGTTGCGGTCCGACCCTGGAGGTATTGACGTCAAACCCGAGGCTTGGTTTTCATTCTCAGACAAGGAGCTGTGATGTCAAAACCCGAGGAAATGTGGCAATGTCAGACGGTAAACTGCGGATACACTTATGATCCCGACAGAGGAGACCGCAAAGGAAAGATTCCAAAGGGAGTGAAGTTCGAGGATCTCCCCGAATCCTGGAGATGCCCCATATGCGGGGGCACCAAGAGATGCTTCAGACCTCTGGCGGGTCCCGGGTCCACCAAGGAAGTCGGCTGCGAACTGCCCACCAAGGGTGCAGCTCAGTAGATGCGGCCGCGATATCCCCGTTTGCTTTTGCTTCAGGATGGATTATAGGAATGTGCCTTCCTGAAAGATTCACAATGCGTTGGAGAATCCCCTCAAACAAGTGGCGGGTGACGGCGGCTTTCAGGACACATCGGGAGGGCTGAGTGAGAGGGTCCTGAAACTGAGCTCCAGCTCAATCTTTTGTTGGGCAGGGAGTACACGACCCATTCGTGAGCCGGCCAAAAAACAAGTGACTACAAAGAGAAAGGGGTGAGGCGGTAATGAAACGAGTAGTTGTGCTGATCCTGCTGTTGGGTGCGGCTTTGTTTCTCGCGCAATGCGCATCCACGGAGGAAAAACCAGTGCCGGTCACTCAGACGGTGGCTTCCGGCGGAAGCCCGGTGGCAGAGTTTCCTGAAACCGAGCACGACCTGGGTAAGATCGGAGATGGTGAGGAATATTCTCATGAGTTCCGGGTCAGGAACACGGGTGCGGGGACTCTCGAGATCAAGAAGGTCCTTCCTGGCTGAGGCTCCATGGCCTACTGGGACAAGGCCATCTCTCCTGGCAAGGAGGGAAAGATCAAGATCGTCGTGAGCCCTTCCAATTGTGCCGGCGGCTACAAGAAGTCCATCGTGGTCACCACCAACGATCCCAAAAGTCCCTACAAGATACTCTACCTGACCGGTCATCCCTGAGCTGCAGCTGGCATGCTGTAAGATTCAGGGCTGATTGCTTCCATGTGCATTTCGGTCCCGGGGCTCTCTAGTTCAAATTGTGTGAGACCCCCCGGGACCGCTCCAAGACACTGAGAGCGAACAGCATCCATGCGGTTTCCATACAAACTGTTGTTCTTCATGGTTCTGCTGGCCTCATCGACCGGATGCGCAACCGTAGCGGTCAGGAATCCCGAAGCCCAGAGCCGGTTGACCGAGGCGAATGAAGCGCTCGGTGTCCTGCAGGATCGCATCGAGCAGCTCTATGCCGATCTGGAAACCGTGCGCCTTGACTTGAGGACTTTCTACCAGGAGCCCGGATGGCCGGAAATGCGCCAGATCATTTTGACCGTCCTGTCGACGGAGAGCTCGGAGTCTGACGACCCCGAGCTGCAGGATTTGGTGGAGTCGTCTACGACTGAATGGGCTGCGGCATGGCAAAGTTCCTGGGAGGAGCGCTTCGGGGAGTACCTCGACCTGGTTCGCCGATGCACGGCCCTCGAGGCTCGACGAATCGGCCTGCAGGCTGAGCTTTTCGGTGTTCAGGGAAGGTTTTTGGGTGTTTCGGTCTCCGAATACTCCAAGGGACGCTACGACCAGGGCAGGGCTTCCGATGAGGTCGTCGAGCTCCTCTCTCGTTCGGCGGAAGAGCTCGGGTCCTACTCCATCGACGAAGTCGGACTCTACGAGGTCCAGTGAGCTAATCCCCTCAATCCCCCTTTTGCTGCAATTCCTTGAGCCTGGCAAACCGCTCCCTGGCCATCTTCTGGTACATCTCCATGAAGCTTCCCGGTGGAACGGTCCGTTCACTTTCCGGTTTGGACACCAGCGTGATGGCCTCAGCGGTGCAGGTGGGCACGCACAGCCCGCATCCGATGCAGCGACCTCCATCGAGGATGGCGACTTCATCCTCCACCCGGATGGCGTCCATCTGGCACCGCTCGAGGCAGGCACAGCAGCCGATGCAGAGGTCGGCATCGATGTTGGCGACAAAGTTGGAGGCCACGTAGCTGGCCGGGTTGGGCAGGGACTTCAGGTTCTTCAGGATCTGGCAGCAGCAGCCGCAGCAGGTGCAGATGTTCACGACCTTCTGGGCGTTGGAGGGCTGGAGCACGAGGCCGGTTCGTTCGGCGTCCTCGAGGATGCGCAGGGCCTCCTGTTGGTCGATGAAACGGCCGAGCCCATTCTCATGGTAGTATTGGGCGCCGGGTCCAAAGACGAGGCAGGATTCCATGGGGCGGTCGCAGCCTTCACCCATCATCTGGTGCTCCTTGCGGCAGATGCAGGGTGCCACCAGGAGCAGCTCCTGCTCGGCGATGATCCGGCGGGCCTCCTCGTAGGGCATCACCTTCTGGTCAGCGGACAACGCCGTGGGGATTGGAATGGTTCGAAGTTGGCTCGTGTTGATCTGGTGCGGCTGTTGGAAGTAGTGCGGGAGGTACTCATTCATGTCGCGAATGAGGTCGGGATCCAGATCGTTGACGTGGTACTCCCAGATCCCGATCACAAACTGAGCCGCCATGTAGCGGACCTGTTCCCCTTTTCGAATGCGAAAGATCAGCCCCTTGCGGGACATCTCCTCCAGTCTCTTCGACAACTCCTCGGCATCCATTCCCGCTCTCGTCGCTACAACCTCGGGGGATTCGGGTCTTTGGGAGACCAGCTGGGCCAGCTCGGCCTCCTGCGGTGAAAAAAGCCGCCGGAGGATTCGGAGCTCAACGCCGGATTCGGTGCGCGGAAAGCCTGCGGGAAGACGATCGAGGTGCGCTGCAAGGGATTCGTACACATTGCTGGATTCGGTCATGGGCGGTTGTCCTCATGTTCGCATGAATATTCAACATCGATGCATGTTCAACAAAGGTGATCGTAAGGTTCGCAGGGCCCTGCATGGATAAGCTACCTTCTCATTCGACACAATGCCATCGGTTCCGTCAAGTGCTATCCGCGTGCCGTTCAGGTACCTTGCTATCCTCCCGCATTGGGCTGGGTCGGCCCAGTTGCAGAGAGGAAAACTCCAATCCCCGCCTCACCAGATTGGCGAGCTGCGGCTCTCGAGTCACCCGGCAGAGACCGCGGCGCCATCCTTTGCTGACTGAGTAACGGTGATTAGTATTAAGAGTACGGGGCTGAGAGGATCTGCTGTTCAAGTATAATATGCCCCGGGATGCCTTCCATCGGTCATGATTTTGAGGGCAGGCATCGACTCAAGGAAATCGCCAAACGCGAATCGGATTGGAGAAGAGATATGGGAGAGCGTGAAGAGATATTGAACTATCTTTATGAAATGATTGGAGAAGAGGGGTGTGGGATTTCCTGCAGCGAGGCGGATGTCTACCGGGATGAGGATGGCTGGAAGCTCAAGATGGAAGGGTTCATGGAGCCCTGGAAAATTGGGCGGAGTGTAGATGAAGCCAGGTTGTCGCTGAGAGACTATGCCCACATGGGATTCGGTCTCGCATAGCCCACGGCGCCTGGCCTAACCAGTCGGGTCACGAGCTCACAGTTCCGGGGGGGGGAGGTCAGAGATTCGGCTCCGATCC
>Ga0105100_10000693_pt1 | contig 19756 bp, 22 predicted proteins | sample PPLLak12cMay2015_2_FD_87033 | JGI IMG/M metagenome (GOLD analysis project Ga0105100, IMG submission 87033) | Freshwater sediment microbial communities from Prairie Pothole Lake near Jamestown, North Dakota, USA - PPLs Lake P8 Core (1) Depth... | ecosystem: Environmental > Aquatic > Freshwater >...
GACCCCGGTTTCCCCCTCATCCGCGAGGCCCTCCGGGAAGGTATCCCGGTCGTCCCGATCCCCGGGCCGTCGGCCGTGGCGGCCGCCCTCTCGGCCGGGGGCCTGCCAACCCACCGCTTCCTCTTCGCCGGCTTTCCGCCCCCCAAGAGAACGGGATTGCGCAAGGCCCTTGAGTCCCTGGCCGCCGAAAACGCCACGCTCGTCTTTTATCTGCCGACGAGAAGGCTCGGCGAGTTCCTCCAGGCGTCGATCGAAGTCCTCGGGGACAGGCGCATCGTCATCGCCAGAGAGCTGACCAAGGTCCACGAAGAGTTCCTCCGGGGCACGGCGACGGAGCTCGCGGCCGCTCTCGGCTCACGAGTGCTCAAGGGGGAAGCGACGGTCCTCATCGAGGGCGCCCGTTAGGCTCGCAGCCGCTCCCGCGGGGCCAAAACCAAAGAACGCTCCGGATAGTTCATATCATATTGATATTATTAATTTTATGCTGATTTATATTTTCTATTAGATACTTGACAATTTACCACTAAGATATTATATTGTTATCTGACTAAGATATTAAAACAAGGAGGTATCTTATGGCTATTATCAGATGGGATCCCTACAGGGATATGATCACCCTAAGGGAAAGGATGAACAGGCTGTTCGAGGATCTGCCCGGATCCAAGGGCGAGGAAAAGGACCTCATGACCCATTCCTGGGCCCCCTCGGTCGACATCTACGAGACCGAGAACGAGGTCGTCCTCAGCGCCGAGATCCCCGGCGTCGACGAAAAGGACGTCGAGATCAAGGTCGAGGACAACAACCTGACCCTTCGCGGCGAACGGAAGTTCGAGAAGGAGACCCAAGAAGAGAATTACCACCGCATCGAGCGGTCCTACGGATCGTTCTTCCGGTCCTTCGCCCTGCCCGGCTATATCGACCAGGACAGGATCGAGGCCGAGCACGAGAACGGCGTCCTCAAGATCCGGATGCCCAAGCGGTCCGAGCTCAAGCCCCGCAAGGTCAAGATCCTGAAGCCCATCCAGGTCGCGGCGGAAAAGCCGAAGAAGTAGCGTCGGGACGTTCTGGGAGAAGGCGGCTTTCGGGCCGCCTTTTTTTTTATCAGTTCAGGCTTGGGCCAGCGTGATGGCCCGGACTTCTTTCGCCCCGGCCTCTTTGAGCACCCGGGCGCACTCCCGGATGGTCGCTCCGGTCGTGGTGACGTCATCGACGAGGATGAGCGTTCTCCCCCGGACTCCGGCCGGGCGCTTCACAGCATACGCGCTCCGGGCATTCTTCTCGCGGTCGGCCGCGCGCAAGCCGGCCTGGGCCGGGGCGTTGCGGGTCTTGACCAGCGCATCCGCAAGGACGCCCAGGCCGCGCAGCGAGGCCAGATCGCGGGCCAGGAGCCGGGCCTGGTTGAAGCCCCGCTCCCGCCGCCGCGAAGGGTGAAGGGGAACGGGGACGAAGAGCTCGGCCCCCGCCCACATCTCCGGGTCGGCTCTCAGGCTTGTATCGGCGAAGCGCGCCAACGGCCGGCTGAGCGGGGCATATTTCCGGTACTTGAAGAGCAGGATGACGTCCTTGAGCGTCCCGCCATAGGCTCCGCAGGACCGGTGAAGGGAGAACGCCGGAAGCGCTTCGAGGCAGCGGGCGCAAAGATGATCCTGTCCCGAGCTCTCGAAGAACCTCCCGCACCGGGAACAGGATGGGCCCTGGCGCGGAGCGAGCTTCGCCAGGCACGCTGCGCAGACGACCCGCTCATCCGGGTCTTCCAAGGGAGCTTCGCAGAGACGGCAAAAAGACGGAAAAACGAGGAGCTCGACGAGCCGGGCGAGCCGGGCCGCGCCGGCCCGAACGGAAGTGGTCACTGGGCCTTGAGCTCTTCTTCCTGCTTCTCCTGGCAATCGATGCAAAAGGGCGTCCACGGGATGACGGCGATCCTTTTCAAGCCGATCTCCTTCTGGCAGGACTGGCAGACGCCGAATTCGCCGTGCTCCAGCCTCTTGAGGGCCTCATCGATCTGCAGGAGCTGCTTTCGTTCGCCGTCGGACAGGCTGAGAAGGAATTCCTTCGTGTAGGAGGTCTCCGCTTTATCGACCATGTCCTGGGCGACATTGCTGTCCATGTCCTTGCTCTCGGTGATCTTGTCGGTCAGCTTGCGGATGATCTGCTCCTTCTTGTCGGCGAGCTTCTTCCGGAATTCGTCTTTGTCTTTCTTGTTCATCGGCTTTCGAGGCATCGGACTTTCCCTTCATTTGGCATAGTGCCGGCCCCCGACGATGGTCAGGGCCCGGTAGACCTGCTCGAGCAGGATGACGCGGGCGAGCTCGTGCGAGAACGTCATGCGCGACAACGCCAGCTTCATATCGGCTCTCTCCGCGATGCGGTCCGCGAGCCCGAGGAAGCCGCCGACGACAAAAGCCAGCGGCGTTCCCGCTTCCCGCTCCCGGCTGCCGAGGAAGCGGGCGAACTCGGCGGACGTCATCTCCTTCCCGTGATCGTCCAGACAGATCACGAAAGCTCCGTCGAGGTGTCTTTCGAGCCCTTGGGCCTCGAGGTCCCGGATCTTCCCGGCGTGCCTCTCCGCAAGCCCGCGGGCCTGGCGCGTTTCGATGACCTCGATGGCCGCGAGGGGCCGGATACGCGACTCATAAAGAGCCTGCAACCCCCGCAAATCGGGATTCTTCGTCTTCCCGGGCCAGAGGAATCTTAGGCGCATCACCAAAACGGCCCTAGAACAATAGCGATTCGACCCCGGCTTGTCAACCCCGAATCTCGTCCACCCGCCCGGAGGCCGGTCCGGCTCAGAAGTCGAGGCGAGCGGCGTCCCCCCAGAGCTTTTCGAGGGTGTAGTGGTCGCGCGCGGCCTGCGAGAAGACGTGGATGACGAACGAGCCGTAATCGAGCAGGACCCATTCGGCCGATTCGCGCCCTTCGACGCTCAGAGGCCGGGAGCCGGCCGGCTTGAGCGCCGCTTCGATCGCCTCGGCAATGGCGGTGTTCTGCCGCGACGAGTTCCCGTGGGCGACAACGAAAAAGTCGGTGAAAGAGGCGAGGTCCCTCAGGTCGAGAACGCAGAGCTCTTCGGCCTTGCGGGACAGTGCGGCCTCGACGGCCAGGCGGACCGGCGCGGGGAGGCTTCGCTTGGTGAACCGTTTTTTCTTCTCTTCGACCATGGCTCCTAACGTCCTCTGTAAAGTTGGTGTTCGCGGATATAAGCGGCGACGGCCCGGGGAACAAGCCCGTCGAGGGACCGGCCCCGGCGGGCGAGGGCCCTGACGGCCGTCGAGGAGATGTCGAGTGCCCGGATGGCGACGAGGACGGCCTGGAAGCGCGGCGGGGCCGCTTTCCGGAGGTCCCCCGCTTCGTCAAGAGGGCCGATCTTCCCGCCGAGACGCCCGCCGAGGACGCCCCGGGCGCGCTCGAGATCGAAGCCCGGGCGCCCCGTCACGATGAAGTGGCACTCCTCGAGGACCTTCTCGTATTGGTGCCAGGTCCCGATGTCGAGGAAGGCGTCGATCCCGACGATGAAGAACAGGCGCGCCCCGGGCGATACGGCCCGGATCTTGCGCAGCGTCAGGATGGAGTAGGACTTCTCCCGCGCCTCCACCTCGATCGGCGAGACCTCGAACCCGGCCCGGCGCCGGCAGGCGAGCTCGACCATCCGGAGGCGGTCGGGCGCGGGCGCGGACCGGCCTGGCGCCTTGTGCGGCGGAAGGTACGAGGGGATGAAGAGGATTCGGTCAAGCCGGGTCAGGCGACGGACCTCGGCCGCGGCCCGCAGGTGACCGAGGTGGATGGGGTCGAAGGTCCCTCCGTAGAGTCCGATCGTTTCCATCACGACCGTCCCCCCGGCCCCTCTCCCGGGGGGGCCTCGCCCCCGGCCTTCGCCGCGAGCCCTTCGAGCGTCCTGGCCGCGGCCGCGACAAGCGGCTTGAGCCCTTCCCGCTTGAGCGCCGAGATGGCGAACAGGGGGATCTTCTTCCGGGCGGCCAGGCGCCGCAGGCGGACGAGGCGCGATCGGTCCCCGCCGAGAAGGTCCACCTTGTTGGCGGCTAGGATCTGGGGGCGTGAGGCCATCTCCGGCGAAAAGGCCTCGAGCTCTTTCATGATGATCCGGAAGTCCTCGAGCGGGTCCCGTCCGGAGTAGGGCGAGACATCGACGATATGGACGAGGAGCTTGGTCCTCTCGATGTGACGCAGGAAACGGATGCCCAACCCCTGACCCCGATGGGCCCCCTCGATGAGCCCCGGGATGTCGGCGACGACGAACGAGCGATACTCGCCGATGTCGACGACGCCGAGGTTGGGGGTAAGAGTCGTGAACGGATAATCGGCGATGAGCGGACGGGCCGCCGAGATGCCCGCGATGAGGGTGGACTTGCCCGCGTTGGGAAAGCCGACCAGGCCGACGTCGGCGATGAGCTTGAGCTCGAGGAAGAGCTCTTTCTCCTCGCCGGGCCGACCGGGCTGCCATTCGCGCGGCGTCTGGTGGGTCGCCGTGGCGTACGAGGCGTTGCCGCGGCCGCCGCGCCCCCCCCGGGCCGCGACATACCTCTGGCCGTGTTTGGTCAGGTCGGCCAGGACGGCGCCGCCGTCCGTATCCCTGACCACCGTCCCGACGGGAACATCCATCCGGACGTCGCCGCCGCTCTTACCCCGGCGGTTGTTGCCCTCGCCGGGAGCGCCGTTCTTGGCCTTGGTGATGGGATGGAAGCGGTAATAGGCGAGGGAGCTGATGTTCTCGTCCGCGACGAGCGTGATGCTGCCCCCGTCCCCCCCGTGGCCGCCGTCCGGTCCGCCCTTCGGGACGCGGGCTTCGCGGCGGAAGCTGACGCAGCCGTTGCCGCCCCTCCCGGCTTTCAGTGTGACAGTGACCTGATCAACGAACAACGGAGGATAGGCTCTCCCTCAAGCGGGCAGGACGGAGACGACCTTCCCCTTCCGGCCCTTGTCGGAGAAGAGGACGGTCCCGGTGGCCGTGGCGAAGAGGGTGTCGTCCTTGGCCCGTCCGACGTTGAGGCCGGGCTTGATGGGCGTGCCCCTCTGGCGGATGATGATGGTCCCGGCGTTGACCTGCTGGCCGCCATGGCGCTTGACGCCGAGCCGCTTCCCGGCGCTGTCGCGCCCGTTCTTTCCAGCTCCGCTGGCTTTTTTATGGGCCATGGCTTACTCCTTCTTCGCTTTCTTCGGCTTGGCCGGAGCCGGCTTCTTTTCGGTCTTCTTCTTGGCGGCTTCCTTCTTGGCCGGCTTGGCCTTCGCCGCCTTGGCCGGCTTCGAGGGGGCCGGGGCCGGCGCCTTCGGCTTGGGGGCCGGGGCGGGCTTTTCGACGGGGGCCAACTTCTCCTCCGCCAGATCATCGGCGGTGAGCAGGGTCCGGTCCGGGGAGATCCGAGTGATGCGGACCTTGGTCAGCTGCTGCCTGTGCCCGCGGGTCCGGCGGTACTGTTTCCTCCGCTTCTTCTTGAAGACGAGGACCTTCTCGTCCTTGAAGTTCTCGAGAACGAGGCCCAGGACCATGGCGCTGTCGAGGACCGGGGTCCCGACCTGGATCGTCTCGCCGTCCTCGATGAGGAGGACGCGATCGAATTGGGCTTTCCGTCCCGGCTGGAGGTCGAGCTTCTCGATGGCCAGGACGTCGCCTTCCTTGACGCGGTACTGCTTGCCGCCTGTTAGGATCACTGCATACATATGGACCTACCCTTCGGTGGAGATAAAAAAGTAGGACGTTAAATTTAGCATAGGGCCCGGCGGAAGTCAAATAGCTGGCCTTCGAGGCCCGGCGGGCGTGAATATCCGGGACAGGCCCCTTTTCTCCTTGGAAAGCGATCAGTCCCGGAGATTTCAGGATTGCAGGATGGCGCCTTGACAGAACCGGATCTCTGGGCTACAAGAAAACCCTGCGGGCGGTTAGCTCAGCGGTAGAGCATCGGTTTTACAAGCCGGGGGTCGCAGGTTCGAACCCTGCACCGCCCACCGACCGGAGCTCGCCCAGCGAGCGGAGGGCAGAAACCCGCCTTGGTCAATCCCTCCGCCCGGGCCCCTTGAGCTTCTCGATGATCGCTTGGATCTCCCGGGATTCCTGGGCGGTGATGTTCCGGCCTCTCACGAGAAGATACTTCTCGCAGTACGCGAGGGCCTTCGTCTTGTCCCCCTTCTCCAGATAGGCCAGGGCCAGGTTGAAGATGGGCAGATGGAAGCCCGGGTCGAGCGCGACGGCCTTTTCCCAGTTCGCGATGGCCTCGTCCGGCCGGCCCAATGTCCGCTGCGCGCCGGCCAGGCCGTTGTACGCGGAGGCCAGGGCCGGGTCGGAGGCGATGGCCCTCTCGAAGAACGGGATGGCCCGCCGGGCCGGCTCGGGATCCTGCGTCTTCATGGCCAAATTGACATAGAACATGCCGGTGTTTTCGTTCAGGACCGCATCGTCCGGCACCAAGTCCAACGCCCTCTCGAAGCTCTCGCGGGCCTTATCCGGATCGCCCAGGTTCCCGTAGGCCACACCGAGGGAATTCCAGACCCCGGCGTCCTCGTCGTAGAGCTTGAGGGACCTCTCGAGGATCCCGGCGCCCTTTTCGTATCGCCCGTTCATGACCAGGGCGACGCCGTATCCCGAGAGGATGACATAGTTGTCGGGATTGGCGTCGTACCCGCGCTGATAGACCTGGAGGGCGTCGTCGATGAGGCCCTGCGAGCGATAGATCTCGTAAAGCCGGTCGTAGGCCTTGATGAAGTCGCTCCTCTCCTTGATGACGTCCTCGAGGAGCCGGACGCTCTCCGCGATCCGGCGCTGCTTCCTGAAATGGTCGGCGATGCCGATCTTCCGCTCGACGGGGAGGAGCGTTTTGAGGTCGTCCTCGGGACCGTAAGCGGCCTTGAGCTGGGTCACCTGGGACGCCGCGTAGCCGAGGCTGCGCAGCCCCTCGAGCGTGTCCCTGTCGGTCGTCTTCCGGCCGGACAGCTCCGCCAGGGAGGAGGCGCCGAGCTTCCGGACCTCCTGGAGCCTTCTCCGGTAGGGCGGGAGGTCCGCGCCCGCGGCCAGGTTCTCCGCCTCTTTGAAATCCTTCCCCAGATCATAAATCTCCGGGATGGGCGAATCGATGTATTTCACGCCGTTCTCGATGATGCCGCGGAGGGGCGCCCAGCCCCTATTCAGATAGGCTTCGAGGGATTCGAAGTAGATCGGCTTGGCCGGCCTCGTCTTGCCCCGCAGGAAGGGCGCGAGGGACTCGCCATGGAGGAGCGGCGGCTTCTTCACGCCGGCCAGGTCGCAGACGGTCGGGAAGATATCGACGTGGCTGACCGTGTCGTTGACGCGTGCGGTCTTGATCCCGGGGCCGGTGATGATCAGCGGCACCCAGATCGTCGCGTTGTAGGCGAAATAGCCGTGGGTGAACTCGCCGTGCTCGCCCAGGGATTCGCCGTGGTCGGCGGTCAGGACGACCAGGGTCCGCTCCAGGAGACGGTGCTTCTCCAGCCCGGCGAAGAGGCGCGCGAGCTGGGCATCGACATAGGCGACTTCCCCCGAATAGGGATCGTCCCGGTACTGCGCCCCAAAGGGCTCGGGCGGGGCGTACGGCTCGTGCGGATCCCACAGGTGGACCCAGCAAAACCACCTGTCCTTCGGCGCGGCGAGCCATTCGAGAGCGGCGGAGACGGTCAGTTCGGCCCGCCGCTCCGCGATGAGCTCGCCGGGGGCGGCCCGCGCCGGATAGCGATCATCGTACATATCGAAGCCCTGATCCAGCCCGAACCGGGAATCCAGCGTGAAGGAGCTGACGAAGGCGCCCGTCGCGTAGCCCCGGCCCTTGAGGAGCTCCGCCAGGGTCTGGAACTCCGGCGCAAGGACGGATTTGCTGTTCTCGCTGACGCCATGGGCCAGCGGCGTCAGGCCGAGAAGGATGTTCACGTGCGAGGGCAGGGTCTCGGGATTGTGGGCGAAGGCCCGCTCGAAGAGGACCCCCTTCGCGGCCAGGCCATCGATCCTCGGAGTCTGGAGAAACGGCGAGCCGTAACAGCTCAGCCGGTCCGGCCGCAGGGTATCGATCGTCACCAACAGGATGTTGAGGTCCGCGCCCGCCGCTCCGACGGCGCCGGCCAGCAGCCCCAGCCATAAGGCAGAAACCGGGCCCGCGGCCCGGAGGATCCTGCTCATGATGTCACTCCGGTGAAAAAAGCGCCCCCGACGGGATTCGAACCCGTGTTGCTGCCTTGAAAGGGCGGTGTCCTGGGCCTCTAGACGACAGGGGCATGAGAACGTGAGCCGTGCTGGACTCGAACCAGCGACACCCGGCTTAAAAGGCCGGTGCTCTCCCTCTGAGCTAACGGCCCGGAAAAAGCACTCTTATCGCGACGGAGAAAAATGAGTCACCCACCGCCGGCGTTCGCCACGCTCCCTCAGGAGAGGGGCTCGAACTTGATGATGACCCAGCGGCCGGGATGACGGAGGCCGTTGGCGTCTTTGAGCTCGTACTGCCTCATGTGCAGCTTGTAGTTCTTCGTCACGCCGGCCCGGTTCGTGATCGAGACCTCGACCTCCTTGGAGTGGACGTCGCCGGTGAGCTCGCGGACGACCGGAAGCTCGCGGGCGCCGAGGGAGAACATCGTCATCTCCTCTTCCGCGGCCGCGGCGGCCTTGGCGGCGTTATAGGCCTTCTTGAGGTCCTGCATCTTGCCGTTCTCGGCGTCATACTTCACCTGGAGCTCGTCGACCAGCTTCTGAGCGGCTCTCTTGCCGGCGGAGGACCGTGAGGTGTCCCTCTCATACTGGGCATCCTTGAGGGCCGTGTCCGCGTCGATCGTCGGGCCGATCTGGGCGTCCTGGAGCTTCTTGGCCTCGACCTCGGCGGTGTTCAGCTGCGGCAGGGTTGCCGGCTCGATCTTCTCGGGGCCGATGCTGACGATGTTCCAGGAGCCGAGCTCGGGCTGGAAGGGCTCTAAAGCGATGCTGGACAGCGTGTCGTTGTCGTTCATCGTGACGGCGTTGAAGTACTTCTTCAGGAGGGTCTTCTCAGGCGCCGACGTACACCCTTGGATGACGAAGAACGCGACGAAAACGCCGAGAACGATCAAAGTTCTTTTCCTCATGTCTCCTCCTTCCTGGGTTCTCGCGAGACTTCTCTGTGCTCATACTATATGTATTCCGGGAGGGAAATCAAGCCCTTTTCTGCCGCGGGCCGGAGCCTGTTCCCCCGGCCGGATTTTTGTGCTAGACTGAATGGCTCGAAACCTGGATCTGGGGTATGACCATGGCGCACGAGAAAGACATCGTCCTCAATCATCCGAAGGACCCCGCGGCCCTGCTCGACGTCATCCGCGACGTCCAGGCCCGGTCCGGGAGGGTCTCCGAAGAGGCCGTCGGCCGCATCGCCGGGCACCTGAAGCTGTCGGAAGCCGAGGTCCGCGGGGCGGTCACGTTCTATCACTTCTTCTCCCTCGATCCCCGGGGGGCGTCGACGGTCTACCTCAATGATTCGATCACCTCGAGAATGAAAGGGCGGGCGGCCGTCGCCCGGGCCTTCGAAGAGGAGGCCGGCTGCCTTTTCGGCGACGTCGCCCCCGATGGCAAGGTCGGCCTCTTCCCGACCTCCTGCATCGGCATGAACGATCAGGAGCCCTCGGCCATCGTCGACGGGGTCGTCTTCACGGCCCTGACCCCGGACAAGGCCCGGGCCATCGTCCGCGGCCTGCGGGCCGGGACGCCCGCGCGGGACCAGGTCACCTCGACCGGCGACGGCGCCAATCAGTCCGAGCTCGTCCGGGCCATGGTCGTCAACAACATCCGCAAGCGCGGCCCGGTGCTCTTCGGCGCCCATGAGCCGGGCGCGGCGATCCGCAAGGCCGTGGCCATGGCCCCGGAGCAGGTCATCGACGAGATCAAGAGAGCCGGCCTGCTCGGCCGGGGCGGGGCGGGCTTCCCGACGGGACTCAAGTGGGAATTCTGCCGGCGCGAGAAGGCGGCCGAACGCTTCGTCGTCTGCAACGCCGACGAGGGCGAGCCCGGGACGTTCAAGGACCGGGTCATCCTGACCGAGCTGCCCCGGCTTCTGTTCGAAGGCATGACCATGGCCGGATACGCCATAGGGGCGAAGACGGGCGTCCTCTACCTCAGGTCCGAATACGCCTACCTCAGGGACCACCTCGAAGCCGTCCTGGCGGACCTGAGGAAAGAAGGCCTTCTCGGCAAGAGGGCCGGCGGGCGCGAGGGATTCAATTACGACATCGTGATCAAGTCGGGCGCCGGCGCCTACATCTGCGGCGAGGAATCGGCGCTCCTCGAATCGGCCGAAGGCAAGCGCGGCGAGCCGCGCGACAGGCCGCCATTCCCCGTCCAGACCGGATACAAGAACCTGCCCACGACCGTCAACAACGTCGAGACCCTGGCCACCGCGGCCCGCATCCTCGTCGAGGGGGCGGCCTGGTTCAAGGCGATGGGAACGACCCAGTCGGCCGGGACCAAGCTCCTAAGCGTGTCCGGGGATTGCGAGCGGCCCGGCGTCTACGAGGTCGAGTACGGCCTCACGGTGGCCGGCCTTCTGGAGATGGCCGGCGGCGCCGGGGCGAAGGCCGTCCAGGTCGGCGGGCCGTCGGGGACCTGCGTGGCTCCGGCCGGGTTCGGCCGCAAGATCTGCTTCGGTGACCTGGCCACGGGCGGATCGATCATCGTCTTCGGCCCCGGCCGGGATATCTTCGAGATCGTCGAGAATTTCATGGAGTTCTTCGTCGAGGAGTCCTGCGGCTGGTGCCTGCCCTGCCGGGCCGGCAACGTCCTGCTCAAGAAGACGTTCGGCAAGGTCGTCGGGGGGCGCGGAACCGAGAGCGACCTCCGCGATCTCGAGACCTGGGGCAAGCTCATCAAGTCCACGAGCCGCTGCGGGCTCGGCCAGACCTCGCCCAACCCCATCCTGACGACCCTCAAGAGCTTTCCCGAGCTCTACGCGGCCAAAGTCCTGAAAGACGAGGGGTCCGGACCGGCCTTCGACCTCACGGCGGCCATCCAGGACGGCTGCGCCGCCGCCAACCGCCAGCCGGAATGTAAGGAGTCCCTCCATGACTGAGATCCGCTTCACCATAGACGGCCGCGCGTGCGTGGCCAAGCCGGGCCAGACGATCGTCGAGGCGGCCAAGGCCAACGGCGTCTATATCCCGGTCCTATGCCACTACGAGGGTCTCAAGCCGGTCGGCAGCTGCCGGATCTGCACCGTCCGCGTCGCCGGCCGGTTTATGGCCGCCTGCACGCAGCCGGTGGCCGAGGGCATGGCCGTCGAGAACACGGCCCCGGACCTGGAGGACATGCGCAAGTCCCTCATCGAGATGTTCTTCGTCGAGGGGAACCACTTCTGCCCCTCCTGCGAGAAGAGCGGCAACTGCGAGCTCCAGGCCCTGGGCTATCGCTACCAGATGACCGCGCCCCGGTTCCCCTATCTCTGGCCTGGCCGGGCCCTCGTGGCCGGCACGCCCCTGCTCATGCTCGAACGGAACCGCTGCATCCAGTGCCTCCGCTGCGTCCGCGGCGTCAAGACCAAGGACGGGCGCAAGGTCTTCGCCGCGGTGGAGCGGGGCGCGTGCGTGACCATCGAGATGGACAAGAAGCTGGCCGGGCGCCTCTCCGAAGAGCAGGCCCGCAAGGCGATGGACCTCTGCCCCACGGGCGCCATCCTGCGGAAAGAGACCGGCTTCGCCGTGCCCATCGGCAGGCGCAAGTACGACCACGCGCCGATCGGCAGCGACGTCGAAAAAGGGACCGGGAGGTAAGCCGTGAGCAAACCCGTCATCGCCACCGCGTCGCTGGCCGGCTGCTTCGGCTGCCACATGTCGCTGCTCGACATCGACGAGCGGATCCTCAAGCTCGTGGAGCTCGTCGAGTTCGACAAGTCGCCGATCGACGATATCAAGAAGTTCACCAGGCCGGTCGACGTGGGCCTCATCGAGGGCGGCTGCTGCAACAGCGAGAACGTCGAGGTGCTGCGCTCGTTCCGCAAGGCCTGCAAGGTCCTCGTCTCGGTCGGCGAGTGCGCCATCATGGGCGGCCTGCCGGCCCTGCGCAACAGCATTCCCCTCAAGGAGTGCCTGGAGGAGGCCTATCTGAACTCGCCCACGGTTGACCCCGGGGACAAGCCCATCATCCCCAACGACGAGGACCTGCCGATCATCCTGGACAAGGTCTATCCCTGCCACGAGGTCGTCAAGATCGACCACTTCCTGCCGGGATGCCCGCCCTCGGCCGACCTCATCTGGGAGGCCTTGACGGCGCTCGTCGAGGGCCGGCCCCTCGCCCTGACCTACGACCTGATCAAATTCGACTGAGAGTGAGCGCCATGGGTCAAAAAATCACGATCGAACCCGTCACCCGGGTCGAAGGCCACGGCAAGGTCACCATCCGGCTCGACGATGCCGGCAAGGTGATCCAGTCCCGTTTCCACATCGTCGAGTTCCGCGGCTTCGAGCGGTTCGTCCAGGGCCGGCCTTACTGGGAGGCCCCGGTGCTCGTCCAGCGGCTCTGCGGCATCTGTCCCGTCAGCCACCACCTGGCGTCGGCCAAGGCCATGGATGTCGTCGTCGGGGCGGGGCCGGGAAAGCTGACCGCGACCGCGGAGAAGATGCGCCGGCTGATGCATTACGGCCAGATGCTCCAGTCCCACGCCCTGCATTTTTTCCACCTCTCCTCGCCCGATTTCCTCCTGGGCATGGACGCCGACCCGGCCGTGCGGAACATTATCGGCATCATCGCCCTCGACAAAGAGCTGGCCACCCGGGCCGTGCTCCTGCGCAAGTTCGGCCAGGAGATCATCGAGGCGACCGCCGGCAAGAAGATCCACGGCACGGGCGCCATTCCCGGCGGCATCAACAAGAACCTCAGCCCCGAGGAGCGGGACCGCTTCCTCAAGGGCCCGGAGCCCCTCACGGCCGACCGGATGATCGAATGGTCCGCGGCGGCCATCGAGCTCTTCAGGGACTACCACCGGAAGAACAAGGACCTCGTCGACGGCTTCGCCCAGTTCCCCTCGAACCACCTCAGCCTCGTCCGGAAGGACGGGGCCCTCGATTTCTACCACGGCGTCCTCAGGGCCGTCGACGCCGACGGCCGCAAGGTCCTCGACGACGTCGACTACCAGGACTACCTCGAGCACATCGGCGAGGAGGTCCGGCCCTGGAGCTACATGAAGTTCCCCTATCTGCGGGCCCTGGGCAAGGCGGATGGCTGGTACCGGGTCGGCCCGCTGGCCCGGCTCAACACCTGCGATTACGTCCCGTCGCCGCTCGCCCAGAAGGAGTTCGAGACCTACAGGGCCTACACCGACGGCAAGCCCAACAATATGTCGCTCCACACGCACTGGGCCCGGCTCATCGAGCTCCTTCACTCCGCGGAGGTCATCCGGGATCTCCTGCGCGACAAGGACCTTCAGGGCACGAAGCTCGTCAAGACGGGCCGGCGCGTCCCGGAGGGCGTCGGCCTGGTCGAGGCGCCGCGGGGCACCCTCTTCCATCACTACCGCGTCAACGACGACGACCAGATCACCATGGCCAACCTCATCGTCTCGACGACGAACAACAACGAGCCGATGAACCGGGCCGTCAACTGGGTGGCCATGAACGTCCTCTCGGAGAAGCCGGTGATCACGGAGGGCATGCTCAACCGCGTCGAGGTGGCCATCCGGGCCTACGATCCGTGCCTGAGCTGCGCGACTCACGCCCTGGGCCGGATGCCGCTCGAGGTCACCCTCCTCGGCGCGGACGGCCGCGTCCTCCAGAGGAAGGTCCGCTGATCGCACGCCCGGCGAAGAGGCCTCGGACGCTCGTCCTGGGGATCGGAAACCCCGGGCGGCGCGACGACGGCCTGGGAGCGGCCGCCGTCGAACGATTGAAGAAGCGCCGCCTCGCCGGCGTCTGCTGCGACGCCAACTACCAGCTCAATCTCGAGGACGGCCTGGCCTGCGCCGGTCACGACCTCGTCGTTTTCGTCGACGCCGCCCGCGGCTTGCGCCGGCCGTTCACATTCAAGCGGATCGCGCCGGGTCCTGCCCTGCCGGCCATGAGTCACGCGCTCGGGCCCGCCGCCGTCCTGGCCGTCGCCGCGGAGCTCTACGGCAAGACGCCGGAGGCCCGGGTCCTGGCCATCCGCGGCCACAGCTTCGCGGTCGGAGAAGGGCTCACGGAGCGGGCCGAGCGGAACCTCGCCCTGGCTCTCGAATTCCTCGTGGAGTTCCTGAAGGAGGCCCGGTCATGACCACGAAGACGATCACCGTCGTCCGCGACCTCCTGGCCACGAACAAGCAGGCCGCCGCCGCCATCCGCGAAGAGCTCCACGGCCGCGGCATCCTCTGCGTCAACCTGTTGAGCTCGCCCGGCTCCGGCAAAACGACCCTCCTCGAAGCGCTGGCCGACCGCTTCCGGGGCCATTTGCGCATGGCCGTCATCGAGGGCGACATTGAAACCGAGAGGGACGCCGAGCGCATCCGGGCCAAGGGCGTGCCCGCCTGGCAGATCACGACCGGCGGGGCCTGCCACCTCGAAGCCCGCATGATCGGCAAGGTCCTCGGCGACGTCCCCGCGGCCATCGATCTCCTGTTCATCGAGAACGTCGGCAACCTGGTCTGCCCGGCCTCCTACGACCTCGGCGAAAGCCTTCGCTTCGTCCTGCTCTCGTCGCCGGAAGGGGACGACAAGCCGGCCAAGTACCCCCAGGCCTTCCTCTCGGCCGACGGCCTCATCATGACAAAAGCGGACCTCCTGCCGCATCTGCCGTTCGATCCGGCCCGGGCGGCCGCCGAGGCCCTGGCCATCAAGCCCGGGCTCAAGGTCTTCACCGTTTCGGCTCTCCGCGGCGAGGGCGTCGACGGATTGGCCGGCTTCCTCGTCGAATCCCTCGAGCGACTGAGGTCCGGCCGTGCATGAGCTGTCCCTCATCGCCTCGGTCTTCGAGGTCCTCGAGACGGAGGCCCGCAAGCACCGTGCCGCGCGGGTCCTCTCCGTCGTGCTCCGGGTCGGGGTCTTTTCGGGGGCCGTGCCTGACCTCCTCGAATCGGCGTTCGACGCCTATAAGAAAGGAACGATCGCGGACGGGGCCCGCCTGGAGATCGTTGTCGTCCCGGTCAAGGTCCACTGCCCCGATTGCGGCGGCGAGGCCGTCCGCGAGGACGCGGATTTCTCCTGCGCCGCGTGCGGCTCGCGGCGGGTTGAGATCGTCGAAGGCCGCGAACTGGTCGTCGAAAAGATCGAGCTCGAGACCTGAGCGCGGGCGCTTGACAAGCGTAAAAGCCTTCTGTTATAAATGCCCTCTTATTGTCTGGCCGAGCGGTCTTCTGGCAATGCCGTAAGGAGATTTTTATTTTTATAGACCATAGTCGCCCGCCTGCGAGGCTGGCCGGCGGTCTTCGGCCGCGCGCCGCCTCCCCCCTGTCCGTTTCTCCGCCGGCCGCCCATCGGCCTCAGCCGCGGCCCGTCCGCCGGCGCCCGATCGCGACGGCAATTCCCGTACCGGAGGGATGATTTGGACATCGATCACGCCAAGGTCCAATCGATCATCGACAAGCATCAGGGCCTCAAGAAGAATCTCATCGCCATCCTCCTCGACGTCCAGGAGAACTTCAACTACCTTCCCCCGGAAGCCCTCCGCTACGTCGCCAAGGCCCTGGGTATGCCCCTCATCGACATCGTGGGCGTGGCCACCTTCTACCGGGCCTTCAGCCTCAAGCCCCGGGGCAAACACACGTGCCTCGTCTGCCTGGGGACGGCCTGCCACGTCCGGGGGGGGCCGAAGATCCTGGAGGAGCTCGAACGCAAGCTCGATATCCCGGCCGGGGAGACGACGAAGGACGGAGTGTTCACGCTCGAGACCGTCGCCTGCCTCGGCTGCTGCGCCATCGGGCCCGTCGTGGTCGTCGATGGCGAGTACCATGGCCACGCCACGATCCGGAAGATCGGACCGATCCTCGGCAAGTACCAGAAACCGGAAGCGTCATGACCGAAAGGAAGGACATCTGATGGCCGGAACAAAGAAGCTCACCATTCAGGACCTGGCGAAGATCCGGGAAAAGACGAAGTCCCTGATGACCATCCGGGAGAGCGAGGGCCGGGCTCGGATCACCGTCCACATGGGCACGTGCGGCATCGCCGCCGGCGCCCGGGACATCATGGACGCCCTCCTCGGGGAGATCAGCAAGGCCAACATCCAGGATGTCATCGTGACGACGTCCGGCTGCGCCGGGCTCTGCAACGCCGAACCGATGATGACAATCGAGATCAAGAACCAGCCGCCTGTGAAATACGGCTATCTGACTCCGGCGAAGCTGCAGAAGATCTTCGTCCAGCACATCCTGGGCGGCCAGATGGTCGCGGACCTCGTGCTGGCCGTCGGCAGCGAAACCATGTACTGAGAGGGAGCCGTGAAACAGTATCGAGCTCACTTGTTGGTCTGTGCGGGCACGGGCTGCGTCTCCTGCGGGTCCTTCAAGATCAAGGAAGCTCTCGAACAAGAGATCCTGAAGCGCAACCTCCAGGACGAGGTCCAGGTCGTCGCGACGGGCTGCAACGGCTTCTGCGAGCGGGGGCCGATCGTCATGGTCCAGCCGGACGGCATCTTCTATCAGCTCCTTAAGGTCGAGGACGTTCCGCACCTCGTCGAGGAGCACCTCCTCAAGGGCCGCCCGGTCAAGAAGCTGATGTACGTCACGCCGGCCGAGAAACAGCCCGTGCCAAAGATGAAGGACATCGAGTTCTTCAAGCACCAGCGCCTCATCGTCCTACGCAACCGCGGCCGCATCGACCCGGAGAAGATCGAGGAGTACATCGCCTTCGACGGCTACGAGGCCATGGCCAAGGCCCTGACGGGGATGACGCCCCAGGAGATCATCGACGAGATCCTCTTCTCCGGACTCCGCGGCCGGGGCGGCGCCGGCTTCCCCACGGGCAAGAAGTGGGCGGCCTGCGCCAAGGAGAAGGCAACGCCGAAATACCTCATCTGCAACGGCGACGAGGGCGATCCGGGCGCCTTCATGGACCGTTCGGTCCTCGAGGCCGATCCTCATGCCGTCCTTGAGGGCATGGTCATCGGGGCCAAGGCCATCGGCGCGTCCAAGGGGTTCATCTATATCCGCCATGAGTACCCCCTGGCCCTCAAGCGGATGGAGATCGCCATCGCCCAGGCCCAGGAGAACGGCCTCCTCGGCCAGGACATCCTGGGATCGGGATTCGATTTCGACCTCGAGATCGTCCAGGGGGCCGGTGCCTTCGTCTCCGGCGAGGAGTCGGCCCTGATCGCCTCGGTCGAGGGCCGGATCGCCATGCCCCGGCAGCGCCCGCCCTACCCGGCCCAGAAGGGGCTCTGGGGCAAGCCCACGGTCATCAACAACGTCGAGACCTGGGCTACCGTCCCCAACATCATCCGCCGCGGCGCGGACTGGTTCCAGGGGCTGGGAACCGAGACGAGCAAAGGGACCAAGATTTTCGCGCTCGTCGGCAAGATCGCCAATACCGGCCTGGTCGAGGTCCCCATGGGGATCACCCTTCGCGAGATCGTCTACGGCATCGGCGGCGGCATCCCCGACAAGCGGGACTTCAAGGCCGTCCAGATCGGAGGCCCATCGGGCGGCTGCCTGCCGGCAAAGCTGCTCGACCTGCCCGTCGACTACGAGAGCCTGACGGCCGCCGGGGCCATGATGGGCTCGGGCGGCATGATCGTCATGGACGACAAGACGTGCATGGTCGACGTCGCCAAGTACTTCCTCAACTTCCTCCAGGACGAGTCGTGCGGCAAGTGCGTCTCCTGCCGGGAAGGGACGCAGCGGATGTACGAGATCGTCAAGGCCATCACAGAAGGCAAAGGCAAGGAGTCGGACCTGGCCATGCTCGAGGAGCTGGCCAAGATCACTAAGGACGCCTCGATGTGCGGCCTGGGCCAGACGGCGGGCAACCCCGTCCTGACGACCCTGCGCTACTTCCGCCACGAGTACGAGGCCCACATCCTCGACAAGAGGTGCCCGGCCGGCGTCTGCAAGAATCTCATCCGCTACGTCGTCCTGGCCGAGAAGTGCACCGGCTGCCAGTCCTGCAAGAAGGCCTGCCCGAACGACTGCATCAAGGGCACCCTCAAGGACATCCACCTGATCGACCAGTCGAAGTGCATCAAGTGCGGCGCCTGCAAGGAAGCCTGCAAGTTCGAGGCCATCGAAGAGCAGCGCGAAGAAGCCATTCAGATCATCTGAGAGGGACCATGATCACCTTTCGCATGAACGGATTGGAAGTCAAGGCCGAGGAGGGGTGGACCCTGCTCGACACCGCCAAGTTCTACGGGCTCGAGATCCCGACGCTCTGCTTTCACGAGGGGCTGACGCCGCACGGCGGCTGCCGGCTCTGCGTCGTCGAGATCGGCGAGGGCCTGAGGAGCAAACTCGTCTCGTCCTGCACCTATCCCGCCGAGGAGGGGCTCGTCGTCCGGACCGACTCCGCCAGGGTCTGGGCGTCCCGGCGGATGATGATCGAGCTCATGCTGGCTATGGCCCCGGGATCCAAGGTCCTCCAGGACATGGCCTCGCAGTTCAACGTCACCCAGGTCCGCTTCGCCATCCGGAACACGGAGTGCGTCCTCTGCGGCCTGTGTACGCGCATCTGCGCCGAGCAGATGGACGCCAGCGCCATCGGCTTCCAGCAGCGGGGCCTCAAGAGGAAGATCTCGACACCCTTCGACGCCCGGTCCGAGACCTGCCGGCTGTGCGGCGCCTGCATGTACATTTGTCCCGCCTGCCAGCTCCGCTGCCAGGGCCCGAACGCGGAAACAGCCATCTGCAACGGCTGCCTGACCATGGAGCCGACCTGTCTGGAACACTACGACGATCTCCAGTGTTGGATGTACGACGCGGGCCGCTGCGGCACTTGCGTTCAGGAAAAGAAATCTTAAGGACATCGAGGAGGTAATATCATGCCGAGTCTGACAAAACTCAACAGAAGCGCCGCCACCCTGACCAAGAACAGGACGGAGGGGTCCGTCAGTCCCTTCAGCGGCATGTGCGTGACCTGCGTCGACGGCTGCATCGGGATGTGCGAGATCGGGAAATCCGCCTACCGCGGCCACGAGGTCCTCTATCCCCAGCCCTTCGGCATCATCACCGCGGGCTGCGAGAAGGACTACCCCATCGACCTGTCCCATTTCAGCATCATGGGGACGGCCAAGGGGGCCTACGGGGTCGCGGCGGACAGCGACAAGGCCACCTTCGAGAAGGTCACGACCGAGGCGGCGATCGGCGCCAAGAAGGACATCAAGCTCAAGCTGCCCTTCGTCATCTCGGGCATGGGCTCGACCAACATCGCCAAGCAGAACTGGGCCGGGCTCGGCGGCGGGGCGGCCGTCTCCGGAGTCATCCTGACGATCGGCGAAAACGTCTGCGGCATGGACGACGAGACCGAGATCAAGAACGGCCGGGTCGTCCGCTCGCCCGACATGGAATTCCGGATCAAGTCGTTCCGGGACTGGCAGGACGGCTACGGCGAGGTCGTCGTCCAGGCCAACGTCGAGGACACGCGCCTCGGCGTCCAGGAGTACACCATCGAAAAGCTTGGTATCGAGACCGTCGAGCTCAAGTGGGGCCAGGGGGCCAAGGACATCGGCGGCGAGGTCAAGATCAAGTCGGTCAAGAAGGCCCAGGCCCTCAAGAAGAAAGGCTACATCGTCCTGCCCGACCCCGAGAATCCCAAGATCATCGAGGCCTTCGAGAAGGGCAGCTTCAAGGAGTTCGAGCGCCACTCCCGCATGGGCATGGTCGACGAGGGCCAGTTCATGGCC
>Ga0105100_10000694_pt1 | contig 19754 bp, 17 predicted proteins | sample PPLLak12cMay2015_2_FD_87033 | JGI IMG/M metagenome (GOLD analysis project Ga0105100, IMG submission 87033) | Freshwater sediment microbial communities from Prairie Pothole Lake near Jamestown, North Dakota, USA - PPLs Lake P8 Core (1) Depth... | ecosystem: Environmental > Aquatic > Freshwater >...
CATGTGGTTGTAGAGGTCCCACGAGGTGCAACCGGCATCGACCGTGCGCTGCCAGTACGGCGACTTGCGGTACCACGACGCGACGTAGAAGGTGAAGGAGTACGGCTCCCGCATCAATCCCTCCCCCCGCGACGCTTGCGGTCCTTCCTGATCTCCCGGACGCAGGCGTACGCGGGGATCCCCGTCACGCCGCCGCCGCCGTGCGTGGCGCTCGAGCACTGGTAGAGGCCGCGGATCGGCGTGCGGTAGTCAGCGTAGCCAGGCGCCGGGCGCATGTGGAACAGCTGGTTCGCCGAGAGCTCGCCGAGGAAGATGTTGCCGCCGATCAGCCCCCACTCCCGCTCCATGTCGTACGGCCCGATGACCTGCCGCGCGATGACCGACTCCTTGAAGCCCGGCGCGACCTGCTCGTACGCGTCGACGACGCGGTCAGCGTACGCCTCGAGCTCGTCCTGCGGCTGCTCCGTCGCCCAGGTGTACGGCACCCACTGCGTGAACAGCGACATGACGTGGATCCCCTCGGGCGCGAGCGACGGATCGAGCACCGTCGGGATCACGCCGTCGCTGAACGGCAGTGAGGCGGCCCTCCCGTGGCGGGCCTCCTCGAAGGAGGTCTCGAGCTGCTCGATCGACGGCGCGATCTCGAACCCGCCCGTGAAGTCCGTCCACTCCGGCTTCTCGGCGATCGTGGGCAGCTTCGACAGCGCGAGGTTCACCTTCACCGTGCCCGAGCGGCTCGACCAGTTCTCGATGTCGTTCACGAAGTCGTCGGGCAGCTCGTTCCGGTCGATCTGCCTGAGGAAGGTGATCTGCGGATGGCATGCGGTGACGACGATCGGCGCGTGGAGCTCCTCGCCGCCCTCGAGGACGACGCCCTGCGCCACGCCGTCCCGGATCAGGACCTTCTCGACCCTCGCGTTCGTGCGGACCTCGGCGCCGAAGGAGCGGGCGCTGCGCTCGAGGACCTCGGCGACGCCGCCCATCCCACCCTCGGGGACACCCCAAGATCCCATCGTGCCGTCGCCGACGTCGCCGATCGAGTGGTGCACCATGACGTAGCCGGTACCGGGCTCGCGCGGCCCGGCCCAGGTGCCGATGAGCCCGTTGATCGACATCGCGGCCTTGATCTCGTCGGACTCGAAGAAGCGGTCGAGCAGGTCGGCCACCGACATCGTGAACAGGCGCGTGACGTCGCCGACCTTCTTCTCGTCGAACCCGCGGAACCGCACGACCAGCCGGAGCTGGTCCAGCAGGTCGCCCGGTCGCCTCGACCCGAGGTGGGGCGGGGTCGTCATCAGGACCGGGCCGAGCACGTCGGCGATCCCGCCCATCCACGCCTCCCATTGCTCGAGGTTGTCCGCGTCGCGCTTGCTGATCGCCGCGAACTCCTCGTAGTTCTGCTTCGGGTCGTCGTACTCGATCATCACGCGGCCGTCGGGCAGCGGGACGACGTAGGGCCCGACCGCATGGACGCGGTAGCCGTGCCGCTCCATCTCGAGGTCCTTCAGGATCGTGTCCGGCATCAGGCTCATGACGTAGCTGAGCGTCGTGACCCTGACGTCCGGCAGGTCGGGCCACGGGGCGCTCGTGTCGGCGGCGCCCCCGGTCTTGTGTCGCGCCTCGCAGACGACGACACGAGCCCCGGCCTTCGCGAGGTACGCGGCGGCGATCAGACCGTTGTGACCGCCCCCGATGACGATGGCGTGATAGGAGTTCGCCATCTCCGGCCCCCCTCTGGACTGGTTGTTCCCTATCGAAGCACGGAACTGAACGGCCGTTCAAGTCGGAGCGTGCAGGCCCGACGGGTCAGGCGTCCTTCTGGATGACGTCGAAGAGGTTGCCGCCCGGGTCGACCAGCGTGATGAAGTCCTCGTCCGGCCGGGGCGTCCTCGGGAACACCTCGGCGCCGAGACCGACGAGGCGCTCCACCTCGGCCTCACGCCCGGACGTGTAGAGATCGAGGTGGAGCCGGTTCTTGCCCACGCGAGGCTCGGGCACGACCTGCAGCGAGATGTTCGGGCTCCGCACGCCCGTCGGGTCGCAGAGGACGACCCAGTCCTCCCCTGGCTCCTCTCTGGGAACGTAGCCGAGCGCCTGGCTCCAGAACGAAAGCATCGCCTGGAACTCGTCTGCGTTGCAGTCGATCACGACGGAGCCCACTCGGATGTCCCCCATCAGCGGGCCTCACCCTTCAGATGCCGGTCGAGCATCGCGCACGCCATGCGGCAACTGTACGCACGTCGCCGCCCCGAACTTGCCATGCCCCACCCAGCCATCCGTGGACCAGGGCGGTCTGCACGGCCGACGGTCGGCGGGGACACCCAGGTCGGGCGCCACCGCCGAGATCTCCTCCGCCAGCTCGACGTCCCGCTCGCTCAGCCCGTGGTCCTCGGTGATCGACCACCACACGCCGTCCTCGGCATGCCTTGAGGGCTAACGGTGCCGTAGGAAGCGGAACCAGCGTCGGCGGATCGTCTTGCCGCCCGTCCTGGCCTCGTTCCGATCCTGTTCGTCGTGAAGCTGCCGGGCGGCATCCGCCTCTTTGGCGATCTCCGCCTGCTCCATGTCGACGAACTCGTGGCCGAACTGGCGGGGATTCGGTGGTTGACCGGAAACCATCGCTGCCTCCCTGACCTCGGGCAGACCCTATCGCCTGCGTGCCCTCTCGGCCGGGGCGATCGCACGGCGCATCGGTCGGTGGCTGTCATGCGAGAGACCGCTCGCTGCCCTCCCTAGGGCCTGCGGATGTACCTGGTCTGGTTGGAACTCTCTGCGTCGATCACTTGGTGCATGGACGGGACCGTCATGCATCGGCGATCGCGTTCAGGATGACGTCGACCGTCCGCTCGCCCGCCGGATCGTCCGGCGCCACGACCGACTGCCCATCGACGAGGTCGTGGAAGACCGGCGCGTAGTGGCTCGCCCCTTCGAGGATCACGACGTCGGGGTCGTAGCCGGCCGCACGCAGTTCGGCCGCCATGTCCTCGGTCTGCCAGGGGCCGCAGGTCGTGTCCTCCTCGCCCGCGACGAGCACGACATCGGCGTCCTTGTTGCCGAGCTCCGAGACGTCGACCAGGTCGGACGGCCGTCCTTGCCCTCGTAGTGGCAGCCGGAGATCGCCACGACCACGTCGGGCCTGGCGCCTTCCTGAAGCAGCTCAGGGTCCCCGGACGGGTCGACGTCCTCGGGCAGACCCAGCGCGAGGGCCGCGCTGGCGCCCAGCGAGTAGCCGACGAAGGTCACGGGTTGATCGAGGTCGCCGCCGTGATCTGCCGCCACGCTGCGGGCGAAGCGGTACGCGCACTCGAGGTCCATCCCCGCCTGTTCGCGGGATTCCTCGGTGGTCACGTCCGTTCCGTACGTGGGCGCGAACACCACCGCTCCTCACGAGCGAGATGCGTGGCGAGCTCTTCCATGTCCTGGGCCACACCATCGATCCCGTGCATGGCAAACACGACCGGCCAGGGACCCTCGGCGTCGGGTCCGACCACCAGGACGTCCTTGGTCGCTCCGCCGGACACGACCTGCGACGTGACGTCGAACCCGTCGTCCTTCGACGCATCTTCTCCGCACGTGGCCGCAGCAGCCCGGCGACGAGAAGCGCAGCGATGAGGATGAGCACCAGGCCACGATCCCGATCCGCCTTCGTGCCATCACACGCCCCCTCGAGCACCACCGACCGACCCGGACGCAGAGTCGAGTCTCCCCCTTCCCAAACACCGCCATCCCGGGCGAACGCCCCATCCGGGCCGGGACGCCGTGGTGCGCGAGGGGCGGTCACTCGATGCGCGACTCCCACGCCGCGGCGCCCGGCGCCTCGGGCTCGAGCTCGAGGATCTCGGCGGCCGCCTCGCGGCGCAGCGAGAGCAACGGCACGAGCATGATCGCCGCCGCGGCCGCGGCGATGCCACCGAGCAGGTAGACGCGCTGGGGCTCGACCGCGCGCAGGAGCGGGATCGCGACGAGGTAGGCAACGAACAGGCCGAGCGAGAGCAGGGCCTCGAACGCAGCCATCGTGCGGCTCCGGACCGCATCGGGCGTGCGGCGCTGCATGATGCCGTTCTCGGCGACGATCGTGAGGCCGTCGGCGGTGCCCATCACGAGCAGGCTGACAAGCACCACCCAGAACCAGGGTGCGAGGCCGACGCCGATCGCGGCCACGGCGATCGCCGCCGCGCCGACCACGACCCACAGCGGCTCGGTCCGGGCCGTCATCCATCGCCCGGCCACCGAGCCGAGGACCGAGCCGCTCCCCCAGGCGGCAATGAGGAAGCCGAAGCCGGTGGCGCCGGTGCCGAAGGACTCGGCGATCGGCGCGTCGGCGACCATCCCCATCCCCATCCCGAGAACGAACACGAGCCACGCGAGCGACATCCGCCGTAGCACCGGCTCGCCGAACAGGAACCGGATACCAGCGGTGATGCCCTGGTGCTCGCTCTCGCCCTCGGCGGCCTCGCGCTCGGGGTCGACGAACCGTCCGTGCACGGTGATGGTGAGGACCAGCGAGACGAGGAACGAGACGGCGTTGATCGCGAACACCCACGTCGGACCCGCGCTCGCGACGATGAGCCCGCCGATCAGCGGGCCGACCGCGATGCCGGCGTGCACACCGACCGTGATGAGGCTGTTCGCCCAGGCGATGTCGTCCTCGCGCTCGACGAGGTTCGGGATCGCGGCCCGCGATGCCGAGAAGAACGGCAGCTCGCTGATCGCAGAGCCGAACGCGAGCACGATGAGCAGCAGCGGCGCGTGGGCGAACACCATCCCGATGAAGAACGCGGACGCGAGCGCCTCGGAGGCGATCATCACCTTGCGCCGGTCGAAGCGGTCGCCGAGCGCGCCGGCGAACGGCCCGAGGATCCCGGCCACGCCAAACGTGAGCAGCAGCGAGAGCGCCTGCATGCCGGGCGAGTGCGTCCGGTCCCAGACCGTGAAGTTCAGCGCCGTGTAGGCGGCCGCACCGCCCGTGACCGAGATCAGCCGCCCGAGCGCCAGACGCCGGACGGCGGTCCGGGGCGGGGTGCTCTGCCTTCGAGTCTCCATCCGCCCCGGACCTCCTCCGTCTAGCCGAGCTCGACCTGCATCGTAGGCTCGGCGTCCAGCATCGAGCGTCGCCGCTCACCGCGCAGGACCGGCAGCAGCACGGCCGAGCCCACGAGGGCGGTCGCCCCGCCGATCGCGTACACGTTCTGCGGGCCGAGCGCCTCCAGCACCGGCCCGGCTCCCGCGAGCGAGAGGGCGAACGCCACCGTGATGATGGCCTCCGCGGCCGACACGACCCGGCTGCGGACCGCGTCGGGCGTCCGGCGCTGCTGGATGCCCTGCTCGGCGACCATCGTGATCGCGTCGCCGAACCCGGATGCCAACGACATCACGAGGATCGGAGCGAACCACGGCGAGACCGCGATCGCCCCGGTCGACAGCGCGATCAGCGCCATCCCCAGGAACAGCGCTCGCGGCTCCTTCTCCTCGGTGAGCTTGCGCCCGGCGAGCGAGCCGAGCACCGAGCCCGCGCCCCACGTGCCGATCAGCAGCCCGTAGCCGAGCGAGCCGGCGTCGAAGTGCTCGACGAGCGGAACGTCGGCCACCATGACGAATCCCATCCCGAGGACCAGCGCCGTCCATGCGAACACGATCGTCCGCAGCACGCGGTCCCGCGCGAGGAACACGAACCCGGCGCGCAGCCCGACGTGCTCGGCCGCGTCCTCGCGCGAACCCTGGAACCGTGCGCGAACGCTCCAGACCAGGGCCGCCGAGACGACGAAGGAGATCGCATTCAGGCCGAACACCCACCCGGGACCGATCACGCCGACGAGCACGCCGCCGAGCGCCGGACCGACCATGATGCCCATGTTCCGGCCGAGCGCGACCAGGCCGTTCGCCCACGACAGACGATCCTCGTCGACGAGGTTCGGGATCGCCGCGGCCGAGGCCGACCAGAACGGCTGCTCCGCGATCGCCGACAGGAACGCCGCGCCGAGCAACCAGGCGGGGTCGTGGAGGAACGCCATCGCCGCGAAGCACGCGGCGCCGGCCAGGTCCGAGACCATCATGACCCGCCTGCGGTCGAACCGGTCCCCGAGCACGCCGCCGAGCGGCGCGAAGATCCCCGCGACGCCGAACGTCAGGAACAGCGTCAACGAGAGCCACGTCGCCGAGTCCGTGCGCTCGTAGACCGTGTACATGAGCGCCGTATAGGCGGCCGCACCACCCGTGATCGAGATCAGGCGCGCGGCGGCGAGCCTTCGGACGGCGGTCTTCCAGTGTGTCTCGTGTCGTTGACGCATGCGGCGACTCCTCGGCGGTTCGGTGGAACGAGGGACGGTGACCCGGGTGCCCGCCGGGCGGCGGGCGGACGCGCAGCTAGCGCGTCGTGGACGCCCCGACGGCCGTGCCGGTCGGGGTGCCGTTCCCGAAGATCACCTGGAGTCGCCTCATGACCGGAGCAGTGTAGCAGCCCCGTCAACCGTGCCCTGCAGGGCTACTCCGGGAGCTGGATGAAACGGATGCCCTCGGCGCCGCTCACCTGCGCGAGCTCGGCGAGGATCTCCGGCGGGACCGGGCTGTCGAGCACCACGCCCATGAGCGCGGTGCCGCCGCGGACCGGGCGTCCCACGTCCATCGTCGCGATGTTGACCCGGTGCCGGCCGAGCAGCGTGCCGACCGCGCCGATCACGCCCGGCTTGTCCTCGTAGAAGAAGAACAACATCGACGGGCTCGGCGTCATCTCGATGTCGTAGCCGTTGACCTCGACCACGCGCTCCCGATCCTTCTTGCCCACCAGCGTGCCCGAGACGGAGACGGGGCCTTCGTCCGTCTCGGCCCTGATCGCCACGAGGTTCACGTAGTCGGTCGAGACGGACGACCGCATCTCGCTGATCGCCAGCCCGCGCTCGCGCGCGATCATCGGGGCGTTCACGAACGAGACCGGCTCGTGCACGATGCCCGCGAGCACGCCCTTCACGACCGCGAGCGTGAGCACACGGGTGTCGGCGTCGGCGATCCGGCCCAGGTACTGGCACTCGATCGCGCGGACGGCGCCCTCGGCCATGCCGGTGAGGATCCGGCCGAGCTTGTCGCAGAGAGGCAGGAACGGGCGCGCGATCTCGGCGACCTCGGCGCCGGCCGAGACGTTCACCGCGTACGGCACGAACTCGCCCCTCAGCGCCAGGCGAACCATCTCGGCCACGGTCGTGCCGGCCTTGTCCTGCGCCTCGGCGGTCGAGGCGCCCAGGTGCGGCGTCACGACGACGTTCTCCAGCCGGAACAGCGGCGAGTCGGTCGTGGGCTCGTGGTCGAACACGTCGAGGGCGGCGCCGGCCAGCCGCCCGTCCTCGAGCGCCTTCACGAGCGCGGCCTCCTCGACGATCCCACCCCGTGCCGTGTTCACCAGGCGCGCGCCGGGTTTGACCATCGAGAGCTCGTGGTCGCCGATCAGGCCCTCGGTGTCGGGCGTGCGCGGCAGGTGGATCGTGATGAAGTCGGCCTGGACGAGCAGCGCCTCGAGCGTCGGCATCAGCTCGACGCCCATCTCCTTCGCGCGGTCCCTCGGCACGTACGGGTCGTACGCGATCACGCGCATCCCGAACCCGGCCCCGCGCTGCGCGACGAGGGTCCCGACCCGCCCGATGCCCACCACGCCGAGCGTCTTGCCCTGCAGCTCGACACCCTGGAAGCTCGAGCGCTCCCAGCGTCCCTCCTTCAGCGCCGCGTTCGCACGCGGGATGTTCCGGGCCTGCGCGAGGAGGAGCGCGATCGCGTGTTCGGCGGCCGAGACGATGTTCGACTGCGGCGCGTTCACGACCATCACGCCCTTGCGCGTGGCCGCCTCGACGTCCACGTTGTCCAGGCCGATGCCGGCGCGGGCCACCACCTTGAGGCTGTCGGCCGCCTCGATGACCTCCGCGGTCACCTGGGTCTGCGAGCGCACGATCAGCGCGTCGTAGTCGCCGATCGCCCCCGCCAGCCCCTCCGCCGCCAGCTCGGACCGCACGTCGACCTGGAAGTCCTTGCGCAGCAGCTCGAGGCCGGCCTCCGAGAGCTTCTCGGTGACGAGGACCTTCACGACGTGACGCCCTCCTGGAACACGCCCTCGGCGGCGGCCACCGCGGCCCCGCGCTTCACCGGGTAGCCGAGCCGCTCAAGCGTCATCTCGAGCGCCGCGAGACCGCGGACGATGTCGAGCTCGCTGTAGTAGCCGAGGTGCCCGATCCGGAAGACCTTGCCCTTGAGCGGACCCTGCCCCGGCGCGAGCACGCATCCGAAGTCCGCACGGATCCGGTCGCTGATCGTGTCGGCGTCGATGCCGTCGGGCGCGTTGATCGCGGTCACGGTCCAGTTGTCCTCGAGCCCCTCGCCGAACAGGTCGAGGCCGAGCGCCTTCACGCCCTCCTTCACCGCCCGCGAGAGCGTCCGGTGGCGCGCCTGCGCGCCCTCGAGCCCGTCCTGGAAATACAGGTCGAGCGCGGCCCGCAGCCCCTGCATCACGCTGATCGCCGGGGTCCAGGGGTTCTCGGGATCCTTGAGCTCGGCGAACCTCTTGTAGATCGACCAGTCGAAGTAGAAGCGCGGGAGCGTGGCCGTCCGGTGGGCCTCCCACGCCCGCAGGCCGATCGCGACGAACGCGATGCCGGGGCTGGCCGACAGCGCCTTCTGCGAACCGCCGACCGCGACGTCGATCCCCCAGGCGTCGAACTCGAACGGCACGGCCCCGAGGCTGGAGACGGCGTCGACGATCACGAGCGCACCTCGGGCGTTCGCGACCTCCGCGAGCTCGCGGATCGGCTGGATCACGCCGGTGCTGGTCTCGGAGTGCGTGAGGAGCACGGCCTTCACCGGGTGCTCGGCGAGCGCGGCGTCCACGTCGGCGGGGCGGATCTTCGTCCCCCAGTCGTACTCGATCGTCCGGACCACGAGGCCGTGGGACTCGGCGAGCTTCTTCCAGCGGTCGGCGAAGAAGCCGGCCATGGGGATGAAGACCTCGTCCCCGGCCGAGAACACGTTCTGGATCGCCGATTCGAGCCCGCCGGTGCCGGAGGACGTCATGAGGAGCACGTCCTGCTGGGTCCCGTAGAGCGTCTTCACGCGCTCGGTCACGTCCCGCATCAGGTCGCCGAAGCCGGGACCGCGGTGGTACACGAGCGGGCTCCCCTGCGCGAGCGACACCTCGGGCGGGATCGGGGTGGGGCCGGGGGCCAGGATGATCTCGGGCCTGTCCATGACCTGCTCCTTGCGGCTACCGGATGCGCCGCAGCCACGTCCTGGGCGCGATGGCCCAGCGTATCATCGGGTGACACCGCCTCCGGCGGTGCCCAGACCGCCGTGAGGACGCTCGCCTTCCTGCTCAGACGCTTCGCCGCCCAGCGACTGCTCGGGCTCGCGATCGTCGTCGCGCTCGGGTTCACGATCGGGGTGCTCGTCGCCGGTCCCGTGTACGCGGACGCGTCGCGCGAGGCGATCGCGACCGCGGCCGTGCGGACGGCCCCCGTGAACGTCCGGAACGTCCGCCTGTCCTTCTACGGCGACGTGACGGACGGGTGGGCGGACCTGGACGCCACGATCCGTGAGACGACCGAGAATCTGCCCGTCGGCGCGTACGTCGCGCAGGCGCGCGGCGAGGGCCGGATGGTGGGAGCCGAGGGCGACCCGGTCTCGATCCCCCTCCTGTTCCGCGATGGCGCCGAGCGCCACGTCACGGCGTTCGAGGGGACCGCCCCGTCCGCCGTGGGCGAGGTCGCGCTGATGGCGAACGTCGCCGAGCGCCTCGGCGTGGGGATCGGCGACGCCGTCACCGTGATCGGGCCCACGGACGTCGAGCGGACCCTGCGGGTGACCGCGACGTACGGGCGACCGCGCACCGACGACGACTTCTGGTTCGGCTCGCAGACGCCGATCCCCGAGGAGGAGGGCGCCGAGCTGCCCCCGGGCCTGTTCTCGCGCGAGGGGTACCTGGCGCTCGCGGCGGACCTGGGGATCTCGAGCCAGTTCGTGTGGGACCTGTACCTCGACCTCGAGGGCGTGCGCTTCGACGACGCGCAGCGCCTCCCAGGCCTGATCCAGCGCGACGTCGCGACGCTCCAGCAGGCGCCGGGGCTGTCCGACCTCGCGGTCTCCACCGGCCTGGGGGCCCTGTTCGAGCTCGCGCGGCAGCGGATCGCCGACCTGCGCGTGCCGATCCTGCTCGTCGTGTTCCAGGTGGCGGCGGTCGCGCTCGCGGTGCTCGCGGGCGTCGGGGCACTCGTGCTGTCACGCCAGTCGTTCGAGCTGGCCGTGCTGCGGAGCCGCGGGTTCTCTCGTGGGAAGCTGCTCGCCGGCCAGACGATCCAGGCCGTGCTGTCGGCGATCGTCGCGTACCCGCTCGGGCTCGCGCTCGGCGTCGGACTCGCGCGGCTCGCGTCGCGCTCGAACGGGCCGTCGCTGCCGAGCGCCACGTTCCCGATCCGGGTGGGCGGCTCGGCCCAGGCGCTCGGGCTGCTCGGCGCCGCGCTCGGCGCGGTGGCGCTCGTGCTCGTCTCGGTCCCGCACCTGCGGCGCACGATCCTCGAGGAGCGGCGGCTCGTCTCGCGCGAGGACCGGCCGCTCCTCGCGCGGATGCCGGTCGAGCTGTTCATCCTGCCGCTCGCCGCCTTCAGCTACGTGGAGCTCCGGGGCATCGAGGCCGCGGCGACGATCGAGCGCACGTCGCTGAACCCGCTCGTGCTCCTCACGCCGACGCTCGTGATCTTCGGCGCCTCGTTCCTGGCGCTGCGCCTGCTGCTGTTCGTCCTGCGGCGGCTGGACCGGCGGATCGGACGAACGCGGCGCCTGTCCACGTACCTCACCGGCCGCCGCCTGGGCAGGGCGTCGGGGACGAGCTTCGCGATCGCGCTCCTGCTCCTGCTCTCGGTCGGCCTCATGGTGGTCGCGAGCTCGTACCGGGCGATCGTGCTGCGGAACCAGGAGGACACCGCACACCAGCAGATCGGTGCCGACTGGCGGATCGAGGTTGCGGCGCCGGCGGAGCCGCTCGCGGCGCTCGGGGCCCTGCCGGCGAACGCGACCGGCGTCGTGCGGATCGTGCCGTACCTGGAGGTGCGACCCGAGTTCCCGCTCACGACGCTCGCGCTGTCGGTGGACCCGCGGTCGTACGAGGCGGGGGGCTGGTGGCGCGAGGACTTCTCGCCGGAGCCCGAGTCCTCCTGGCTCGACGCGATCGAGGTCCGCGACGCGCCCGTCCCGGTGCCCGCCGGCCCCACCCCCGACGTGCTCGAGATCGACGCCGAGCCGCTCGACGACGGCGCCGAGGGCCTCGAGTTCGTCGCGACCGTCGAGAGCGCCGACGGCGGGATCCACGAGCTGGTGCTCGGCGAGCTCGGGCCCGCCTACGCCGGCACGGTGAGGGATGCCGAGGCGCTGTCCGGCGCGACGCTCCTGTCGGTCGCGCTCCGCACGCCCGAGGCGACCGGCCCCGACCGGGCCTCGGTGCGGATCCGCTCGGTCAACGGGCAGGCCGCCGGACCCATGCTCTCGGGTTGGGAGGCGCTGCGATGGCGGGGCAGCGACGCCTCGGTCGAGCGCTCGGGCGAGGAGGTCGTCGTGACCGTGGACGCCGGCGTCGGACACGTGCTCGGCGGCATCGCGCCGCCGGCCGACCCGCTCCCGGCGCTCGTCTCGCCCGGCATCGCGCGCTCGCAGGCCGACGTGTTCCGGGCCTCGGTCGGCGGGCAGCTGCTCGAGTTCGAGCAGGTCGCCGAGGCCGAGCACTTCCCCACCGCGCCGCAGGACTTCTTCGTGACGTCGACGCCGGCGCTCCTTCGCTCGGCCGCGCGGGTTCCGGAGGCAGGGCTCTCGCTCGGCGAGGTCTGGGCGACGGGTGCGGCGGACCCGCGCCCGGCGCTCGAGCGGGCCGGGTTCCTCGTGCGCTCGACCGCGAGCGCCGAGCCGATCCGAGCGTTCCTGGCGCAGCTGCCGCCGAGCCTGGCGGTCGGGCTCGACGGCGCGACCGCCGTCGGCGGTCTCGGGCTCGTCACGATCGGGGTCGCCGTGGGCCTGTCCCTGGCGCAGCGCCGACGCGCGTTCGAGTTCGCGTCGCTGCGTGCGATGGGCGTCCGGAGCAGGACGATCGCCAGGATCGTCGTGCTCGAGCAGGCCGTGCTGCTGGGGTTCGCGGTGCTGGCCGGCCTGGCGCTCGGCTACGGCGTGCTCCGCTGGCTGCTGCCGTACGTCGGCCGGAGCATCGGCGCGCCCTTCCCGCCGCCGGTGCTCGTGCTGGACTGGACGGCGCTCGGGTTGGCGCTCGCGGCGATCGTCGTCGCGACCGCGATCGGGATCGCCGTCGCGCTCCGCGCGCTCCTGCGAGCCTCGGTCACCGGGATCCTTCGCGGGGAGGCCGAGTGAGCGACCGCGACGTCGTCACCGGCTACGGGGTCCCCGCGCTCGTGCGCTTCCACCACGTGTTCAAGATCTACCGGGTCGCCGACACCGGCGTCGTCGCGCTCGGCGGCGTGGATCTCGAGGTCCGCGAGGCGGAGTTCGTCGCGATCGTCGGACCGAGCGGATCGGGCAAGTCCACGATCCTGAACCTCATCGGCGGGCTCGAGCGCGCGACCGCCGGCGACGTCGAGGTGGACGGACGCGACCTCGGCCGCCTAACCGAGGACGAGCTCACCGCGTACCGGCGCGACCGCGTGGGGTTCGTGTGGCAGGGGACGGCCAGGAACCTGGTCCCGTACCTCGACGTGCTCGACAACGTCCGGCTCCCGCCGATCGCCCGCGGCTCCACGATCGCCGCCGAGCGCCGGAGCGCGCTCGAGCTCCTCGACCTCGTCGGGATGGCCGACCGAGCGAAGCACCGTCCGGACCAGCTCTCGGGCGGCGAGCAGCAGCGGGTGGCCGTCGCCGTCGCGCTCGCGAACGTGCCGAGGCTGCTCCTGGCCGACGAGCCCACCGCCGAGCTCGACGGCGGGTCGGCGGCCACCGTGCTCGCGGCGCTCGCCGAGGCGAACCGCGAGCTCGGAGTGACGGTGGTCATGGTGACACACGACCTGCTCGCCGCGAGGCAGGCGGGAAGGCAGCTTCGCCTGCGGAACGGCCAGCTCGTCGTCGAGGGCATGCCGGCCGAGCCCGTCGCCGCCGACGGCCGGCTCCGACTGCCGCGCGAGGCGCTCGACGCCCTCGCGAACCTGGACCTCGAGGTCGAGGTGCGCGACGACGGCGAGGTCCGGATCCGGCGCCGGGGAGAGGGGGCCCAGACCCGTGCCTGGTGAGGTCCTGCTCTCGGCCGCCGACGTCGTGCGGACCTACGGCGACGGCGTCGGCGTGCGCGCGGTCCGCGGCGCGTCCCTCGAGCTCCGGTCGAAGGACTTCGTCGCGCTCATGGGCCCATCCGGGTCGGGCAAGACGACGTTCCTCGGCACCCTCGCCGGCCTGGACCCGCCGGACGAAGGCGAGGTCCGGTGGAAGGATCGCCCGATCCGAGCGCTGTCGCGGGACGAGACGACGGCGCTGCGCCGGACCGGGATGGGCATCGTGTTCCAGAGCTTCGGTCTCCTGCCCACGCTCTCGGCGCTGGAGAACGTCGAGCTGCCGCTCCGCGTCCTCGGCCTGCCCGTGGACGAGGCGACGGGCCGCGCGACCGCGTGGCTCGAGCGGCTCGGGCTCGCCGAGCGGCTCCACAACCGCACCTTCGAGCTCTCGGCCGGGCAGCAGCAGCGGATCGCCGTCGCCCGCGCGCTCGTCACCGAGCCCGAGGTCCTCCTCGCCGACGAGCCGATCGCCGAGGTCGACAGCGAGAACGCCGAGCTGATCCTCGACGCGATGTGGGAGGTGATCCGGCGCGGCGGCGCGGTCCTGGCCGCGACGCACAACCCGCAGGCGCTCCGCTACTCGAACCGCGTCGTGCTCTTCCGCGACGGCGTCGTCGAGGCGGAGGGCTCGCCGAAGGAGCTGGCGGACCGGGTCACCACCGACTGAGCGAGCAGCCGCGGAGCGCGTGGTCCACGTCCTCCTCGGCGGGCAGGAACGTGTCGGCGGCGGTGAGCTCTCGGGCGGTTCGCCGCCGCAGGAGCCCGCCGAGCGTCGGGCGTCGAGCCCTCCGCGTCCGAACCGCGCGCGCCAGCAGCTCCCTCCTCGCCTCGTGGAGACGCCGCTGCTGGTCCAGGTCGCACGCCGCGTGGGTGACGTTGGGCGGGATCACGTCGCGTCCTTCGGCGGGTGGAGCGTCCGCAGGTCGAGCCCGGGGTCGGCGAGGAGCTCGCGCTCGGGGCGGGCCTCCGCCGCGATGAGGGGCATGCTGCGCCGCGCGTCGAGCTTCCAGTCCATCGTGACCGTCGACCGCAGCACGCCGTCCTGCAGCAGGAAGGCCGCGAAGCTCCGCTCCTCGATGCTCCCGCGCACCACCATGTCGTCCCACGCGGTCGCGTAGCCGGACATCTGGATCTCCGAATCGTACTGGTCGGACCAGAACCACATCGCGTCGGCGAACGGCTCGTCCGCCCCGAGCACGTTGCGCGCGACGGCCTCGCCCTGCTTGATCGCCTTGTCGAAGTGCTCGACGCGGACGGGCCCGAACACCGGGTGGTCGTGGAGCGCCACGTCGCCGATCGCGAACACGCCCGGTGCCGCCGTGCGCAGCGTCTCGTCGACGACGATCCCGTTGCCGACCTCGACCTCGGGGCCCGCGATCTCGGTCACGGGCTCGACCCCCACGCCGAGGATCGCGAGATCCCCCTCGATCCTGCGGCCGGCCCTCGTCACGAGCGCCTCGAAGCGGCCGGCGCCGTCGAAGCGCTCGGCCAGGTCGCCGAAGATCATCTCCACACCGTGGTCACGGTGCAGTGACGCGATCGCCCCGCCGAGGATCGGGCCGAGCACGCGCTCGAGCGGTACCGAGAACGGCTCGACCACCGAGACATCCAGACCGAGATGCCGCAGGGACGCCGCGACCTCGGCCCCGATGAACCCCATGCCGATGAGGACCGCCCGGCTCGACCCGGCGGCGGCCGCCTTGATGCGGTCGGCGTCGCCGGCGACCCGAAGGTCGAAGACGCCCTCGAGCTCGAGCCCGGGGATCGGCGGACGCCGCGGGCGGCTCCCAGTCGCGAGGATCGCGGCGTCGAAGGCGACGCGCTCGCCGCCCTCGAGCTCCACGACGCGCTCGCTCGCAACGAGGCGGCTCGCACGCGTCCCGAGACGCAGGTCCACGTCCTGCTCCGCGTACCAGGGCTCGGGGTGGACGAGATGCGGTTCGGTCTCCTCGCCGCGGAGGTACCCCTTCGAGAGCGGGGGCCGCTCGTAGGGAGGGAGGGTCTCGTCGCCGATCAGGATCAGACACCCGTCGAACCCCTCGGCGCGGAGCGCGCCGACGGCGGCCGCCCCCGCCAGTCCCCCACCGACGACGACGACGTCCACGCGCTAGTCGTCGTCCCTCGTCCGGACGCGGAGCTCGCCGTCCTCCTCGAGGACGTCGAACACGTCCACGGGCTCGGGTGGCGGGCCGCCGACGACCTCGCCCGTCATCACGTCGTACCGCCCGCCGTGGCAGGGGCACTCGACGATCGTGCCGTCGAGGTCGCCCTCGGACAGCGAGCAGCCCTGGTGCGTGCACGTGTCGTCGAGGGCCTGCAGATCGCCGTCGACGTTGGCCACCGCGATCGTGCGGCTGCCGACCGTGTACGAGTTGATCTCCCCCTCTGCGACGTCGCCGGCGTCCGCGACCTTCACCCACTCCGACATCCGGTGTTCCCTCCTCCAGGACGATCGATCCGAGCCGTGGACAGCCTACCGCCGCGGGTCCCCAGGGACTCACCCTCGCGAACGGTGCTTCGCCAGCAGGTCCGGCGTCAGGTAGCCGATCCCCGCGACGAGGTACAGGGCGGCGAGCACGAGGAACGCCTCGCGGAACCCGATCTCGGTCATGGCCGGGATGAGCGCGCCGGCGACCCACGCGAGCTGGAACACGACCTCGTACCGGACGAACACGCGCCCGTGGGCCCCCTGCGGCGCGAGCCGCTGCATCATGCTCTGGAACGCCAGGCGGCCGAGCTCGGCGGCGGTCCCGACGACCAGCCCGAAGAGCGCCAGCACGGGCAGCGAGAACGCCGCGAACGCGAGCACGGCCCCGACCCCCGCGCCGGCGATGCAGCCCACCACCACGGCCTCCTCGCGGAGGTTCTCGGGCAGGCGGGGCGCGAGCAGGTCCCCGACGAGTCCCCCCGCCGTCGCCGCCGCCGCGAGCAGCCCGAACCACCAGGCCGGCTCCCCGCTGCGGCGGAGCGCGAACGCGAGCGTGAACAGCAGGAAGCCGCTCGCCGCGCGGAGCCCCGCCGCGCCGATCGCCGGCGCCGCCAGCTCGGGGAGACGTCCGAGACGACCGACCTCCCGGGCCTCCCCCCTCGGCACGCTCGGGTGCGGCAGGCGCAGGTTCAGCGCGGCCGAGACCCCGTACGCGATGGCCCCGAGGTACAGCACCGCCGCCCCGCCGCCGAGCTGGAAGACGATCAGACCGGGCACCGAGCCCAGGGCCACCCCGCCGACCGCGATCCGCCCGAGGCGCGCGTTGGCGCGGACGAGGCCCTCGTCGGGACCGGCGTACGCCATCACGAGCCCGTTGCGCGTGATCGCGTGGACCTTCGTGAGGGCGAGCAGCATGAACGCCACCGGGAACAGGACGAGGGTCGAGAGCCTCGGCGCGCCGTAGATGCAGACGAGCGCTCGGCCGGCCGCCGCGCCGAGGGAGATGATCCGGCGGGGCCCGGCGCGGTCCAGGAGCGGGACGAGCACCGGTCCGGCGAGCGCGAGCGGCGCCATCGTGAGCAGCAGGTAGAGGGCGACGTTGACCTTCGCCTCGCCGACCGGCACCTCGAAGAAGACCGAGCCGGCGAGCGCGATCGTGACGAGGGCGTCGCCGGCCGACGCCGCGAGCTGCACGAGTCCGAAACGGTCGAGCGGCCGGTCCGAGCGCGCCATCGTCCCGATCGGTCGGAACGTCGCGGCGACGAGCGCCGCGACCATCAGCAGGAGCTGGCGCCACCAGGGTTCGGGCTCGGGCCGGCGCATCGTCCCGGGGTCGACCCGCACGGGTCCCCCGTCAGCCGTCCGAGAGACGCTCGCGGAGCAGCTCGTTCACGACCTTCGGGTTCGCCGAGCCGCCGGACCTCTTCATGACCTGTCCGACGAGGAACCCGAGGATCCCCTCCTTGCCGCCCTTGAACTGCGCAACCGGCCCCGGGTTCTCGGCGATCGCCTCGTCGACCCAGGCCTCGAGCGCCGCGGTGTCGGTGACCTGGCGCAGACCGCTGGCCTCGACGATGGCCTCGGCCGGCTCGCCGGTCTCGAACGCGATCTCGAGCACCTGCTTCGCGCCGGTGGCCGAGACCGTCCCGTCGGCCACGAGCCGGACGAGGTCCGCCACGTGGGCGGACGTGACCTTCGCGTCCGCCAGCTCGACGTGGGCCTTGTTCGCGAGCCCGGCGAGATCCTGCGTGATCCAGTTCGCGGCCGCCTTCGGATCGGCGCCCAGATCGAGCGTCTCCTCGAAGAACGCTGCGGTTGGGGCGGCGCCGGCGAGGAGCAGCGCCTGCTCGGGCTTCAGGCCGAGCTCGGCCACGTAGCGGGCCCGCTTCGCGGCGGGGAGCTCCGGCAGGCTCGCGCGGATCCCCTCGATCCACGCCGGGTCGGGCTCGAGCGGCGGCAGGTCGGGCTCGGGGAAGTAGCGGTAGTCGAACGCCTCCTCCTTCGAGCGCAACGTGGACGTCGCGCCGCCGTCCTCGTCCCAGTGTCGCGTCTCCTGCACGAGTGGCTCGCCTGCCTCGAGCGCCGCGCGCTGGCGAGCCTCCTCGAACCGCAGGGCGCGCTCGAGCGACCGGATCGAGTTCAGGTTCTTGATCTCGACCTTGACGCCGAGGGCGTCCTCGCCCGCGCGCCGCGTCGAGATGTTCGCGTCGCACCGCAGCGACCCCTCCTCCATCCGCACGTCGCTCACGTCGAGCGCCTCGAGCGTCGCGCGGAGCTCGCGCAGGTAGGCGCCGGCCTCCTCGGGTGTGCGGATGTCGGGCTCGGAGACGACCTCGACGAGCGGGACACCCGCACGGTTGTAGTCGACGAGCGCCGAGTCCGCCTCGTGGATCCGGCCGCTGATGCTGCCGTGCGAGGTCTTGCCGGTGTCCTCCTCCTGATGCACGCGGGTGATGCCGACGCGGCGCGTCGTCCCGTCGACCTCGATGTCGAGGTGCCCGTCGATACAGATCGGCAGGTCGTACTGGCTGATCTGGAAGTTCTTGGGCATGTCCGGGTAGAAGTAGTTCTTCCGGTGGAAGACCGAGTGCGGCGCGATCCGGCAGTCGAGCGCGAGGCCGATCCGCACGATGTACTCGATCGCCTTCTCGTTCGGCACGGGGAGCGACCCCGGGTGGCCGAGGCACACCGGACAGACGTTCGTGTTCGGCGGCGCGCCGAACTCGTTGCGACAGCCGCAGAACATCTTCGTGGCCGTGGAGAGCTCGACGTGGCACTCCAGGCCGATGACGGTCTCGAACTCGGCCATGACGCGGTAAGCCTACCGGAGCCATCTGTGCTCGCTGACGGCGACCCGGCGCGAGGGCGGTAACCGTCGTATCGGGAACGCAGGTGACGCCGCTCCGGAGCGTGCCGTATCCTGCACCACATGTCGCGACCGGTCGTGTCCACCAGCGCGCGGCCGGGCGTCGCGACGATCTGGATCGCGCTCTCGTCGGTCTACGTGATCTGGGGCACCACGTATCTCGCGATCCGCGTGGTCAACGAGACGCTCCCGCCCCTGCTCTCGGCGTCGGTCCGGTTCCTCGTCGCCGGCGCGCTGATGTACGCATGGACGATCCGCCGCGGCGACCGCGAGGGCGACCGTCCGACGCGCGTCCAGTGGCGCTCGGCCGCGATCGTCGGGACCCTCCTGCTCCTCGGCGGCAACGGCGGCGTCGTGTGGGCCGAGAAGACGATCCCGTCGGGCATCGCGGCGCTGCTCGTCGCGCTCGTGCCGCTGTGGATGGCACTGCTCGACCGGCTGTTCTTCGGCGGGCACCTCGCGGGGCGCGCGGTCGTCGGTCTCGTCGCCGGGTTCGGCGGTGCCGCGCTGCTGCTCGGCGGCGAGGCCTCGGGCGACGTCGACCTCGTCGGCATGCTCTTCGTCGTGGGCGCGTCGCTCGCGTGGGCGATCGGCTCGCTCTGGTCCCGCCACGCGCCGCTGCCGGCCCGGCCGTTCGTCGGCATCTCGATGGAGATGGTCGCCGGCGGCGTGGCGCTCGGCGTCGCCGGGGTGCTGGCGGGCGAGCTCGGGCGGATCGACGTCTCGGGGTTCTCGGCCGCTTCCCTGATCGGCCTGCTCTACCTCATCGTGTTCGGCTCGTGGGTCGGGTTCACCGCGTACCTGTGGCTGCTGCGGGTGGCGCGGACGTCGCTCGTCTCGACCTACGCGTACGTGAACCCGGTCGTCGCGGTGTTCCTCGGCTGGCTGATCCTCGACGAGGAGGTGGGCATCCGGACGATCCTCGCCGGCGGCATCATCGTCGCCTCGGTCGCGCTGATCATCTCGGCCGGTGGGGCCCAGCGCGACGAGCGGGTCGAGCTAGAGGGTCTCGAGCAGGGCGGGGCGGGCGTCGAAGCCGATGGCGCGCTCGAGCGCGTCGGCCACGCGCAGCAGGAGGGCCTCGCCGAGGATCGGCGCGGTCAGCTGCACGCCGACGGGTAGTCCCGACCCGTCCAGGCCGCTCGGGATCGAGATCGCCGGCATCCCGGACAGGTTC
>Ga0105100_10000695_pt1 | contig 19747 bp, 19 predicted proteins | sample PPLLak12cMay2015_2_FD_87033 | JGI IMG/M metagenome (GOLD analysis project Ga0105100, IMG submission 87033) | Freshwater sediment microbial communities from Prairie Pothole Lake near Jamestown, North Dakota, USA - PPLs Lake P8 Core (1) Depth... | ecosystem: Environmental > Aquatic > Freshwater >...
CATTGGCCGTGACCTCGGCCAATCTATCCGGGGCCGAGGGCTGCACCACGGCTGAGCAGGTCGAGCAGGCGCTTACCGGCAGGGTTGACCTGATCCTGGACGGTGGCAGGTGCCCGGGGGGGGTGGCGTCTACCGTGGCTGCCCACGATGGAAAAGACGTGCGCATCCTGCGGCAGGGCCCGATCAGCCGCGAGGCGATCATCGCCGCGCTTGCCAGCGGCATCTCATGAAACCCTAATACCAATCTCACTCGAGAATCATGCGGCTGAGGATAATGATGACCGCATCCTCCTCTCAACCCGCGCGTAAGAGCCCTGAGCCAGCTCCGACGCGCGGTTCCTCTTTAACCGACCGGCTGTCTTCTGCCTGCTTACTCGGCACAGGGGCATATCCCGGGAACCTTCGGGCCCGGAGTGGCGGTCGGGGTCGGTAGTGCGCCAGCCTGCCAGGGCTCGACATACCACTCCAGGTACTCCCCGACATGCTCAGCCCAGTAGCTCTCGGTGTGCCGGCCCGCGTTCGGGGTGACCGCCACCCGGAGTCCCTCCGCATGCAGTTGCTCTGCCAGCGCCAGCGCCTCGGGTCGCAGCGGATCGCGCTCCCCGATGTCGAGTGCCAGGCGCGGCATGGCGTCACGCGGGATGGCCTGAATCCATTCAGGAAGGTAGAACAGGTCCGGGGAGAGCACGGCAGGGCTGTGCAGCCCGACAGCGCCGAACAGCCGAGGATGTTGCAGCCCGATGCGCAGCGCCCATCCACCGCCACGCGAGAGCCCACCGATGGCGCGATTCAGCCGGCCGGCGGCCGCCGGGTAGCGAGCCTCGATCTCCGGAATCAAGACTTCGGTGACCGCCAGCTCGAGGTCCAGGCCGGTGCGCTCCCAGGGCAGGATCAGCAGGAAGGGCGGCGCCTGGCCGGCGGCGATCAGCTGGTCGGCCGCAGCCGGCGCGCCCAGGCGGTCCCACTGGCCATCGTCGTAGGTTAGCCCATGCAGCAGGTAGACCGCCGGTAGTCGCTCGAAGCCGGGCTCGCCAGCGCAGGCCGGCAGGTAGATGCGGTAGGGCAGTGGGCGCGCCAAATCGGGATGATCGACCTCCCCCTGCTCGATCCGGCCCGGCTGGGTCAAGCATGCCGGCGGTTGGGTGGCCGTTGGCGTGACCGTTGGCTTGGCCATGAGCGGAGTCTCGGTGGCGCTGGGGGGTGCAGCCGGAGTGGGCACGTCGCTGGCTTGCGGCGCAGCCTGGGTGCCGCAGGCAACCAGGAGCAGCAGGAACAGAGGCAGAGCGGAGCGAAGGATCATGTACCGAAAATCCCCGTCGGCCTGGACACGCACAGCCAGGTCGACGGGGGCGCCTGTTGGCCGCAGTCTACGCTGATCGCGCCACCTCGTCAAGCGCAGCCGGCCCTGCGGATGTGCAGATCGCGCGTAGCCGGTGGCACGCTGGGTCATGTACAATCGAAGAGCAGCTCCGGCAGGCAGCCAGACGTGCGAGGAGAGCCCATGGTCAATCCGAGGGCGACCTACGATCGGGAGTTCTCTGAGATTCAAGAGGACATCATTCGCCTTGGCAGCCTGGTCGAGCAGGCAATTGCCCGCTCCATCGAGTGTCTGGAGAAGCGGGACCCGGGGCTGGCTAACCAGATCATCGCCGAGGATGAGGCCATCAATGACCTGCGCTTTCAGCTGGAAGAGGAGTGCCTGCGGCTGATTGCCCGCCAGCAACCCGCCGCCAGCGACCTGCGCGCCGTGCTCTCGGCGCTGAGCATGGTGCCCGAGATGGAGCGCATGGCGGACCACGCTTCAGGGATCGCCAAGACCGTGCTGCGCATGGGCGATGAGCCGCTGGTTAAGCCGCTGGTCAACATCCCGCGCATGGCACTGACCGTGCGCGAGATGCTGCGCGATTCGCTCAAGGCATTTGTGTTGCGCGACACCGAAGCGGCGAAGGCGATCGCCCAGCGGGACAACGAGGTCGACCTGCTCTACAAGGCGGTCTTTGACGAACTGATTGGGATCATGGCCCGCGATCCGAACAGCGCCACCCGCGCTACCTACCTGCTGTGGTGCGGGCACAACCTGGAGCGGATCGGCGATCGGGTCACCAACATCGCCGAGCGCATTGTCTTCATGACCACAGGCAATTTGAAGGAACTCAACCGCTAGGAACTGACATTCGGCGCGCGCCCGGACGCACCGAGTGGGATATAATCGAAACACAACCGAATAACCAAGCCTTCGGGGCAGGGTGAGGGCCAGCGGCCCAATTCCCGATCGGCGGTATAGCCCGCAAGCGCCCAGGCGCATGACCCGGTGCCACCTGCACCGCACCCAGCGGGGTGCCCTGCAAGTAAACTCCGGGGCCGACGGTACAGTCCGGATGAGAGAAGGCACGAGGCGAGTCGACTTGTTCGGCACGCCCTCGGTCGGCACCCCGAAGCATCTGTCTTCGGGGCTTGCTTTTCCACCTGCTGGAGAAGCCGCATGCCGCCTCCTGCCCTGAGCGCGCCGGGTTCAGGGCGTCTTGGTTCCTGGTGGCATCGATTGTGAGCAACACGCAGGACGGGCCTTCAATCTTCTCCACTTCACGCCGGCGGCCGACTCGGCTGGCATGGTTGGCTCCCGCCTCGCTGGTGGCTGGCCTGCTTCTCTGGGAAGGGCTCGCTCGTAAGGCCGGCTTGCCGGCCTTCATCCTGCCATCACCTTTGATCGTTGGGCAGCGGTTCCTCGAGTTGGCGCGTGATGGCAGCCTATGGCGCCACACGCTGGTCACCCTATCGGAGATCCTGGCCGGGCTGGCGGTGGGGGTGACGGTGGCCTTCGTGTTGGGGTACCTGGTAGCGAAATCGCCCTCGCTCGAGCGCGTGCTGGCACCCTACATTGTCGCCTCGCAGTCGATCCCGGTGGTGGCGATCGCACCGCTGCTGATCATCTGGTTCGGCGCCGGGACGCTGTCCAAGGTGATGATCTCGGCCCTGATCGTGTTCTTCCCGGTGTTGGTCAACACCGTGGTCGGCGTACGCTCGGTGCCCGCCGATCTGCACGACCTGATGCGTTCGCTGCGCGCCACGCGCTGGCAGATCTTCGCCAAGCTGGATGTCCCCGCCTCGCTGCCGGTGCTCTTTGGTGGCTTGAAGATCGGCGCCACATTGGCCGTGATCGGGGCGGTGGTGGGCGAATTCGTGGCGGCTGACCAGGGGCTGGGATTCCTGATCACGCTCAAGCGTGGGCTGTACGACACCGCCGGCGTGTTCGTCGCCGTCTTCCTGCTGATCGGCCTGGCAATGCTGATGTACAGCGCAGTTTCTCTCGTAGAGCGCCGCACGCTTCGCTGGCGCAATGGACCGGAGGCCTGACAATGCAACGACCCTCACCGCGTGCCGCCGCTGGGCTGGCAGGACTCCTGGCGCTGATCGCCTTGGCCGGCGCCTGCTTGCCGCCGCCGCAGGCAGAAGCGCCCCGACGTGTCCGCCTACCGATGGGCTACATCCCGAATGTGCAGTACGCACCGTTCTACGTGGCCTTAGAGAAGGGGTATTTCCTCGAGGAAGGGATCGATCTCGAGTTCGACTATGCCTTCGAAACCGACGGCGTCGCTCTGGTTGGCGCAGGCGAGCTGCCTTTCTCGCTGGCCTCGGGCGAGCAGGTTCTGCTGGCCCGCGCCCAGGGTCTTCCAGTCACGTATGTCTACGCCTGGTGGCAGGACTATCCGGTGGCGGTGGCTGCGCCCGTCGAGAGCGGCATCACCACCCCGGAGGATCTGGTCGGGAAACGGATCGGCATTCCGGTGTTGGCAGGTGCCTCCTTCATCGGCTACCAGGCACTGATGCGGGCGGCTGGCATACCCCCCGAGGCGGCGAAGCTGGAGGTGATCGGCTTCAACCAGGTGGAAGCACTGCTGGCGGGCCAGACCGAGGCCGTCGTCATCTACGCCAACAACGAACCGATCCAGTTGGAGCACCTGGGGATGCCGGTGAACGTGGTGCGCGTGGCCGACTACGTCACGCTGTCGTCCAACGGCCTGATCAGCAATGAAGGGACCTTGCAGTCGGATCCCGAGTTGGTGCGCGGCATGCTGCGCGCCCTGAAGCGTGGCGTCGACGACGTGCTCGCCGATCCCGAGGCGGCATACGAGATCTGCAAGCGCTACATCGAGGGCCTGCAGGATGCCGATCAGTCCGTGCAGCGCGAGGTGCTGGAGGCCAGCCTCGAGTTCTGGCGCAGCGAGCGCGCCGGCTGGTCTGACCCGCAGGCCTGGGAGAACATGCACGCCGTGCTGCTGCAGACCGGTTTGCTGAAGGCGCCCGTCGATCTGGAAGGGTCCTACTCCAACGACTTTCTGCCATGAGCGCCGACCACGCCACCCCGCTGCTGCAGGCGCGAAGCCTGGGAATGACCTTCGCCAACAACAACGGCGGACTGCGCGTGCTGGAGCAGGTGTCGTTCTCGGTCGAACCCAAGCAGTTCGTATGCGTGGTGGGGCCCTCCGGCTGCGGCAAGACGACCTTGCTGCGGCTGCTGGCGGGGCTGCTCGCCCCAACCGAGGGAAGGGTCCTTTTTGAGGGGGAGCCGCTCCTGCACCCGCGGCGTCGCTTCGGCTTCCTATTCCAGCAGGCCAACCTGATGCCGTGGCGCACCGTGTTGGGGAACGTGCTGCTGCCGCTCGAATTGGCCGGCGTGCCGATCGAGGTGCGCACGGAACGTGCCCGCGAACTGATCCATCTGGTTGGGCTAGAGGGTTTCGAGGGCGCGCTGCCGCGCGATCTATCCGGCGGCATGGCGCAGCGGGTGGCGATCGCCCGGGCGCTCGCTCACGAGCCGGACGTGCTCCTGCTCGATGAGCCCTTTGGGGCGCTGGATGCACTCACCCGCGAGCGGATGGCGCTCGAGCTGTTGCGGATCTGGGATGCTCGCACGGTGACCGTGATCCTGGTGACACACTCGATCTCGGAAGCGGTGATGCTGAGCGACCGGGTGCTGGTGCTCAGCCGCCGGCCTGGCCGGCTGGTGTTGGACTTGTCGATTGGGCTGGCGCGGCCGCGCTCGCTGGGTGTGGCCTACACCCCCGCCTTCGGCGAGCTGGCGGCGAGGGTGCGAGCGGCGATCGAGCCGGGGTGAAAGGGCAGCGGCCGAGCAGGCCTCGATCCCTGGCGGGAATACGGCAGCGGCCGAGCAGGCTACGATCCCTGGCGAGAATACCGTAGGGGCCGAGCATGCTCGGCCCCTACATGGCATCTTCAGGGTTGTCCGGATTGGTTGTGGCGGTTACGCCGGCGGCTGTTGGCGGCGGGCGCGACGCCGGCGGCGGATGGCCCGCACGATCAGGTACACCGGCAGGACGAAGATCAGGCCGAGCAGCAGCAGGATCGGCAGCACGTAGATCGCCAGCCAGATGACCGCTCGGACGATGCCCTTCACGGCGTCCAGCAGGGCGGTCAGCGCCCGATTGAACGTCTCGAGGATTCGCCAGCCACCGGCCTCAATCGGCTGGGCGGCGATGTCGGGCAGCAGCTCGACGGTCAGCGCCGACAGGCGGGCGCTCTCCTCGTAGTAGCGCATCTGGCCTTTGATGACCTCGATCTCGGTCTGCACCTGCGCCAGCTGGTTGTAGACCATCATCACGTCTTCGGTGCGCTTGGCTTCCTGCATGATCTGCGTCAGCTGGGCCTCGGCGGCCTGCAGCGCCCGCAGGCGGGAGGCCAGGTCGGTGTATTGCGCCGTGACATCCTCGCCAGATACATACACATTGCGCACTTCGGTTGCGTCGGCCTTGATCCGCTCGATGGCCTCGTTCAGCCGCTCGGCCGGCACACGCACGGTGATCGTCGCCTGGTTGGCGGGGATGCTCTGCTCGCCGAAAAAGCTCTGATACAGGTTAAGGTTGACGACGAACCCGCCCATGCTCTCGGCCAGGCTGCGGATGCTTTCGGCTGACTTGGCCGGGTCGGTCACCACGACGGTCATGTTGCCGTTCTGAATGACCATGCGCTCGGTATCGGTCGCCAGCAGGGCGGTCTCCCCCGATTTGAACTCGGCTTCTCCCATGACCGGCGCCGCGGCGGGAGCTTCGAGCGGGTAGCCGGAAGCATCCATCCCGAAAACGCTCTGTTCGAGCATCGGTTCGCTTCTCGCGCTCATGCCGGCTGGGGCGCAGGCGGCCGCGAGCGTGACGATCAGCAACAGCACCAGCGGAAGGGAATAGCGGCGTCTCATCGGTTCCTCCTTCGAGTCCCGCTCGGGCGGGGAGTATCTGCTGACAGGACGCGTGTCAGCCGGCTTTGGTTCCCGCTCACCACCCGATGGCGAGGCGTTCGGCGTGGCGCGGGGGAAGTCCGGCGCCGAGGATGCGCCGCTGGACGGCCTCGATGTCGTAGGCGACCCGGCGGCAATTCCAGGTCAGCCCCTCGGTATCGAGCAGGGCATAGGCCGCCCGCGGGTCCATGTCTCGCGGCTGCCCCACGGATCCCGGGTTGAGGATCATGCGCGGCTCCAACGGAAGTGGCGCCTCCCAGCGCACGGGCAGCGCTTCCGGATAGGTGTCGACGGAATTCCGGTGGAACTGCAGCGGGATGTGCGAATGGCCCACCAGGCAGTAGTCGGTGGTGAAGGCGTCGAAGTTCAAGTCGGCGGTGTGGTAGTCGAGGATGTACTCCCAGATGGGCTGGCGAGGGCTGCCGTGCGCCAGCGTGAAGTCTTCCAGCACGATCTGGCTGGGGAGCGCCTGCAGGAAGGCGCGGTTCTCTGGCTGAAGGGCGTTGCGCGTCCACTCGGCCGCCAGCCGCGCCTCCCGGTTGAACCGGCTGAGCGCCAGCAATCCAAGCGCCGCCTGATCGTGGTTGCCGATCAGCCCCACCAGGTTCGGCAGGGCACGGAGGCGCTGCACGCATTCGTTCGGGTCCGGGCCGTAGCCGACCAAATCGCCCAGGTACCAGTAGGCATCGATCGCAGCCCCGGCCGGCGCGCGGCGAGCAGCGTCCTCCAGGACAGCGTCCAGGGCGGTCAGGTTGGCGTGGACATCTGAGAACACCAGAACCAGCATGCTGCGGATGGTAGCACGGCGTCTTCCGGAATAAAAGCCGCCTGCGCAGCTTGTAATGCCCCGATGCGAAGCCTATAATGGCCTGCACCATGCCGATCCTGGATGAGCGCAGTCTGGACTTCATCAGCCACAGTCCAGAACAGACGCAGCGCTTCGGGGTGCGGTTCGGGGAGCTGCTCCGGCCTGGCGATGTCCTCCTGCTGCGCGGCGACCTGGGGGCTGGCAAGACAACCCTGGCGCAGGGTATCGCACGCGGCTGGGGCGCGATCGATGCCGCCTCCAGCCCTACCTTTGTCCTGATCAACGAGTACCGGCGGGCCGATAACACCCGCCTGATGCATCTCGATGCCTTCCGACTGGAGTCGGGCCAGGAGATCGCGCTGCTAGGGTTGGATGATCTGTTCGACCGCGGTGACCCGATCATGGTCGAATGGCCGGAACGGCTGGAGGGATTCCTGCCCTTGCAGGCCCTGACGGCTCATCTGCGCTGGGTGGACGACTCGCGCAGAAGCATCCACTTGCAGGCCGATGGCCCGCGCTATGACCGGTTGTTGCGCCAGTTCCGCCAATCGGCGTTCGGGAGCTAAGGGATGCTGCTGGCGCTCGATACCGCCACCCAGGCCCTGGCGATCGCTCTGCATGATGGCCAGCAGGTGCTGGTGGAGCAGGTCTGGACGGGCACCCGGTTCCAGACGGAGCAACTCGCCCCGGAGGTTGCCCTGAGCCTGCGGCGCCTCGGGCTGACGGCGCGCTCGCTGACGGCGGTCGCAGTCGCTTCTGGCCCAGGCTCGTACACCGGGTTACGCGTGGGGATGGCCTTGGCCAAGGGCATTGCGCTGGCCCACAATCTCCCGCTGGCTGGTGTCCCGACACTGGACATCCTGGCCCACGCCCAGCCAGCAGGCGACTACGCCTTGCTGACCGTCATCCAGGCGGGGCGGGGCAGGCTGGCCGCCCTATGGTACAAATGGGCCGCCGCCGGTTGGGTGGCCCAGGGACGCCCGGAGAGCCTGGACTGGGCGAGCGTGGTCGGCCGGATGGCCGGGCCGACATGGGTGTGCGGCGACATCGATCGCCAGGGCCGCGGGCTGCTGACAGGGCTTCCGGGTGTGCAGATCGCGACCCCAGCGCTGTGCGTACGGCGCCCGGCCATCCTCGCCGATTTGGGATGGCAGCGGCTGAGGGAGAAGCCTCGGCCGGACCCGGCGGCGTTGGTGCCGGAGTACTTGCTGGCCGCAGGACACACAGCGCAGTGATCCAGACACCGGAAGCGCTCACGGTGCGCCCAATGGGGCTCGCCGATATTCCGTCGGTGCGCAGCATCGACCGCCTGTCGTTCGCTCTGCCCTGGCCAGAGTCCAGCTACCAGTACGAGCTGAGCGGCAACCGGGTGTCGCACATGCTAGTTGCCGAGACCGATTCGGCGGCTGGGCCGGAGGTCGTCGGTTACATCGGCTTCTGGTTGATCGTAGACGAAGCCCACATCAGCACGCTGGCGGTTCGCCCGGACTGGCGTGGCCGGGGCGTGGGTCGGTTGTTGCTGCGCTGCGGACTGAACCACGCTGGCGAGTGCGGCGCCAGGCTGGCGACGCTCGAGGTGCGCAAGTCGAACCAGGCCGCGGTCCAGCTGTACCAGGAGTTTGGCTTTGCCATTGTCGGCCGGCGGCCGCGCTACTACCGGGACAACGATGAGGACGCGCTGCTGATGACCTTGGACGAGATCCGCGACCAAGCGGACGAGGCCGGAGGGCTCGACGGGTGACGGCCGAACAGGCGCTGGCGGCCGTGGCCCAGGAAGTGCGCGGCTGCACGCAGTGCAAGCTGCACCTGTCGCGCAAGAATGCCGTGCCCGGCGAAGGGCCGGCGGACGCCGAAATCCTGTTCATCGGCGAGGGCCCGGGTTTCCACGAGAACGAACAGGGACGTCCCTTCGTCGGCGCCGCTGGCAAGTTCCTCGAGGAGTTACTGGCGACCATCGGGCTGCGCCGGGAGCAGGTGTTCATCTGCAACGTTGTCAAGTGCCGGCCTCCCGGAAACCGCGACCCGCTGCCCGAGGAGATCGAGGCATGTGCCGCCTATCTGGCGCGGCAGTTGCAAGCGGTCAACCCGAAACTGGTGGTCACCCTGGGGCGTTTCTCGATGGCGCGCTACTTCCCGGGAGCCAAAATCAGCGAGGCGCATGGCAAGCCTCGCCAGGTGGAAGGACGGCTGGTCGTGCCGATGTACCATCCGGCTGCTGCGCTGCACCAGCCGTCGCTGCGCCGGATCGTCGAGCAGGATTTCGGGCGCATCCCGGCGCACCTCGAGCAGGCGTCCCGCCTGGCTCCGGTGGATGACAAACCTGACGATGCGCCGGAGCAGCTCAGCCTGTTCTAGCCACCCGTCCTTGAGAGGACACTGGATGCCTGAGAGTCTTCCTTCCCTGCCTCCCGCCGCGCAACGACTGATCGAGCGCTTCGAACGCAAGCAGGCGACGGTGGGGGTTGTCGGCCTGGGTTATGTCGGCTTGCCGCTGGCGGTGGCGTTGGCGGAGAGCGGGCTGCAAGTCGTGGGGCTGGACCTGGACGGCGAGAAAGTGGCCGCCGTCCAGCGCGGCGAAAGCTACGTCGAGGACATCCCCTCCGAGCGCCTGCGGCCGCTGGTGGACAGCGGACGGCTGCGCGCCACGGGCGAAGTGGCTGCTCTCCAGCAGGCAGACGGGGTGAGCATCTGTGTGCCCACCCCGTTGCGCAAGACCGGCGACCCCGACCTGTCCTTCATCATCTCGGCCACCCAAATGCTGCGCACGGCGCTGCATCGCGAGATGGTGGTGATCCTTGAATCCACCACGTATCCGGGGACCACGCGCGAAGTGCTGCTGCCCGAAGTGCAGTCCACCGGGCTGCACGTCGGGGAGGATCTGTTCCTGGCATTCTCGCCGGAGCGGGTTGACCCGGGGCGCAAGGACTGGACGACCGAGAACACGCCCAAGGTGATCGGGGGAATCACGCCGGCCTGCTCGCAGGTGGCGGCGGCGATGTACCGCCAGGCGATGACGGCGGTGGTGCCAGTCTCATCCGCCGAGGTGGCCGAGATGACCAAGCTGCTGGAGAACACCTTCCGCGCCGTCAACATCGCCATGGTCAACGAGATGGCGCTGATGTGCGAGCGGCTGGGGATCGACGTCTGGGAAGTGATCGAGGCCGCCGCCACCAAGCCATTCGGCTTCATGAAGTTCACGCCGGGTCCGGGATTGGGTGGGCACTGCATCCCGATCGATCCCCTCTATCTCTCGTGGAAGCTCAAGAGCATGAAGTACAACGCTCGCATCATCGAGCTCGCCAGTGAGATCAACACCAATATGCCGCGCGTCGTCGTGCAGCGTGTGCAGGACCTGCTCAACCTGGAGGGCCGGGCGCTTACCGGCGCCCGGGTGCTGGTGCTTGGAGCGGCTTACAACCCCAATATCTCGGACACGCGCGAGTCGCCGGCGCTCGACATCCTCGGGCTGCTGCGCGAGAAGGGGGCCGTAGTCAGCTACTACGATCCTCACGTCGCCAGCATCGAGCATGAAGGCTGGGGGATGCAGTCGGTCGAATCCCTGGAGGCCGAGGCCCGGCGCGCCGACTGCGTGGTGATCGTCACGGACCACGCCGCCGTGGACTACGCTGCCTTAGGAGACTGGGCGCGCCTGATCTTCGACTCGCGCAATGCCATGCGCGGCGTGGTCTCGCCCCGGGCGCGTGTGGTCAAGCTCTGATGGCGCGCTATCTGGTCACCGGCGCCGCCGGTTTCATCGGCTCGGTCGTGGCGCAGGGGCTGCTGCAGCAGGGACACCAGGTCGTTGGCCTGGACAACCTGAATGATGCCTATGATCCGCGACTCAAGACCTGGCGACTGGAGCGGCTATCCGCGCAGCCGGGCTTTTCTTTTGCGCGGGCGGACATCTCCGATCCCCAGGACCTGGAGCGCGCCTGGGGCGGTCAGACCTACGCGGCTGTGCTCAACCTCGCGGCGCGGGCCGGGGTGCGCCCGAGCATGCGCGACCCGATGGCCTACGCCCGCGCCAATCTGATCGGCGCGCTCAATGTGCTTGACCTGTGCAAACGGCGCGAGGTGCCCAAACTGGTTCAGGCCTCGACATCGAGTCTGTACGGTGCCCACAACCCGCGCCCGTTCCGCGAGGACGCCGACATCAGCCGCCCGCTCTCACCCTACGCCGCCAGCAAGGGTGCGGCGGAGCTGATGTGCCATTCCTATCATCATCTGTTCGGCCTGAACGTGACGGTCCTGCGCTACTTCACCGTGTTCGGCCCGGCCGGCCGCCCCGATATGGTCATCTTCCGCTTCGTGCAGTGGATCCACGAAGGTCAGCCGGTGGTGATTTACGGCGATGGGAATCAGGAGCGCGATTTCACCTATGTTCAGGACATCGCCGAAGGGACGATCGCCGCGCTTCGGCCAACCGGCTTCCAGGTGATCAATCTGGGAAGCGACCGGCCAACTGCCCTCAGCCGGGTGCTGAGCCTGCTGGAGGCCATGATCGGACGCAAGGCTGAGGTGCTCACCCAGCCGGCCGCCCCGGGCGACGTGCGCGCCACCTGGGCGGACATCCAGCAGGCGCAGCAGTTGCTGGATTGGCGTCCCTCCACCTCGCTGGAAGACGGACTGTCGGCCTGCGTCGCCTGGTACCGCCAGGAGCGAGACTGGGCCCGCTCCATCCCCACCACCGACTGACCGTTCGATGCCGAACCGGCCGTCCCCTCTCGATCGGCTCCTCGCGGCGAGGCCGCTGAGAAACCCCTTGTTGCGCCGGGTGGCGCAGAACTCGGGCTACCTGCTCAGCTCGAGCACGCTGGCTGCCGCGCTGAGCATGGTGCAGAGTATCCTGGCCGCCCGGCTGCTCGGCGTGGCAGGCTTCGGCTTGCTGGGTACGGTCATCCAGTTTGTCACCGTGGTCAACCGGCTGACCTCATTCCGCATGACCGAGGTCGTCGTCAAGTTCGCCGGTGGACAGCAAGCACGCGGGGAGGCCAGGTTGGCCAGCGCCACCTTCAAGGCCGCCGGGATCACCGAGGCGGCCAGCTCCGTGCTGGCCTTCGTCCTGATTGTCCTGCTGGCGCCGCTGGCGGCCGACGTGCTGATCCACGTGCCAGGAGCCGCCCCCCTGGTGGTGGCCTATGGCCTGGTGGTGCTGTTCAACTTAATCTCCGAGAGCGCCCAGGGACTGCTGGCGGTGACCAACCAGTTCCGCCTGATTGCGGCCTTCAATCTGGTCCAGAGCGGACTGACTCTGCTGCTGGTGGCCGGCGCATACATGGCCGAGCTCGGATTGCCCGCAGTGCTCGGCGCATATCTGGTAGGGAAGGTGGCGGCCGCAATCGGGCTTACGGCGGCGGCGCTGGTGCAGGCGCGCCAGTTGTGGGGAGCAGGTTGGTGGCGCGTGCCGCTGGCTGTGCTTCGTCCGCAGCGCAGGGAGCTGACCGGCTTCGCGGTCAACACCAACCTGAATGGGTCGCTGAATCTGATCACCCATGACAGCGAGCTGCTCTGGCTGAGCGCGCTGAGCACACCCACTCAGGCGGGCTACTACAAGCTTGGCATGGCGATCCTGAACCTGCTGCTGATCCCGGTCGATTCGCTGATCAATCCCACCTACCGCGAAGTCGCCCGCGAAGTCGCCACGCGCCAGTGGGCGAACGTGCGCTACCTGCTGCGCAGCGGGAGCGCGCTGGCGGCCGGCTACACGTTGACCGCCTCGCTGTTGCTGGTGATCTTCGGTGAGCAATTGATCAGCATGCTGTGGGGTCCGGAGTTTCTGCCAACAACCTACAGCGTGCTCTTGATCCTGTTGATCGGTGCCTTTGCAGCCAACACGCTGTACTGGGCCCGCCGGACGCTGCTGGCGCTGGGCTTGCCCGGATTCCCGACGATCGTCAACCTGGTTGCGGCGGTGCTGAAGATCGGCGCCACGCTGGCGCTAGTCCCTGCCGGCGGGGCGCTGGCCATGGCCGCAATTCTATCGGTCTACTTCGCCGGCACCTCGCTGGCCAACGCCGGCAAGGCGCTGCTCACGATCCACCGCCAGCCTTCGGGCGAGGCGGCGCGAGCCGGGTAGGCCGATGCGCATCGCCTACCTTGCCGCCTCCCCCATCCCTTCGCGGCGCGCCAACGCGCTGCAGGTGATGAAGGTTTGCGACAACCTGGTCGGCCTCGGGCATGAAGTGCGGCTGTGGGTCCCTGGGCGGCGCCCATCCGTTACCCCGGTAGATCTGAAGCGCCAGTTCGGCCTGGTGCATTCGTTCGCCATCGAGTGGCTCCCGGCGGTGCCTTCCCTGCACCATTACGACTTCTGTGGTATCGCCGTGCTGGCTGCGCGCCGCTGGCAGGCCGACCTGCTGTACGTTCGGCCGCTGCAAGCGGCGGCGCTGGGCTCCCAGCTCGGCTGGCCGACGCTGCTCGACCTGCACGACCGGCCGCATGGCCGTCTCGGCCCTCGCCTGTTGCGCGCCTTCGTCGGCGGGCGAGGTGCGCGCCGCCTGGTGATGACGACCCACGCGCTGCAGCGCTGGCTGGTCGAGCAGCATCGCTTGCGCCTCGAGCCACCCTTCGCGATCGTCGCACCGAATGGCGCCGATCTGCAGCGGTATGCCGGATTGCCCGATCCGGCGGAGGCGCGCCGGCAGCTCGGTTGGCCGGAGGGATTCACCGCCTCCTACACCGGGCAGCTGTATCAAGGGCGTGGGCTCGATCTGCTGGTGCAGCTTGCCCGCCGTCTTCCCCAGGTTCAGTTCGTCTGGGCCGGCGGCGACCCGGCATCGGTCGACGCCTGGCGCGCCGAGCTCGCCAGGCTCGGCGTCGCGAACACGCGGCTGCTCGGCTTTGTCGCCAACCAGGACCTGCCGCTGGTGCACGCGGCGAGTGAGATGCTGCTGATGCCCTACGAACGCAACGTGTACCTTCGTCAGGGCGACCTTTCGACATTCTTCAGTCCGATGAAGCTGTTCGAGTACCTTGCCGCGGGGCGGGTGATCCTTTCGAGTGATTTGCCGACTCTGCGCGAGGTGCTCGGTGAGCAGAACGCCATCTTGCTGCCACCTGAGGACGTGTCGGCTTGGGAGGTTGCGGTGGCGGATGTGGTGTGCGACCGGTCAAAGTACCATCACCTGGCGGAGCGGGCGCAGATGGACTCGCTGCAGTACGGCTGGGAGGCGCGCTGCCGCAGAGCTCTGGAAGGACTTACCCCATGAGCGCATCGCCGGCGGATCGCGGCGACAGGCGTGCTGGCTCTGGCAACGGAGCGCCGGTCGCAGGGGGGCGGGCGTGGGCACGCCCCGAGGTCCGTTGGGGTGCTGGCGTGCTGGCGCTGGCCGGGGTGATCCGGCTGGTGTTCTGGCAGGTGTATCAACCGGCCTCCTTCGGGGATACGGCCGCATACCTTCGCCTGGCGAAGGTCGTGGCCGGTGGCTCGCTGCGCGCATATGACGGCACGCGCACGCCAGGTTATCCCGCCTTCCTGGCGCTGGTTGGCGGCGATGCGCCGCGGGCGTGGATTGGCCAAATGGCGCTCGGGCTGCTGATCACCCTGGGCCTGTACTGGGTGTGTTGGCGCCTGACCGCCGAGCCGCGCCTGGCGGCAGGGGTGGCGGCGACCTATTCGCTGCTGCCGGGGCTGCTGTTCTTTGAAGGGGCGCTGCTCACGGAGACCCTGACCACGCTCTTCCTTACCGGTTGTCTGGTCTGCCTTACCGCTCTCGAAGTGTCCACGAAGAATCGAACGGCGGTTGTGGCTGCCGGACTGCTTGGGCTATCGGCAAGCCTGGCGGCGTTGACGCGGCCGCTCTTTTTCGTGCTGCCGGCGGTGCTGCTGCCTTTCGTGTGGAGCTCCGGTCCCGGGCGGCGTGAGCGTTGGGCACGGAGCGCCGCCTTCGCACTGGCGCCGCTCGTCCTGTTGGGTGGCTGGCTGGCATTTATTGACAGCAAGTACGGCATGCTTTCGCCCACCGTGATGGGGGGGTACAGCCTGGTCCAGCATACCGGCGCCTTCTTCGAATACCTTCCGGACGAGGCGGCGCCGATCCGCGACACCTATCTCCGCTACCGTCAGGCGCAGATCGCGGCGCGCGGGACACAGACCAATGCGATCTGGGACGCCATCCCGGAGATCTCCCGCGCCTCGGGCCTCGGCTTCTATGATCTGTCGCGCGAGATGCAGCGCCTTTCGCTCTGGCTGATCCGCCAGCATCCGGATCTGTACGCGCGCAGCGTGGCGGAGGGCTGGATTGCCTTCTGGAAGGCGCCGGTCTACTGGGACTTGCAGTTGGTAGCGCCGGACTGGCTTCGGGCGGTGCTGCCGGCTTATGCAACCCTGACTCGGCTTCTGCTGGTCGTGACCAACCTGGCCTTCCTGGTGCTCTGCCTGGCAAGCCTGTGGGTGCGGCGAGTGCGCAGCGCACTGACTGCGCATGCTACCGTCCTGGCGGGGACGGCGATGGTCTTGGGGATCTCAGTCGTGCAAACGCTGCTTGATCACGGGGACAACCCGCGGTTTCTGGTACCCTTGCAGATGACGGTGATCCTGGTGGTCTCGGTTATCGTACATGAGCTCCTCAAAGCCCGCGCAACCCATCCAGGCTGATGGCCGTGACTAACCTGCGGACATGGGGAGCCTGGGCAGCCCTCGCCGTCTGCGCCGCCGTTCTGATGGCCTTGTTGGACCCCGGCGGGGGACCTCAGGGCGGACTGCCTGCCTACCTGGCGTTGGCGTCCACCGGCACAGGACTGCTGGCGCTAGCCTGGAGGCACGTCTCTGGCCAATGGCCGATCCAGGCGATGGATCGCCGGCTGATGGCCGCCGTGTTGGTGGCCCTGCTGTTGCGGCTGGGGTTGGGAGCCTTCCTGTATCACTCGCTGCCGACGCTGGGGTATCAGGAGCGCCATCATCAGGCAGGGTTCTTCTTTCCGGATGGCTTCCAGAGAGAAGATGACGCCCGACAGCTTGTCGCCTCCAATCGTCCCCTGACTTGGGACCGGCTGGCCAGGCCCAGCAGCGATCAGTATGGCGGATTGCTGGCGCTAACCGTCCTGGTCTACAAGGGCCTGGCGCCGCTGGACCCAAGGCCCTTGCTGATGGTTGTTGTCTCGACATTCGTGTCGGTTGCCGGCGTCATCTACACCTGGGGCTTCGGCAGGCGAGCGTTTGGACCGACGGTGGCCGTCGTCGCCGCCTGGCTTTTCGCTCTGTACCCGGAGGGCGTCCTGCTCGCGGCGACATCGATGCGCGAGCCGTACATCGCCACCGGCCTGGCAATGGTCCTGTTTGGTTTCGTCTGCCTGCGTCAGGGCGAGGAAGTGTCCGGTTGGACGGGGCTGGCGATCGGAGTGCTGCTTGCGCTGCTGGTCTCGCCCCCGTTTGCCCTGTTGATGGCGGCTTCCGCCGGATTGGGCTGGATCCTGATCGGCGCTGGCCACAGGAGCGCTCGCTGGGCGGCGCTGCTCGTTCTGCTGGTTGGCGTGGCTATTGGCAGCGGACTAGCCATACGTTCGTGGTCCACTCTTCCCGATGCGCCCGAGGCGCCTTTGGAAGTTGCGATGTGGCGGATGACCGAAGCGGCCAGCTACCAGATGGCCAGGCTTCGCACGGCTTCCGGCTGGGTGCAGGAGATCCTTGCCCGGACCCCGTCCTGGGCACATACACCGCTGATCGTCTTCTATGGGATCAGCCAGCCCCTGCTCCCGGCGGCGATTGCCGACAACACTTCGGTTCCCTTGATGCACGCCACAGCTGTTCTGCGATCGCTTGGGTGGTTCCTGCTCCTGACGGTCTTGATCTATGGCATCGGAGCAGCATTGCTTTCCAGGCACGTCGACAAGCGGAGCGAGGTGATCCTGTACTCGGTCCTGGTTGTTGCGATTGTGCTGCTGGCCTCTTATGTCGGTGGCGGTGACCAATGGGACAACCCCCGCTACCGATCGACCTTCCTGGTGCTTGAGGCAGGGCTGGCCTCCTGGGCAATTGTCCGAGCCCGGCGTGAGGGGATGCGCGGGCTGGGCCGGGTGTTCTGGATTATTGGGTTGGTCAACCTGTGTCTGCTGACCTGGTACTTAGGGCGCTACCTCGGAACACCCATATTGGGCCTGTATCCGACCTTGGCCTTGACGGCTGTCTTGGTGCTGCTGTCGCTGGCCGGCATGTTCTTGCGAGATCTGTGGAAAGCCAGGCGGGCCAGTTGACCCTGCCGTATGCCCGGGTATAATTCAGCGTCTGAATTTTGCGAAGCAAGGGGGGGAGGGCCGAGCATGGGCAGGGCACTCATCACGGGGGTGACCGGCCAGGATGGTTCATACCTGGCCGAGTTGCTGCTCAGCAAGGGCTACGAGGTTCACGGGCTGATCCGCAAGGCCAGCACCTTCAACACGGGCCGCATCGATCACATCTACCGCGACCCGCACGACCCGGCGGCGCGCCTGTTTCTTCACTATGGCGAACTGTCGAATGCCGAGCAGCTGTCCAACTTGATCTACAACATCCGCCCGGACGAGATCTACCATCTGGGTGCGCTGTCCCACGTCAAGGTGAGCTTCGAGATCCCGGAGTCGACCGGCGATATCACCGGTCTGGGAACCACTCGAATCCTGGAGGCCATCCGGCGCAGCGGCATTTCCACCCGCTACTACCAGGCGTCATCCAGCGAGATGTTTGGGGCGGCCTTGCCTCCGCAGAGCGAGACCACGGCCTTCGAGCCGCGCAGTCCATATGCCGTCGCCAAGTTGTACGCTTACTGGATGACGGTGAACTACCGGCAGGCGTACGACATGTACGCCGTCAACGGTATCCTGTTCAACCACGAGAGTCCTCGCCGAGGCGAGACATTCGTCACGCGCAAGGTGACAAGGGCCATAGCCCGCATCAAGGCCGGCCTGCAGGACAGGGTGTATCTCGGCAACCTGGACTCCAGGCGTGATTGGGGATATGCGCCGGAATACGTGGTTGCGATGTGGCTGATGCTTCAACAGGAACGGCCGGATGACTACGTTCTCGGAACGGGTGAAGCGCATACGGTGAAGGAATTCGTGCAGGAAGCCTTCTCCTACGTCGGCATGGATTGGCAGAAGCACGTGGTGATTGACCCGCGCTACTTCCGGCCAACGGAAGTGGACTACCTGCAGGCCGACGCCAGCAAGGCCGCCGCTCGGCTTGGATGGAAGCCACAGGTGGCCTTCCCCGAGTTGGTCCGGATCATGGTGGACGCCGACATGGAGGCCTTTGGCCTCGAGCCGGTAGGCGAGGGCTTGCGCGTCCTGCACGATAAGTTCGAAGGCTGGCACCGCTGGGAGAATGGCGTTTCGGCCGTTCTGAAGAACGCCAACCGTGGTGTGGACTGAGTTCCCTGGGCTGAAGCAAGGGAGTGAGACCATGAGCCGTCCTGCGCAGAAGCTGTCGGTCATCATCCCGGTACTCAATGAGGCGGAGAACCTGCCCGAGCTCAACGATGCCCTGCGCGCTGCGTTGCAGGGCATCGACTATCAGATCGTGTATGTCGATGACGGCTCGACCGATGGCTCGGTGCCGAAGCTCGCGGCCTTTGCCGCGGCGGAGCCCACCCGGGTGACGGTGGTCGAATTCCGCCGCAATTATGGCCAGACGGCCGCCATTGCTGCCGGGATCGACTTTGCCGATGGGGAGCTGATCGCCCTGATCGACGCCGACCTGCAAGAGGATCCGGCGGACATTCCGCGCCTGATGGCCAAGATCGATGAAGGGTACGATGTGGTGTCCGGATGGCGGCGCCACCGCCAGGACTCGTTCCTCACCCGAACCTTCCCATCGCGCGTGGCGAATGGTCTGATCTCGTGGGTGACGGGTGTGCATTTGCACGACTACGGCTGCACCTTGAAGGTCTACCGACGCGAGATGCTTCAAGGGTTCCGCCTCTACGGAGAGATGCATCGGTTCATTCCCGCCTACGCCGCCTCGGTTGGCGCCAAGATCGCCGAGGAGCAGGTAACCCATCGTCCGCGAACCCGCGGCAAGACCAAGTACGGCCTCAACCGGACTGTCAAGGTTGTGCTCGACCTGTTCACGGTGAAGTTCCTGCTCTCGTATGCCGACAACCCGATCTACCTGTTCGGTGGGGTTGGGACCGGTCTGATCGGCCTGAGTCTGGTGGGCCTTGTGGTGCTGTTGCTACGCAGGGTCATGCTGGACGAGCACATGATCCGCTCCCCTTTACTGCTGCTTACGGCAATGCTCTTCATTCTCGGCGTTCAATCCATCATGATGGGCCTGGTGGCCGAGCTGCTGGCGCGTACCTATCATGAATCGCAGGCCAAGCCGACGTACACCGTGCGGCGAGTGCTCAACGGCCAGTCACAAGATCGGTGAAACCGCGCCGACGACTCCCCTGGCAGACGTACCTGCGCGTCGCCGGCTCGCTGGTCGGCGTCCTGTTGGTCGTCTACTTGCTTGCCCAGCAAGACTGGGAGGAACTGCTGAGCTTGTTCCGCCGGATCGGCTGGGGGGTGCTGGCGCTCTCCCTGGTCCTGACGGCCGGCTCGCGCCTGGCCGTGGCTGGCCGCTGGCACATGCTCCTTCAGGGGGTCGAGCCCAAGGTCCGGCTGCGGGACACCTTTGAGCTGACCTTTGCCGGGCTGTTCGCCTCCAACTTCCTGCCGACAACGATCGGCGGAGATCTGGTCCGCCTGGCCGGTGCCTTCCAATTGGAGATCGA
>Ga0105100_10000696_pt1 | contig 19745 bp, 14 predicted proteins | sample PPLLak12cMay2015_2_FD_87033 | JGI IMG/M metagenome (GOLD analysis project Ga0105100, IMG submission 87033) | Freshwater sediment microbial communities from Prairie Pothole Lake near Jamestown, North Dakota, USA - PPLs Lake P8 Core (1) Depth... | ecosystem: Environmental > Aquatic > Freshwater >...
CCTCGCGGTTGAGGTAGAGCGACCGGGAGCGCAGGGCCGTGCCGCTGCGGTCGAGGCCGTGGAGGATGTAGTCGGAGATCTCGTCGGTCCGCGTGGAGGTGATGATGACCAGCTTCGAATAGTTCCAGCCCTCGAGGATCATATCGATGACCTTGGTCGAGAGGAACAGGACGAGGTAGCCGTAAAGAGGGGCCTCGAGGCTGCGCATGGCGAAGCCCGAAGCCGAGATGACCAGGAAATCGGTGATCATGATGCCGTAGCCGAGCGACATCCCCGTGTACTTGCTGAGGACCATGCCGACGATATCCGAGCCGCCGGTCGAGGCCCGGCCGCGGAAGACGATGCCGAGCCCGACGCCGAGCATGACGCCGCCATAGATCGACGCCAGCACGGGGTTGTCGGTGGCCGAGGGGATCTTGACGACCTGGTGGAAGAAGTCGATGAGCACGGACGAGACGATCATGCCGGCCAGGCTGTTGATGACGTACTTCTTGCCCATCGTCTTCAGCCCGAGCAGGAAGATGGGGACATTGAGGACCATGATGAGCGCGCCGACCGGGAGATTAGCGAAATAGTTCAGGATGATGGCGATGCCCGAGACCCCGCCGGGGACGAAATGGTGGGGGATGAGGAAGAGGGCGTAGGCCAGGGCCATGATGGCGCAGCCGATGAAGATGCGGAGAGCGTTCTTCAGCTTGTCCATGGGTTTCTCCGGGTTTGTCGCGCGTACGTCGGGCGTATTCTACTCCGTTGCCCCGCCAAGTCAACGGCAGCTTCCCGGGGACTGTCCCCGAAGCGGGCTGTCCCTTTATGGAGTCAACCCATGTGTGTTATGTTTATCCCCATGACGGCGGGGGCGACGGAGCCCCCAGAAGGAGAATCCGGGATGGCCAGTATCGCGACGTTCGGCGAGATCATGCTGCGGCTGTCGCCGCCGGGGAAGGAGCTGCTGTTCCAATCGCCGCGCCTCGGAGCGGCGTTCGGCGGCGGCGAGGCCAACGTGGCCGTGTCCCTGGCCATTCTCGGGCACCGGTCGCGCTGGATCTCGGTTGTTCCGGCGAATCCGGCCGGCGAAGCGGCCCTGCGTGAGCTCCGGCGCTACGGCGTCGATGCCGGCGAGGTCGTCAGGGGCGGACGCCGTCTCGGGATCTATTTCGCCGAGACCGGGGCGAACGAGCGGCCGTCGCGGGTCGTCTACGACCGCGAGGGGTCCGGCATCGCCGAGGCCAAGCCCGGGGACATCGATTGGGCCCGGGCCCTCGACGGGATGGAGCGGCTCCACGTGACCGGCATCACGCCGGCGCTCAGCGCTTCGGCCGCGGCGCTCACGCTCGAGGCGGTCGAGGCCGCGAAGGCGAAAGGCCTGTCCGTGTCGCTCGACCTCAACTACCGGGCCAAGCTTTGGCGCTACGGCCGCCCGGCGCCCGAGGTGATGCGCGGGATCGCGGCCCACGCGGACCTTCTCATCGGAAACGAGGAGGACTGCCAGAGGGCGCTCGGCATCGGCACCGCCGGCGATGTCGAATCGGGAAAGCTCGATATCGGGGCTTTTGAGCGACTGACGGCCGAAGTCATGGCCGCGTTCCCCGGCGTCGAGCGCGTTGCGATAACGCTGCGCGAGAGCCGGAGCGCCGACTGGAACCGCTGGTCGGCCGTGCTGAGGGACCGAACGGGGTTCATCGCCGGCCCTTGGTACGAGATCCGTGCGATCGTCGACCGCATCGGCGCGGGCGACGCCTTTGCTGCCGGCCTCATCCACGGGCTCGCGGCCTTTCCGGCGGACGCCGAGGCCCTGGAGTTCGCCGTCGCCGCCGGCGCCCTCAAGCACTCCATCCCGGGCGACTGGAACCTATCGACGGAAGAGGACATCCTGGCCCTGGCCAGAGGCGACCGTTCGGGCCGGGTCCGGAGATGACGCGAGCGGAGGGCGGGGAGGGGCGCATGACGAAAGACAAAGTGCTCGAAGCCCTGCTGCAGGCCAGGGTCGTCGCGGTCATCCGCACGAAGGACGCGGCCCGGATCGCCGGGACGGCCGCCGCGCTCCGCCGGGGAGGCGTCTCCGCGATCGAGATCACCATGACCGTGCCCGGGGCGGTCGATATCATCTGTGAGCTCGTCCGGGCCAAGGGGCCGGGGGTGCTCGTCGGCGCGGGAACCGTCCTCGACGCGCGGGCGGCCGCCGACGTCATCGCTGCCGGCGCCGAATTCGTGGTCTCGCCGGTCACGGACATGGACACGATCCGGGCCTGCCGCGAGGCCGGCGTCCTCGTCGCGCCCGGCGCCTTCACGCCGACCGAGATCGTCGCGGCCTGGCGGGCCGGGGCGGACATCGTCAAGGTCTTCCCGGCCACGTCGCTCGGGCCGCAGTTCTTCCGCGACCTGCGGGGGCCTCTGCCCCAGGTCCGGCTCATGCCGACAGGCGGAGTCACCCTCGAGAACGCGCGCGATTTTCTCGCGGCCGGGGCCTGCGCGGTCGGCATCGGCTCGGCCCTCGTCGACTCCAAAACGGTCGAAGCTGGGGACTGGGAGGCGCTCGAGGCGCGGGCCCGGCGGCTCATGGCCTCGATCGGGCCGGCGGACCCCCGGGAGCCGGGCGGCCGCTGACGCTTGCCAAACCCGCGTTTTCTGTTATAATGCCTTCAACGCTTTGCTTCTCTGGCTGTGCAAAGCAACAAGCACCCTCCTTCTAATCCCCATTAGCTTGTGATCCCCCAGAAAAAAACAGCCAGCTTTCTGCTATACTAACGGACCCATGATCCCGGTGCGCGGCCCGTCGTTCTGGAATAGGGAATTCCTGCTGGGCCTGGCCGGCTATTTCTTCCTGTTCATGTCGGTCTCGCTCTTCTTCCTGCTGCCCGTCGTCCTGGAGGGATTCGGCTCGAGCCAGGGCCGGATCGGCCTTATCATGGGCGTCCACAGCGTCGTGGCCATCGCCATCCGGCCGTTCTTCGGGCGCATGATCGACGTCCGCGGAGGCCGCCGCATCGCGCTCCTCGGCTTATTCATCCTCATCGTCTCCGTGCCTCTCTTCCACTTCGTCGCCGACGCGGGCTGGCTGCCGTTCCTGCTGCGCGCTCTGGCCGGGCTCGGCTGGGGGATCAGCATGACGGCGACGATCGCCATGTGCTCCGACCTCGCCCCGGTCGACCGGCTGGCCAAATCCATGGGTGTCATCGGGGTCGCCGGCCTCGTGGCCAACGCCCTCGGCCCTCTGCTCGCCGAGGAGCTGCTGCACGGCGGGGGAGCGGGACGGCTCTACAACGTCAGCCTCCTTTTTCTCTTGGCGTCCGCGGGCTGCATCCTGCTCACGCGCGAGATCGTCAAGCCCGACGGCGGGGGCGGGGCCGGAGGGATGAAGGTCCTGAAGTTCGTGCCCTGGGCGCTCGCGGCGGTCATCGCCTCGGTCCCGGTCTTCCACGGGGCCATCCGCGGGGCCATGATCTACTTCATCGCCGTGTTCGGCAACTCGGTGGGCATCAGCCGGATCGGGCCGTTCTTCCTCGTCTTCTCGGCGGCCGCGATCCTGACCAGGTTCCGGCTCGGCGATCTTTCGGACCGGTACGGCCGGAAGACGGTCATTCTCCCGGCGGCGCTCATCATCGCCGGAAATCTGTTCGTGATCGCGCAGGTGCGGAGCTTCCCGCTGCTCATGGTCAGCGGGTTCGTCGGAGGCCTCGGGCAGGGGTTGATCTTCCCGGCGCTCAGCACCTACATCATCGATTTCCTGGGCCGCGAGAACAAGGGTTTGGCCATCAGCCTGTACAACTCGCTCTTCGACGTCGGCATGGGTCTCGGGTCGCCCTTCTTTGGCTGGGTCTCCGACATGGCCGGCTACCGTTGGATGTACCGGGTCGCCGGGCTGTTCCTGCTCGTCTCGACGGCAGTGTTCATGATCAAAGCGCCCGCCACGGATAAAATAAGAAGGGGTCAAACCTACTTTTCGTTACTTTCCGACAAAAATGTCGGATGGACTGACGAAAAGTAGGTTTGACCCCATCTTGACCATCTTGAAGGAGGATGCCATGTGTCAGGATGACAAGAAGATCTATGAAACGATCGCGGGGAGGCGGACCATCCGCCGGTTCAAGCCCGAACGCGTCCCGCGGGAGCTTCTCGAGCGGCTCGTCGACGCGGGCCGGCTGGCTCCGTCCGCAGCCAACCTCCAGCCCCTCGAGTTCGTGCTCGTCGACGGGGCCGGTCCGAGGGACGAGATTTTCCCCTGTCTGAAGTGGGCGGCCTACATCGCCCCGGCCGGCGATCCCCGTCCCGGTGAGGAACCCACGGCTTACATCGTCACGCTGGCCAACTCGAAGCTCCGGGAGAAGATGTTCGAGTATGACGTCGGCGCGGCCATGGAGAACATGATCCTGGCCGCCCTCGAGGAAGGCGTCGGCAGCTGCTGGCTGCTGTCGATTGACCGGGACAGGCTCCGGGCGATCCTGGGCATCCCCGACCACTACCGCATCGACTCGGTCCTCGCGCTCGGCTATCCGGCCGAGGACCCGGCGGCCGAGGTCGCGAGCGACTCCATCCGCTACTGGAAGGACGGGGAGGGGCGCCTCCATGTCCCCAAGCGGCCCCGGGAATCGGTGGTTCACTTCAACAGATTCTAGACCGGGTACAACACGCAGTCCCGAATTTTTCTGCGGAGCTGCCTTGACTCCCTGCGGCGGTGATGCTATTAATGACGGCAGAGGCGCGCGGAGCGCCGAATTTATCATTTCCAGCGAGAGGCGATCATGAAAAAAGCACGCACGCTCCAAGTCTTGGCCTTGTCGGCCCTCGTTATCTTTGTCTTCGGAGCGGCCCAGGCGCGGGCCGACTTCTATATGAAGCAGAAGGTCCACACCGGCGAGGTCAAGATGATGGGTCAAACCCAGCCGGCCAAGGACGTCGTCATGGTCACGTGGCTCGGCCCGAACGTGGCCCGGATGGACCAGGAGGGCGGCACGTCTTCGATCCTGCTCGGCGACAAGAAAATGCTCTACATGATCGACCACACCAAGAAGCAGTACGCCGAGATGCCGCTCGATTTCGACAAAATGATGGAGGAAGCGGCCGCGGCGGGCGCCGCCGATGATCCGGAAAAGGCCGAGGCCATGAAGAAGATGCCCGGCTTCATGAAGAACATGATGAAGGGCATGGGCGAGGGCATGTCGGCCAAGGTCACCGAGACCGACGAAACCAAGAAGATCGGCGACTGGAGCTGCCGCAAGTACCTCGTCGAGATGAACATGGGCATGATGGGCAAGATGAGCTCGGAATCCTGGGCCACGGAGGATCTCAAGATCGACTACGGCCTCTATTTCACTTCGACCAACGCCATGATGGCCAGCATGCCGGGTTTCGAGAAGATCATCCAGGAGATGAAGAAGATCAAGGGCGTCGTCGTGAGCCAGACCGGCACGATGAACGTGATGGGCAGCGATGTGGTTTCGACGACCGAGCTCCTCGAGTGCACGGAGAAGGAAGCGCCGGCCGGGACCTACGACCTGCCCGCGGGATACAAGAAGGTCAAGGCGATCAAGGGCTAGAGCGGGTTCGGGGCACCGCCCGCCCCGGCGGAACCGAAGCCGGCCGGCGTCGTCGTCAGATGTCGAGATGACCGGAGGATTCCGGCTGGTAGAGCAACGCCTCGATCCTTAGCACCCGGGTCCCGGACGGGACCTTCCATTCGACGACGTCGCCCGCGCGGTAGCCGAGCAGGGCCGTGCCGATCGGTGCCAGCACCGAGATCAGGCTCCTGGTGATGTCCGCCTGGTGAGGATAGACGAGCGTGTATTCGTGGACCTCGCCCGTGGCCATGTCGCGGACCTGGAATTTCGAGTTCATGGTGACGACGTCCGCGGGGACCTCTCCGGGCTCCACGACGACCGCCCGTTCGATCTCCGCCCGGAGCTCGGCCAGGCGCTCCCGATCGGGCCCGCTCTGGACCGCAGGCGAGTTCAGGACGGCCGTGAGGCGCGTCTGATCCAGACTGGTGATGACGATCTCTCTTCCTGGCATTTCGTCCTCCGCGTGGTGGAATCCTATTTTACACCCGCTGCGGCGTTTTCCCTAGCGATATCGGGACCACGCTTGGCGCCGCCAGACTCAGGCCGCCGTGGCTTTGACCCGGTCGTCCTGGGACATCGCGGCCAGCTTCTTGACCTCGTTCACGTCGAGGCCGAGTCCCTTGGCGACGCGCTCGCCGTACTCCGCGTGGGCTTTGGCGAAGAGCGCCGTCTGCCGGAGCTGGATGCGCTTCTGCGCGCCCTTGAGGTGGCCGACGATGTTCGCGACGAGGTGCTCGCGGTCCATGTCGGTCATGACCCGGCTGTAGAGGGCGCCCGCCTGCTCGAAATCGATGTCGCCGAGCGTGTAGGCGTGCCGGGCCGCCAGGCCCGTCACATCGATGGACGGGACCGCGTAGCCGGGGTCGGGGGCCGGGCCTCCGAAGCTGTTCGGCCAGTAGTTGGGTCCACCGGCGCCGTTGCCGTCGACGCGCATGGCGCCATCCCTCTGATAGCTCGTCTCAGGGGCGGCCTTGGGGGCGTTGATGGGGAGCAGGTGGAAGTTGGGCCCGAGGCGGTGCCGATGGGTGTCGGGATAGCTGAACAGGCGTCCCTGGAGCATTTTGTCGGGGGAGGGGCCGATGCCGGGCACGAAGTTCCCGGGGGAGAAGGCCGCCTGCTCGACCTCGGCGAAGTAGTTCTCTGGGTTCCGGTCGAGGACCATCCGCCCGATCTCGATCGGCGGGAAGTCGCTGTGGAACCAGACCTTGGTCACATCGAAGGGGTCGAAGCGGTATTTCTTGGCCTGCTCCGGCGTCATGATCTGGACTTCGACGCGCCAGGCGGGGAACTGGCCCTTGACGATGGCGTCGTGGAGGTCGCGCGTTGCGACGTCGGGGTCGATGCCGCGCATCCGGTCGGCCTCCGGGCCGTCGAAGTTCTGGATGCCCTGGATCGTCTTGAAGTGGTACTTGACCCAGACGTGCTCGCCCTTGCCGTTGTACCACATGTAGGTGTGGCTGCTGTGGCCGTTCATGTGGCGGTAGGAGCGGGGCGTGCCGCGGTCGGAGAAGAGGATCGTCACCTGGTGGACGGATTCCGGGGTCAGGGACAGGAAATCCCAGAACATGTCCGGGTCCTTGAGGTTGGTCGCCGGGTTGCGCTTCTGGGTGTGGATGAAGTCGGGGAACTTGAGCGGGTCGCGGATGAAGAAGATGGGCGTGTTGTTCCCGACCAGGTCGTAATTGCCCTCTTCGGTGTAGAACTTGACGGCGAAGCCGCGGGGGTCGCGCTCCGAATCGGCCGAGCCTTTTTCGCCGCCGACGGTGGAAAAGCGCGCGAAGAGTTCGGTCTTCTGGCCGACCTTCGAGAGGAACTTGGCCCGCGTGTAGGCGGAGACGTCGCGCGTGACCTCGAAATAGCCGTGGGCGCCGGCGCCCTTGGCGTGGACGACGCGCTCCGGGATGCGCTCGCGGTCGAAATGGGCGAGCTTCTCGATGAGGTGGACGTCCTGAACGAGGACGGGGCCCTTGGGCCCGGCGGTCATCGAGTTTAGGTCGTCGTTGACGGGCATTCCGAAGCCCGTCGTCAGGGTCTTCTTATGGTCGGACATGTCGATCCCTCCTTGGATCTTTGGGTTATCGGCGATGGGACCCGGTCCCGATCGTTCGAGCGCCGGCGCGAGGCGCGCGGGCGGGGCCGGAAGCGCGGGTCGCCGCGCAAGGGGCGCAGAGGCCCCGGAGCTCGACGTAGCGCGATTCGACGCGCCCGAGGGCGGACGCCGATTCGGGGACGGGCAGGTTGTCGAACTCCCGGTCCTCGAAATCGAGCGCGGCGCGGCACCGGACGCAGATGAAATGATGATGCGGGGAGACGTTGGCGTCGAAACGGACGTGATGATGGCCTTGGGGCCGGACCGTGGACACCAGGCCGAGATCCGTGAAGAGGGCCAAGGCCCGGTAGACGGTGTCGAGCGAGACGTGGGGCATCGTCCTGAGGACGTCGCGGTGGATGGCCTCGATGTCGGGATGGGCGGCTGTCGCGGCCACGTGGCGATAGATCTCGAGCCGCTGGGCCGTGACCTTGATGCCGGCCGCGCGGAGAACGGACTCGAATCTCGCCGTCAGGAACTTGATCTCTTCTGCGGTTCGTTTCATGGTTTGCTATAAAGATAAGAATGATTCCTATATAAGAATATATTATTATTTGTCGGGATGTCAAGCGAAATCCCCGAACGGCCGCGCGGACGGGCCGGACGAATCGGACGCCTGTGTCGCGCCTGCCGTCAGGCCCGGCTCGAGCCTGGGCCGGCCTATCGAGCCGGCTCAGACGCCGTCGCCGGTGTACTTGGCGAGGAGGGTCTTGCGGAGCTTGCGGTAGACCTCGACGAGCTTCTCCATCCGCGAGATCGTCAGGTCGGTCAGGTATTTCGCCGCGCCGGCCGGGTCGATCTTGAGCATCTCCGCGGCCTTGGCGTCGACGGCGGCCTGCCCGGCGAAGAAATCGCTCTCGACGGGGTCGCGCACGGCCCGCAGGTCCTTTAGCGCCGGCTGCCAGCGCAGGAGCATCAGCTTCTCGACGAAGTCCACCGCCCAGCGGGCCGAGTCCTCGCTGAACTCGCGATAGTCGTAGGTCTTGTAGAGCGGGGAAACTTCTGTGACGCCGGCGTAGACCGGGACATAGGGGCTGACGGAGGGATTGTCGACGTAGAACCAGTAGATGCCGCCGACCGCGTCCGGGAGCCAGGACCGGAGCTGGGCGACCATGCCGTAGCCCTGCGTCGCGATCGTCCGGTGATGGCGGATGCGCAGGACCTTCTCCATCTCGCCGGAAATGAAGGGCGTGGCCATCGGGCTCTTCTCGAAGCGGCCTCCCCCGGCCGGGACCATCCAGGCCGGGTCCCAGGTCATGTCGTAGATGGTGTTCTCGAAGGCCGAGCGCTGGAAGGCGATGACGTCCTGGACGGTGATCTTCTTTTCCGGCTTGAACGAGTAGGGGTAGAACGCGGCGCCCTCGAACGGCTGGGCGTAGAGCGTGCCCGGCCCGGCGGCGTCGTTGAGGCCCCGCTTCGGCCAGGCCTTGAGCGTCGGCGCGAGGGTGCTGGTGATGAGCCACATCCGGCTGAGGTTGCCTTCCCGTACGGGCGGCGCGTAGGCTTCCTGCCAGATGAAGGGCTGGCCGCTCTTCGGTTCGTACCAGCCGCGGTCGACGGCTTCCTTCATGTAGTTCGGCGAGACCAGGACGTCGGGGCTCTTGGGATCGATCTCCCGGATGCGGAAGTAGTTGGCGATGACGACCACGTGATCGTCCGGGACGCGGCGCGCCGCCCAGATGGCGCCCGGCTTGCCGCTCTCCGGGGTCCACTCGGGGCCGACGCTGCAGATCTCCATCGTCCAGAGCTCGCGCGGGTCGGCGATGCAGAGGGCTTCGGACCCGCCGCACGAGGGCAGGAAGCCGTACTTCTCGACCAGGCCGCCGATGAACTGGACGGCCTCGCGGGCGGTCGCGCAGCGCTGGAGAGCGAACACCTGGGCCTGCTCGATCGTCATGATCTGGCGGGTCAGGCCTTCGATCCAAGCGAGGTCGAGCTCGGCCCGCTGGGAGCACGTGCTCTCACCGATGGCCAGCTGGCGTTCGTTCATCTGCGAATAGCCGGTGTGGAAATAGGTGAAGGTGCGCTCGGCCTGGGGGATCTGGCCGATGACCTTGCCGAAATCCCCCAGGGGCAGGGCATGGCGGTCGTCGTCGGCGCCGAAATAGACCATGCCCCAGTGGACGGGGGCGAAGGCGCCCTTCGGGAAGGACCGGCCGGGGATGACCTGGATGCGGCATTCGCTGCAGCAGTCGGAATGGGAGGTGATGACGGAGCCGTCGGCGGTGGCCAGGCGGCCCGCCCCGATGACCGTGCAGCCTTCCTGTTGCGCGCCGCCGGCGATGAGGAAGCCGGGCAGGCTGAGCCAGCCGGCGAGGGCGATGATCGCTGTCAAACCGGGAACTGCCAACCGTCTCTTTCGCATCATGATCTCCCTTCCGATCCCCTTCATTTAATGATGATCGCGGCGCCGCCGCCCGGGGCGAGCTTCAGGGTCAGCGTGTCGCCGGCCGTGACCGTCTTCTTGGCGATGTCGAGGCTTGTCGCGACCGTGGCGGCATCCGCCCCGTCGGCGAAGATCGCGGCCTCGTGTTCTCCCGCGCCGAGGAAGTCGAGCGGCAGGTCGAGGTCGCGGGCGTCCCAATTGGTCATGGCCCCGATATACCACGTGTCCCCGTGACGCCGGGCGATCACGATGAACGCGCCGGGCTTCCCGCCGAGGACCTTGGTCAGGTCCCATACGGTCGGTACGGCTTCGATGAACTCGAGCCCCGGCTGTCCCTCATAGGCTTCCGGATAGTCGGAGACCATGACGAGCGGGCTCTCGTAGACGACGTACATGGCCAGCTGGTGGGCCCGCGTCCCCTGCGACATGGGCGCGATGTCCCGGGGCTCGAACTGCCCCTTGGCGGCGTTCCGGAACGCCCCGGGCGTGAAGTCCATCGGTCCCGTGAGCATCCGCGTGAAAGGGATCGTGACGTCGTACTCCGGCGTGATGGAGCTGCTCCACTTGCTGTACTCGAGGCCCATGACGCCCTCCCGCGTCAGGAGGTTCGGGTAGGTCCGGCGCAGACCCGTGGGCTTATACGCCCCGTGGAAATCGACGGTCAGGCGGTGCTCGGCCGCCTTGCGCACGACCTTCTCGTAATAGTTGACCATCTCCTGGTCGTCGCGGTTCATGTAGTCGACCTTGATCCCGGCCGCGCCCCACTTCTCGTAGAGGGCCATGGCCTCGTCCATGACCCGGTCGAGGGCCCGCCACTCGACCCAGAGGAGCGTTTCGACCCCCTTCGATTTGCCGTAGGAGATGATCGCCGGGATGTCGACCTCGGGCTTGTAGCGCAGGATGTCCTCGATCCGCCCGTCCTCGCGCAGGGGCGCCCAGCCGGCGTCGACGAGCATGTATTCGAGCTTGTGCCGCGCGGCGAAATCGATGTAGTGCTTCATCGTCGCCGTGTTCATGCCCGGTTTGAACGGGACGCCCGTGGCGTAGCTCCCCGACCACCAGTCCCAGGCCGCCCGTCCGGGCCTGATCCAGGACGTGTCGGCGAAGGCGCACGGTTTGCTCAGGTTCAGGATGAGATAGTTCGCCTCGATGAAGCGGGCCGGGTCGGGGCCGACCATGATGACGCGCCACGGCGTGGACTTGGGCGTCTTGCCGACGACGGGATGATCGAACGGCCTCCCGGGTGGAACGGACAGTCTGACCGTCAGGGCGTTCGGGACCCCGGCGACGCCGCCCAGGTACATCCCGGCATAATCGGTCAGGTCCGCCTCGAGGAGCGCGGCCCAGAGCCCCGCCGCCGGCAGCTCGACGAGGACCGGCAGGTTGATGACCGAAGCCGGCTTGATGTTGCGAAGCGGGATGCGCCCGTATTCGGCTTCGTTGCTCGTGTCCCACCGCCCGAGGTTCAAGGCCAGGGCCGAGGCCTCCTCATCAAAGTAGAATCCGGTCGTTTCGGAGGCGATCACAAAATCGCCGAGCGCGCTCTGCGCCGGCAGGACATACCTGAATGCCACGCCCTCGTCATAAGCCCGGAGGACGACGTCCATTCTCCGGTTGGGCGGATTCTTCTCGCGGAGCGAAACGATGATCTCGTTGTACTTGTCCGGGATCGTCCTTTGGGCCCCGAAGGCATTCTCCCAGGTCGTGTCGTTCGACCGGGTTTCCGTCCCGGCGATCTCGAAGGCATGGTCGAGCGCGGGCCCGCCTATAAGGTCGAGCCCAAGCGGCGAATCGGCAAGCACCGTGGCGCCCTTATACATCACCCTGTAGTAGGGCCGCTCGCCGGGGAGATAGGGCTGGGGCTTGGCGGCGAGCGTGAGCGAGACGGTCAGGTTCCCGTCAGGGGACGTGACCGCCATCGGCGCCCCGCCCCCGGCGTCCTTGGCCGGCGCGCACGCCGCCCCGAGGATGGTCAGCGCGACGAGGACTGGCCAGATCGGAACGATATGATGGTATTTCAGACGCATGGAGTGCCTCCGTGTCCTTTGTTCTTTCTTTGCGCCGGCTTCCGCGCGGGATTCGCTCGCGGAGGCCCGCTAGCGGCGATTATATCCCCCCACCCCGGCCAACGCAACGAAACCGGGCCCTTCCGAAGTCGCCCTCGTTCCGCCCGCTTTAACCTTGAGGACGGTCCTTGAACCCTGGTCGACCGTTCTTTATACTGGGAGCCGGTCAGGTCCGATCGAAGGAGTCCCCGACATGAGCGTCAAGAGGCGGATCCTGTTCTCGACGAGGAGGGCGGATTGAGCTTGGGACGAAAGAGGTGCGCCATCGCGGCCATTGTCTTGACCTTCTCTTTCGGCGCGTGGGCGTGCAGCGGCTCCAAGATCAAAGCGACCAGAATCACGCACAAGGGGCCCGATTATGCCGTCACCTTCGAAGGCGCGCCCGGCCTCCGGTTTTCCGTCCCGGAATTGATGGGCAGCGGCCTGCCGCGGGTCGAGGTCGGGGAGCCGGATGAGGACGGCTGGCGGCGCGTCCGCCTTGTCTGGGACGTCCCCGCCGCCGTCGCCCAGGACGAGCTTGCGGTCCGCTTCGACCTCGATTTCGAGCCGGACTTCTGGTGGGCGCCCCATCTCGCGCCCGAAGACGGCTATGTCGTCGCCCAGCACGTCTTCCGGTCGCCGGCACTCATCTCGGCGCGCGGCCCGTTGACGTTCGTCATCGTGCCCGATCTGGACCTCGTCGGGACGAGCCCCGGGAATCCCTGGTTCCTCGATTATGACGCCATGAACCGGCGCATGTGGCTCGGCCTGGTCAAGACCGAGATCCCCGAGCACGTCCTCTTCAAGAAGGCGGAGGGAATGACGTTCCTCCCCGGCCGGGTCGAGCTGGGTTTCTACATCGCCGCGCGCGACAACCCCGGCCCCGTTCAGAATCCCTGGCGCGAGGCTTCGGCTTTCCTTTGGAAGCGCTGGGGCAGCCCGCTCTACGCCAAGGGCGAGCCCGTCCACGGCAGGCTCGAGCCATATGTCCGGCGGACGTACGATTGGGCGTTCCGCGGCTGGGGCCCGTTCGTCTGGCAGGAGTTCGAGCTCGGCGGCCGGCGCGTCGGCGCGCCGCAGTTCATCGTCAACATCTCGCAGTCACCCAACTATCCCGGGCCGTGGTACCAGCGGGAGTTCCGGTCGATCTGGAACCAGGCCTGGTTCTCGTCCCTGCGGAGCGCTTCGGGGCTTTACCGCTACGGGCGTTATATCGGCGGCGCCGAGGGCGAAGCGTTCCTGTCCAAGGCCCGTCTGGCCAAGGAGCTGGCTCTCGCCGCGCCCGTGACCGGCGGCCTCTTTCCGGCGGTGATCGGCACGGCGAACGATATCGTCGAGATCGACGGCCAGGCGCTGCGCCGCCCCCGCGGCTGGGACGAAGCCCGCTGGTCGAACTCCGACCGTACGCCCCGCGAGCACGGCATCACGCCCGAGTGGTTCCACGTCCTCGACATGAGCTGGACGGCGCTCCTCATGCTGCGCTGGCACGACGAGCTCGAGAAGGACGCCCGTCTCCTCGAATACGCCCGGGCCTACGGCGACCGGTTGCTCGGGCTCCAGGACGCCGAGGGCTTCTTCCCCGGCTGGCTCCATCCGGAAACGCACGCGCCCGGCCCGGTGATGAACCGGACGCCCGAATCAAGCCTCAGCGCGACCTTCCTGATGAAGCTCGCCGAGGCGACCGGGGAGGCGAGTTACCTCGAAGCCGCGATCCGGGCCGTCGACGCCGTCCTCGCCGGGATCATCCCGGAGGGCAACTGGCTCGACTTCGAGACCTACTGGTCGTGCAACCCGTGGGGCAGCGAGACCTATCTCGGCCGCAAGATCGAGCGCAACGGCATGCACAAGCAGAACACGCTGTCGATGTTTTGGACCGCCGAGGCCCTGCTCGCCGCATACAGGGCGACCGGCGAGCGCCGTTACGTCGATTGGGGCCGCCGGACGCTCGACGAGCTGTCGATGGCCCAGCAGGTCTGGCAGCCGCCCTTCATCCATGTCCCCGCGCTGGGCGGATTCGGCGTCATGAATGCGGACGGCGAGTGGAACGACTCGCGCGAGACGCTCTTCGCCGAGCTCTTTCTCGACTACGGCCGCGAAACGGGCGACGCCGGCCTGACCGAGCGGGGCCTGGCCGCGCTCGAGGCCGGCTTCGTCATGATGTACTGCCCTGAGAATCCCCGGGTCAAGGCCATGTGGGAGAAGGTCTACCCGTGGTTCGGCCCGGCCGACTACGGCTTCACGATGGAGAACTACGGCCACGGCGGCCGCACCAGCGCCGATGGGGAAGGCATGGGCGTCTTTACGATCTACGATTGGGGCAACGGCGCGGCGGCCGAGGCCGCGATGCGCATCCTCGACCACTACGGCCCGCTCATCGTCAAATCGGGGACACAAGACCCGTTCACTAATTGATCGAGCCCGTTGTGTCCCCGATCTAGAATTGCCATACAACGAAGGCGCGCGCCTCGACGGCGTTCCGGCTGCCCGGCCCTAAATCCCTGAAATCGTATCTTCGCGAGCAGTATTCGGCGGCGAGGCCGATCCCGACCCGAGACCGGACCGGAACGCAGATCTGCCCCTGAAGGATGTCCCAGGATTCCCGGCCGGCCAGGCTGTCGAGGACGTCCAGGTTGAAGAGGGCGTAATGGCGCCAGACGATCTCGCCGAGCTCGAAACCCCTGGCGGTGAGGGTCAGGCCGGCGGCGGCCGTCACGCCGGTGGCCATGTTATAGGAGCGACGTTGGCCGGTCGTGCCGGTGAAGTCGTCCGAGCCGCCGAGCGCCAGCCAGCCCAGCCGGGCCGAAGCCGTCAACTGCAGGCCGGGATCGGACCCGATCCGCGACGTCCAGCCGCCGGTGAAGGACGTGCCGGCGATGCGCATCGTATCGATGCCGTAGTATTCGAAGTGCTGGTAGAGGCCGAGGAAATGCGAGGCCGTCTCGCGACCGGGGAGCTTCTTCCCGAAGAGCGCGCCGTCGATGAAGAGTGACAGTTGGGGCTTGTCGGGGGAGCAGCGAAAACGGCCCCTTATGGCGAACACATCGAAGGGCTTTCCGGCCCAGCCCATCCCCGCCGGATCGCCGTAGCTCAGAGTGAAGCCGAGCAGGGGAGCGGCCCTTGTTCCCGTGAGTCCCGCGCCCCGGATGAGCACGGGTCCGGCCACAACGAGCTGTCCGTCGAGGAGGCGATCCGGGTCCGGGCTCCCGGGATACCCGGCGATGCCGTCCTTGCGGCCGTCGAGCAGCCGGTTGAGCGCCCCGACGGGGTCCAGGACCGTCCCGAGGGCTTCGCGCCAGATGCGGCCCAGGCCCCGAGCCTCGCTCTTCCTCACCAGGGCCGAGAAGCGGTGGCCGATCTCGCCGAGGACGCAGCCGCCGGCCGTCGTCGCGACCAGGTCGTTGATGCTCGGCCGGTATTTCTCCATGATCATTTCCCACATGAGGCTCCCGCCGAGCGTGGCCAGCGACGAGCCCCAGTAACCGAGCCCGTTGGCCCGGGCGGCATTGAAGAACAGGCTGCCGCCGTAGGGGTGGTTGTAGAAATTGATGTGGAACTGACTGCGGTCCCATTCCCAGCCGTCGCGGAAGTTCTGCCACATGGTCTCCCAGTTGACGTACGAATAGAACTCGTCCGTCAGGTAGTGATTGATGGCCCAGACGCCGAAATTGATCCCGGCGATCTCGGCGGCCGCCGTAAGCGGCCGCGGGGTGAAGCGCGGCGCCGTCCGAGCCGGCGCGCGGTCCGGCCCCGGGAGGCCGAGGACGAGGTTCAGGGCGAACGCCGCGATGGCCGCCGGGGCCGCCAGCATCTTCCATGACCTCCGGTCAAAACGAGAATCTCAGTCCGAATGCGAGCTCCAGCCCATAAAGGTGGAGCATGTTCTGCGCGTAGGGGTCGTCGTCGCGGCGGGGGTCGGTCGCGGGCAGCTCCTCGATCCAGGTCTTGACGAGGTTGTAGCGGGCCTTGCCACTGATCGATAGGCCGCCGGCGACCCGATAAACGACGCCGCCGCCGATCTGCAGAGCCAGCCGGTCGACGAAGTCCATCTCGGGCCCGGCCGCCGGGACGTCGGGGGAGTAGCCGATGAAAATGAAACCGATGCCCGCGAGCGCGTAGGGAAGGACGCGGCCGTTGTCGAACATGTAGAGCTGCCCGTCGAGGAGAAGGGAGGTCATCGACATCCGGCCCGAGCCCGGGAGCCCCGCCGCTCCCGCCTCCATGGGGACGCCTGACTTCTCCAGAAGCACCTCGACGCCCGTCCTGCGGCCCGTCCGGAAAAAGACGCCGCCGCCGTACTTCCAGCCGCTCCCGAATCCCTCCTCGCCGAAGAACACGGCGCCGGAATCGAGCTCGACGGCGAGTCGCGGCAAGCGCCCGTGCTCCGCCCGGACCGGTACGGGGGGGTTCAAGGCCGGAGCCGCAGCGGGCTCAACGCCCGCGAGCGCGAGGTTCAAGGCGATGGCGGAGATGACTGTCGAGACCGCGATCATTTCAGCCTCGGGGGGACATCATCTTCAATCGGACCGGAGAAGTTGTCAAGAGGATATTCGGGAAGCGTCGGGGGCGGATATCAGGCTAGGGCTTGGATTGAAATTCGGAAATTGGTATTGTGTCCCCAATTAGGAGACGATCCATGAGACGATCCGGCGTGTGGCTGTCCCTCGTGGCGGGGCTGGCGTTCCTCGCATCATGCGGCAAGGCTCCGGCGCCGCCTGCCGCGCCGCCGGCCGCCATCGGCATCGACGAGTTGGCCCGTTTCGACGAGCTGCCGCGGCTCAAACGGTCGGTCAAGGTCGGGCTCGTCTCGAGCTACGACCGGAGCGGGGGCAACGATGACGGTTTCAGCGGCAAGTTCTCCTTCCTCCGCAAGGAGCCGGGCGGACTGGTCGTCGCCGACCTCGAAGGGCCGGGCGCGATCTACCGCATCCACACCCCGACGCCGACCGACGACACGATCGAGTTCTATTTCGACGGCGAGGCCTCGCCGCGGCTGAGCCTGAAGGTGATCGAGCTCTTCGACGGGACCCGGCCGCCGTTTCTGGCGCCTCTCGCCGGGTCCGGTGCCGGCGGATACACGTCCTACGTGCCTTTGACGTACCGGCGGTCGTGCAAGGTGATCATCCGGGCCGAAACGTTCCAGTTCTACGACATCAATTACGCCGTGTTCCCGGCCGGGGCCGAGGTCGGGACGTATACGGACCCGCCCGGGCCGGACTTCCTGGCCCGGGTCGCGGCCGCAGGCGAGATCTTCCGGCGGGCGGGGACCGACATCAGCGGCGCTCTCGTCCCGGCCGGGGCGGCTGTCTCGACGAAGGCGGTCAAGGCGAGCCTGGCGCCGGGCGGCACGGCCGTCCTCTATGAGAGCTCGAAGCCGGGCCGGGTGGTCGGGCTGAGGATCGGTCCGGCCGCGGCCTTCGCGGGCGGCGGCCGCGACATCCTGATCCGGGCCTACTGGGATGGCGCGGCGGAGCCGGCCATCGATTGTCCGGCCGGCGACCTTTTCGGGTACAGCTTCGGCGATCCGGCCGTGCGTTCGCTCATGCTCGGCACGACGGACGAGGGCCTGAACTACCTCTACTTCCCGATGCCGTTCGAGCGTGCGGCCCGGATCGAGCTCGTTTCGGAGCGGGCGGCCGGCAGCCCGGCCGTCGACATCGCGGCCGAGGTCGTCACGGCGAACGCCGGCAAGGTCCCTGACGAGGGACGGTTCTACGCCAGGTGGCGCCGCGAGAACCCGTGCACGGAAGGGCAACCCTTCACCTATCTCAAGACGCAGGGCCGCGGTCATATCGTCGGGGTCATCCTCCAGGCCCAGGGGCTCGAGAGCGGGCATACGGGCTTCTTCGAGGGCGATGACCGGGCCGTGATCGACGGGGAGCTGGCCGTCCCAGGGACGGGCTCCGAGGATTCGTTCAACGGCGGCTGGTACGACGTGCCGGGGCGGTGGGAGGCGCGGACGTCGCTGCCGCTCAGCGGGTGCCTCGACTACAAAAAGCCGCTGGCCCGGACGGGCGGATACAGGTTCCTTCTGACGGATTCCTATGCCTACACGAAATCCATCGATTACACGATCGAGCACGGGCCCGAAGGGAACGCCGTTCCGACGGACTATGCGGGCGTCGTCTTTTTCTATTCGCAAGAGCCGCCGACGGGGGCAGAGCCGATAATGACGGCCGCCGAACGCCGGGTCCGGGGGCTCGACCGGGTCGTCTTCGTCCCCGGCTGGAACGTCCCTATCCATACGATGTCGCTCCAGAACGTCCTGTTGACGAAGGGATCGTGGGCGGTCGGGAAGGACCGGGTCCGGGTCTTTTCGATGAAGACGAGCGGCGAGGACGTCTTCGGCCCGCACCACGTCTCGTTCATCTGCGACCTGCCCGAGGCGGGACGTTACGCGATCTCGGTCAGGGCCGTCACCGGACCGGATCAGGGCATCCTGCGCGTGTTCGAGCGCGACCGGCCGGCCGGGGAGGCCGTGAACCTGTACTCCCCGGAGCGCGCCGTCAGCGGCCCGATGCTCCTGGGGACCTTCGAGATGAGGCGGGGCGAGAATATCCTCTTCCTCACCCTCACCGGCAAGGACGAGCGGTCCAAGGGGACCGGCATGGAGCTCCACGAGATCATTTTTGAAAGAGCGAAATGACGGGGAGCCCGGGCCTGCGGCTCGCGTCCCCGATTTGAAAGAGGACTGACATGCTCAAGTTGAGAGAGCTGAAGAGGCTCGATCCCGCGTACGTCATCATCATGGCCGTCGTGGCGGCCCTGCCGTTTCTTCTTGTCCGCCTCTTTTCGCCCGGCGCCAAGACCGGGCCGGGCGAGTCGATCCCCGCGCCGACCCTGTCGATGACCCTTACCGACGAGGCGGCGGCTTGGGCCACGGAGACGCTGGCCGGACTGACGCTCGAACGGAAGATCGGCCAGATCATCACTGCGGACGTCGCCGGCGGCTACATCGCGGAGGACGACCCGCGGCTGGCCCGATGGCTCTCCCTCGCGCGCGACCACGGCGTGGGCATGTTCGTCTTCTACGGCGGCACGCCGCGCGACGTCGCCCGGCTGCTCAACCGCCTGCAGAAGGCGGCGGCGGTCCCGCTCCTTATCTCCGGGGACTTCGAGGGCGGGCCCGGCCAGCAGGTGACCGGCGCGAGCGAATATCCGGCCAACCAGGCCTTCGCCGCGGCCGGGGACGAGGACCTGATGTACCGGGCCGCCTCGGCCGGCGCAGCCGAGGGCCGGGCCATGGGCGTCCACCTGACCTACACGCCGGTCTGCGACATCGCGTGGGATCCGGACAACCCGGCCGAGAGCGTCCGTTCGTTCGGCGGCGACCTCGACCTTCTCGGGCGGATGGTCCGGGCCTACGTCCGCGGCTACCACGAGAACGGCATGCTGACGTCGGCCAAGCACTTCCCCGGACGGGGCGATGTCAAGAACATGCCCGAGAATCCGGGCTGGGCCTGGATCGACAAGCCCGCGGCCGACGTCGAGGCCCAGGAATTTCGGGCTTTCAAGCAGGGGATCGACGCGGGCGTCGACTTCGTCATGACCGAGCACATCGCCGTGCCGTCCGTCACGGACGGTTCCGTGCTCCCGGCGAGCGTCGAGAAGAAGCTCGTCACGGGCTGGCTCAAGGGCAAGCTCGGCTTCACGGGCATCGTGACGTCGGACGA
>Ga0105100_10000698_pt1 | contig 19693 bp, 10 predicted proteins | sample PPLLak12cMay2015_2_FD_87033 | JGI IMG/M metagenome (GOLD analysis project Ga0105100, IMG submission 87033) | Freshwater sediment microbial communities from Prairie Pothole Lake near Jamestown, North Dakota, USA - PPLs Lake P8 Core (1) Depth... | ecosystem: Environmental > Aquatic > Freshwater >...
TGAGCCATTAAGCTAAATATTGACCAGGTTTTTCTGCAAAAATCCACTATATCACCTTCAGAAGGTTCAAGGATCAGACTGCCTGCTTCAAGTTTTCGATAATCCAGGAGTTGATTGACCATTCTTAACAATTTGTCACTATTGTTTTGTATTAATTTTAAGAGGTCTCTTTGCTCTTCCTGCCTAAGTTGACTGATTGAGCCAATTAACTTCTCAATGGGCGCTTTAATTAATGTCAGCGGGGTCCTGAATTCATGTGATATATTCGTAAAAAACCTCAATTTCATAATATTTGCTTCCTGAACTGCTTTAATAGCATTTTTTTCAGACAATAATTCATTTTTCAGCTGCTCACGATTAATGATTGACCTGCGGAACAGATACAGCATGGTAAGGATGAGAATGAAATATAAAAAGTAAGCCACAGTTGTTCGCCATAAAGGAGGTTTTATCGTAATTTTAACTGATGCTCCTTTGCCGCCGGAAAGTTGATTTCCATCCGTGGTTGTAACGCGAAAAGTATAATCACCCGGAGATAAATTGGTATATGTTGCAAATCGCTTATCCCCAACGAAATTCCAGTTTTCATCGAAGCCTTCCATGATGTAGGCATACTCTGCAGTCTCATCGTTCCTATAATCCAGTGCTGCATATTCAAAACTTATAACCGATTGTTTATAGGACAACTTGATTTCTTCAGTATAAAGTATCGATTTTTTCAGCGGAGAGCCTTCATCAACTTTTTGAGATTTATTAAATAATTGAAAATCTACGATATATATGTTTGGTGGTGAATTCAGTTCATCCAGGCTGTCGGGTTTAAACCGTACAAATCCATTTGTCCCACCAAAATACATTTCACCTTCAGAAGTTTTATGGCACAAACGTTCTGAAAATTCCTGGTTTTCCAATTCCCGGTTGATTTTGAAGTTTTTGATTCGCTTTGATTCGGGATTAAATTTTGTAATACCCTGGTTAGAACAAAGCCATAAATTACCAAATTTATCTTCAAGGATACCCTTAACACTGGTGGGTAAAGAGTATTTTTCACTGTACCGTTCAAATATGATTTTTCCATCCCGTTCAATTGTCCGGTCCAGTCCTTTGGAACTACCTATCCAGATATTCTTTTTTGAATCTTCAAAAAGGACATAAAGATAATTCGAGCTCAAAGAATTGATATCGTCATTATTGGATAGAAAAGTATGCACTTTTGAATCGAACATATAAAGCCCCAGATAGGATAGTATCCAAATTCTTTTTCTGCTATCTTCTTTCATTGAGACTGCATATGGTACGCTTAAAATTTCCTTATTAAATCGGCCAGGCGAATTAGTGCTGTAAAAAGACTTCGTTGTTGGATCGTAAACAATAATACCTTCCTTTGAATGGGAAGCCAGCCAAATATTACCTTTTGAATCGGGCCCCAAATCGGTGATATGTAATATTTGCTGATTCCTGTCCAAGGGTGAATTATTCATCAGATTGGAAAACCTGCCACTTTCTTTATTGAAACTATACAAACCGATTCTTAGTCCCGTGACAAAGAGTGAATTATCGGAATTGTTTTCAATGGCCAGGATGCAAGGTGCAATATAATCTGCAGGTAAATGATATCGTGTAAATTTTCGTTCCTTTGGATTAAACTTATTGAGTCCTCCATCTTCTGTGCCAATCCATAAAAATCCATCTTTGTCTTCGTGAAATGCTCCAATTTTATTACTGCTAATACTATTAATATCCAGCGGATCATGTGTGAAATATTCAAATTGTTTGTTTTTATAACTAAAATAGCTTACTCCACCTTCCAGTGTTGAGAACCAAACAGTCGAACTTTTATCTTCATAAATACTCGTTATAATATTGTTCAATATACTGACGCTACTTTCTTTTGTGAATGACGTAAAATCATCTGTTTTAGCATTATATAGATTGACTCCTTTGTTTTCAGTACCTATCCAGATATTCTTTCGACTGTCCTCAAAAATAACTGAATAATTGTTGCTGTTTATGCTACTCTTTACATGATTGTCTGGTTGGTATAATTTGTAATCCCCTGTATCCAGATTTATTTTGTACAGGCCGGTTTTAGATCCGATCCACAAAAAACCTTTTGAATCAAAGCAAATAGGGTTATTATGGTTGAAAATTTCTTGATCTAAATCCTGAGAATAAACCTCAAACCTTTGTATTACTTCACTCTTAAGGTCCATTATAAAAAAACCCAAGTCACTTTGTATGAATATTTCATCTTTATTGAGTTGAATTATCTCTCTTATATCCGGAAGAGTTGTCAAATTATCAACCGGAAAGGAATACCTCCTGAAATTATTGTTTGTCGGATTATATTTTGCCAATCCTGAATGAGTCCCAATCCATATGTTATTCTTTCCATCTACATGAATACACCTGACCACCATCCCGGGAATCGAGCTTTCGTCTTCATCAATCATACCGTATCTGTAAAATTTTTCTTCCCTGGTGCTATATTTAACTACTCCGGCGTGATTGGTTCCAATCCATATATTCTTAGAACTGTCTTCTGCAAGACACAGAAGAAAATTATTGGGGAGAGAATTCAGATCATCATTATAATTCTTAAAAATGTCAAATTTGTAGCCATTCCATCTGTTTAAGCCATCGCTTGTTGCAAACCAGATGAAACCGTTGCTGTCTTCAAAAACTGCTCTTACTTCGTTGCTTGAAAGCCCATCCCTGGTTGATAGATGTTTAAACTTGATGTTGAAATGCTGACCATATGAAATCGATGAATAAGAAAAAAGAAGCATACCCATAATCAATGCGATCCATGTTTTATAGTAATACGTTCTCATACTTAATCGCCTCCCCATAATCAGTCCTTCAGACATTCCCTTATTATTACGATAAAGATTATATTGATTACCTGTTTCTATAATCGCTTATTTTCAATTCTTAACAAAGATGACCTAAATTAATTGTTTTTATAATGAGTTTTAAAAGCTATCAATTAGTATTTTTGTTAAAATTCATTATTATTGAAATTATTTAAAAACAATAATATAAAATAGGTTACCCATTGAAATAAATTATCAGGAACGCTTTGCCGTTCACATTGACGATTTCAGGCATTATACCACAGAACAGGTCAGAAAGCACTTTTTAATGCCGGATATTATGCAATCCGGAAAGATCAGCATGGTTTATTCACACTATGACCGCATGATAGTGGGAGGAATAATACCGGTAAAGAGATCCCTGAAACTCGAGCCGATCGACCTGTTGAAATCCGATTATTTTCTGGAAAGAAGGGAACTGGGAATCATTAATGTCGGCGGAATGGGAAAGGTAACGGCCGACGATAAAGTATATACCCTTAAATATAAGGAGGCTCTTTACCTGGGCAGGGGAACAAGAAAGATCATCTTTGAAAGCGCTGATCCCTCAAAACCCGCACATTTCTATGTGAATTCCGCTCCGGCGCATGCTGCCTATCCCAACAGGCATGTCACACTTAAGCAGGCTGAACGGGTGGATTTAGGCTCGCTGGAGACTTCCAATGCCCGCAGGATTAATAAATTGCTTATACACTCAGTGGTTAAGACCTGCCAGCTCCAGATGGGAATGACCGAGCTTAAACCGGGCAGCGTTTGGAATACCATGCCCTGTCATTTACATTCCCGGCGCATGGAAGCTTATTTTTATTTTGAGGTACCTGAACAACAAGCAGTATGTCATTTCATGGGGCATCCCTATGAAACACGTCCGGTATGGATGACCAATGAACAGGCCGTGTTATCGCCACCCTGGTCGATCCATGCCGCTGCCGGTACATCCAATTATTGCTTTGTCTGGGGTATGGCCGGTGAAAACCTCGATTATGATGATATGAATAAATATCAGCCGGGTGATCTGAAGTAGAAGAAGGCATAAGGCATAAGGCATAAGGCATAAGGCATAAGGGATAAGGCAGAAAGCAGAAGGCAAAAGGCAAAAGGGAAAAGAAAGATCAAGGAGAAAATGGAAACTTAATGACTGCAGGACCGCAAGACTGCGAGACTACAAGACTACAAGACTGCTATTAGTTTAATAGTTTAACAGTCTAACAGCCTGCCTGCCGGCAGGCAGGTCTAACAGTCTAACATCTGAAAATTATTAAACCTAACAAATAGAAGATTATGGCATCTGATTTATTTGATCTTACAGGAAAAATTGCTCTGGTGACGGGCGGAACCCATGGCATTGGTATGGCAATAGCAGTTGGACTGGCCAATGCCAGTGCAAAAATTGTTGTGAATGACCTGTCGGCGGAGAAGCTGGAAAGTGCTAAGAAAGAATATAAAACAAAAGGGGTAGATGTGCATACATACCTCTTTGACGTGACAAAGGAAGCAGAAGTCGACAAGGGGATCACGACCATTGAAAAAGAAGTGGGCCCGGTTGATATCCTGGTGAACAATGCCGGCATCATCAGACGAATTCCGTTGCTTGAAATGGAAGTCTCAGAATTTGAACTGGTGATGAAAATAGACGTTACCGGTCCCTTTATCATGTCAAAACGTGTAGTGAAAAGCATGATCGCCAACGGGAAGGGAGGCAAGATCATCAACATGTGCTCGATGATGAGCGAGGTTGGCCGTCACGGTGTGGGCGCTTATGCTGCAGCCAAGGGCGGATTAAAAATGCTTACCAAGAACATGGCCCTGGAATGGGCCAGGCATAATATTCAGGTTAACGGCATAGCTCCCGGGTATATAGCCACGGAACAAACCGCTCCGATCAGGGTGGAAGGCCATCCTTTCAATGAACTGATCATGACCCGCACTCCCATGAGCCGTTGGGGTGAACCCGAAGAATTGCAGGGGACTGCGGTATATCTTGCTGCTAAAGCCTCGGATTTTGTTACCGGCATACTGGTTTATGTTGACGGTGGCATGCTGGCTACACTCGGAAAAACAAAACTGGAAGAATAACGGCTAAAATACAAGGCTATGAAAAACATACTGGTGATATTGTCCCTGGCCATTATTGGCTTGAATTCCTGCAAGGATGAAAAGCCTGGTCTGTTGCTGGTGAATGAAAGTAAATACGACTTTGTGGATGAGCCCTTGTCATTGGCAAAGAATGCCCTGGTGGGACTCATTGGTGCCATACCCGAAGATAAAATCCCCATGCCGGTTTCGGCAGGAGGCGATACGATCTCTTTTCAGCTGGATGACCTGGACGGAGATAGTTTATGGGATGAGATATTTTTTATCGTTTCATGCAAGCCAAACAGCATAGAGAAAATATATTTCACCTACATTGACAAATCAGCAATGCCTTTATTTTCCAAAAAGTCTAATGTGCAATTTATTAAGGCTGCTCGTCCCTATGAAAAAATAACATCCGGTGACAGGCTTAAAAGCATGTATACGGAAACATCATCGGCGGCTTTTTACATGGAAGGGCCAGTTTGGGAAAATGATCACGTAGCCTTCCGTAATTATTTTGATGCGCGGAACGGCATGGATATTTTTGGTAAAAAAGTGAACAGCATCGTGTTCGGCGACACCTCGCTGGTGCATCAGGATTATCATCAGATGCAGGACTGGGGCATGGATATCCTCAAAGTTGCTAATTCTCTTGGAGCAGGTGCTATCGCTATGGGTATAAAAGACAGCATTTACAGGATTGATTCAGCCGGCAGGGCTACCTACCGGCTTATCAGTGACGGACCTCTCCGGGCGGTCATTCAGTTTGACTTTAAAGGCTGGAAGGTTGAAAATCGCAGCTATGATATTATGCATAAGATTTCTATCTGGGGAGGAACTTCATACTACCAGAGTGATGTTACGGTGACGGGCTTGCAAGGTGATGAGATGCTGGCCACAGGCATCGTAAACCTTCACAGCGATACCCTCATGGTGGAAGAGATAAATGAATCTGTTGTCATCGCTGCAACCCATGATAAACAGGGTTTCCTGGGAGAATATCTCGGTATGGGCATTCTGGTGAATGCTGCGGATTATATTGACACCCTCACTGCCCCTGAGGAAGGGAAGGGGATCAACCAGACCTATCTGATGAAATTGAATTTGAAAGAAAACTTCCCGGTTAAATTCCGCTTTTATTCCGGATGGGAACATCAGGATGCAGCTTATGCAGATCGCGAAAAGTTCATGGACAGGTTGCGTTCGGATGCGGAAAAAATGGCCTCACCGATGGGTATCAAAGGAATGTAGGGACAAGGGACAAGGGACCAGGGTGAAGGCAGTAAGCGGAAACCGGTAATCGGTATTCGGCTAACAGCCTACAGCCTGCAGCCTGTAGGCTAACAAATCCGGGACTTCCATACCCCAGGCCGCACGACCGCATGACCGCATGACCTGCCTGCCGGCAGGCAGGCTGCACGACTTTATTCCTTCATCCTCCACGCCATAACCAGCAGGTATACCAGCACTGCCAGCAATACAACCAGGCCACCGGATTGTGTCCCGGTTAAATCTGTTGTCAATCCAACGATCCAGGTTATGATCGCTCCTCCGGATACACCCATTATCAGAAGACCTGATATCTCATTGTAATGATCAGGTTTGTGTTGCATCGCTGCCGAAAATATGATGGGAAATACATTGGCTATGGTAAAACCCAGGATAAAGATCAACATCCATATCCCCCATAAATTGCCTGTAAAGATCAGGCCTGCCATAGCTGCGATTGCCACGATCATGTTAACAAGAAAGTATTTCCTTCCGGATATTTTTGCCAATACAATGGCCCCGATAAAGGTCCCCAGGGTACGGGCCAGAAAATACAGACTGCTTCCATACGCGGCTTTATCAAGCAGCATACCAGTCCGTTCTGTAAGAAGCTTTGGCAGGGTTGTATTCAGTCCGACATCAACACCCACGGCACCGACAATACCCAGGAAGAACAGGAGGATATGACGGTCCTTCAATAAAGCAAAGCATTCACCGAATGAAGAGTTCTTCCCTTCGGCTTTTGTTTCCCTTATTTCCGTTAACATGAGCCAGAGTGTGGATAAAACAGTGGTTGCCGCAAATATCAGGAAGAGGGTTTTCCAGTTATGGAAAAAGCTGGCAGAGAGGGAAGCAATAATGGGGCCCAGAAAAGACGCGATGGCTTTGATAAATTGTCCCAGTGTCAGGTTGCTTGTCAGCTTATCGCCTGAAACCACGTTGGTGAGCAATGGATTTAAAGCTACCTGTATGATGGTATTTCCTATTCCCAACAGGGCAAAGGCAATGAGTAAAACGGGGAAACGGTAGGATATCAGCGGGATGATCATGGCCAGCAGGGTAATGATATTGCTGATAATTACCGCCCTTTTCCTTCCGGTGCGGTTCATAAGCAATCCGGTTGGTACTGAAAGCACCAGGAACCAGAGGAAGACCATCATGGGCAAAAGGTTAGCCAGTGTATCGCTCAACCCGAAGTCCTTTTTGACATAGTTGGTGGCTATGCCGACAACATCTACAAAGCCCATGATAAAAAAGGCAAAAAGAACAGGCAGGAGTTTGGGTAATGAAGATTTGTTGTTCATGGTTTTTAACGCTGATTAATAGTTGTCGATTTGTGCAGGTTGTCTGTTGTCAGTTGTCGGTTGTGATTGTTATGGTTGTTGTGGTTGTTGTGGTTGTTAGTGATATTTTCTTGTATCTTATATCTTGGTTCTTGCCTGCCTGCCGGCAGGCAGGATTCTTGGTTCTAATAAAAGTTACATTTTGGATAATAGAGGTTTTACCTTGATCCAGAAAGACTCCTCGAACAAATATGCACAGCCTGCCATAGCAGATTCTTCCATTAATTCAGAGATTTCAACAAGGATTGAAACACGTTGTTTCTTCAGGGATGATTCAAATGCACTGCTGAACAAATGATAGGCGCCGGAAACATTGCCTCCGATTACCAGCAATTCAGCCCTGAATTTCTTCAGCCAATGTCCCAGAAATTCACCCAGGTTGGAGCCGAATTCCTCGAAAATATTTCCGGCCATCTTGTCCTTGGGAGCTTTCATGGCTATGTCTTTCACCCCGCCGGCCTTTTCGCCGGACATTTCAGCATATCGCTGTATGAACCAACGCGTAGAAAAATAATCATCTGCAATACCATTCCTGTAAGGGAGGTGCCAGACACAACCCATCCGGGGCACATCTTCCCTGTCAACCACGAGCAATCCCTTGTCGACAAAGGCTGAACCAAATCCTGTCCCCAGTGTAACCGATAATGAACGGGAGACCTTGCTGGCCTTTCCCATCCATGCCTCGCCAACGGCAAATGCTGATGCATCGTTCATGAATCTGAACTGCCCGGGTGATAAATCAAGGCGTTTTGATAATTCACCCGTCACATCAATACCATGGAGCTTCTCATATTTGGCCACCTCCTTGGTAAACAGGGCAATGCCATTTGCATAGTCAAAAGGTCCCGGCATGGCGAATCCAATACCAGCCAGATCATTTACGGACTCCATTCCTATGGTCTTCTGCAGAGCCAAACACCAGTTATCCAGTATTTCACCGGCCTTTGCCTGGTTGTTTACCTGCTGAGTCCTGATACTGTCTTTGATCAGTCTCTTTTCCTGCAGGTCGACCAAAGCACAGCTGATGTGACTTCCCCCAATATCGGCTCCAATGGCATATCTTTTCATATCCTAAAGTTTTACAGGTGTTATTTTATTCATCAGATCCAGTATTTTGGCCTGACGCTTCAACAAATAGGCTGATGGTGCGGCAGGATTCCGCTTTCGTGGATTGGGAAGGGTGGCAGCGATAAGTGCAGCCTCTCCACGGGTGAGCTTTGCCGCAGGCTTGTGAAAATATTTCCGGGCAGCTGCCTCGGCTCCGTATATGCCATCCCCCATCTCAATGACATTCAGATACACTTCCATGATCCTTTTCTTGCTCCAGGTCAGTTCAATCATGGTGGTGAAGTATAGCTCAAAAGCTTTGCGGGTGTATGTCCTTGCCGGCCATAAAAAAACATTTTTGGCGGTCTGCTGCGTAATGGTGCTGGCACCTCGTTTCCGCCTGTACCTTTTATTATGCTCAACCGCTTTCTCAATGGCCTGTAAATCAATGCCCCAATGTTCAAGGAACCGGTTGTCTTCTGCTGCAACGACTGCCTGGATAAGATGAGGGGATATCTTTTTCAGCCTTACCCAGTCTTTTGTTATGAGTGGCTTTTTTTCCGCTGCGCTTCGTTCAACGGCCCTTTTTATCATGAGCGGCGTAACAGGTGGGGGCAGAAAGCGGAACACGATCACCGGCAGCATAGAGAGGGTGAAAAATGCAATGATGATCCATTTGAGCCATTGCAGCGCTCTTTTCAAATGGGATTGGAGACCTCTACCCTTGGGTTGATGTTCAGGTTCCGGAATGATGACTTCCTCATTCTCCATGCATCAAATCTTTCCGTAAAAATGAGAAAAAAAACTAAGGTGGAACAGCGAAACAGTGAAAAAGTGGAATAGTGGAAAGGAGAAATAGTAAATAGAACGTCATGACCAGACCTCAATTTTGCAGGCATGAGAATTAATGAAATGATGAAATTGAACATCGAACAAGGAACATCGAATACTGAACCTGCCTGCCGGACAGGCAGGCACTGAAGATAAGAAAGCGAAAATATTATCTTCGTAATTCAACATTCAATGTTCCTTGTTCAGCATTTATATTATTATTCGGCTATTTATTCTGAACGTCATTTATATCTCATCCTGTTCGTTATTTTAAAGGGGCCGGGTGAAAAAAGCTTTCGGGCGGACCAAGGTAGCTGGGTTTTACACCGCCCATGTCCACGACGATTCTTTGCAACACCAGCCCGGGATCAACCATCCAGAATTTCAGGATATGATTGCCCCTTGTGTGTATCCGATGCTCTGAACCCTTAATTTTGATATTGTTACTCACCGCATCATTCCAATAATGAGGATATTTCCAGTCAGGGATGGTTTCATTTTCATGGAGATTGACGATCTGAGGCATTTCATCATCGATTGAAAAGGCATAGTGAAGTCCTTCTCCTCCCTTGAAATTCAGGGTGGGGGAGAAATAGGCGTTTATCGTTGCCTTTCCGGTATCAGTGAAATAAACCTTGTATTCAAGCCTGGGACTGCTTTGCTCATCTGGAACCTGACGCTGAGCAGTCACCGGCATGGGTGTTAATCCGGAAAGCGTCCTGCTTAAGCCAGGGATGCAAAGCCACCTAACTGTTGGTGAGTCAACAGCATTGCTATAGTGTTCAGCCTCTATGGAACAATAACCGGCGCTTTCAATGAAGCCTGATACCTCCTCCGGCTTTAAGAAATCCGGTTTACTAATGCTTGCATAAAAGGTAATTTCAGTACTATCGGAATTGGTAACAGTGATAGGTACACGATGGTTTCCAAAAGGAACCTGCTTCCAGTTGACATCTACCCAGAGCCTTTTTTCCGTGCCAATTCTGCCCGACCGTGGCACAATATTCATCCAGATGAAGGGTGTTTCAACCGTAAAAGTGAACGGAGGCTGTCCACGGTTGAAAATATCCACATAGTGTCTGTCCTTTTCAAATACTGTAAACACAGGCAACTCAGCCTGCGATGTACTTTCGGGCCAGGATGCTGCTGAACCTTCAACAGCCAGTCCCATCCCCGCTTTTTCCGGCACAACAAGAACCTGCACTGCAGGCATCGAATTTTTGTCGGGTTGCTGCCAGCTTGTATAACCGATATGGGTCTGGTCCATCATATGATTCCACTTACCATTGGCCATTTTTTTGTTATAATAGTCCGTCAGGATGGAATCCTGCCGGTACAATTCTCTTGCCCTGTCAGCATAGGTGTTTGTTGATGCACGTCCCTGCCTGGCGAACATCCGGTTTTGTCCCACGGTGACATAAAGCTCGGTTAGATTTGAACAAGCCAGTACCGGGAATAAAACGAGCTGGTAATAGGCATCTCTTGTTTCATCGGGGAGCAAGTCATAAATCCGCTGTGCTTTTTCGGAGAGATGGTTATATTCAGTCATCACTTTTTCTGCTTCGCGGTAATGGACAAGGCTGTATGTTTCCGGCGACAGCATTTCAGGTTTCCGGCGGGCATTGAATTGCGTGTATTTCGACAGAAGTTCCGCTATGGCTGCAGCATATTCATTACCGAATTGCTGTTCAGCCCATAGTAAAGTATATTCATTCAGCCTGTCTGCCGGCCATTTTTCAGGATCCCAGGCATAGTCGAGGAAAAAGGATATCGGGAATTCCATGGGCTTGATATCGCCAACATTGACGATCCAGATATGGTCAACGCCATATTGATAGGAAAGATGCATCTGTTCCCATATCCGCTGTATCTGAACCGTATTCAGCCACTTGTAATTCCTGGGTCCGCCCACAAAATCGAAATGGTAATACATACCGTATCCGCCGCGTCTATCTCTTTCATTCGGCGGTGGCAGCCTTCGCACGTTGCCCCAGTTGTCGTCGCATAGCAGCAGGGTAACATCATCGGGTACGCGCATGCCCTTGTCGTAATATTCCTGCACTTCTTTATACAGGGCCCATACCTGTGGAATTTCCGTTACGTTCTTGCCTGTCGTTTCTGCCAGTATTTTCCGCTGATCTGCAATGATCCTTTCCAGCAGGGCGATATTGCTTTCCTCCGTCATCGGCATATCCCCGTCACCACGCATACCCAGGGTAACGATGCCTTCCATGGATCCCATCCGGTTTATCCCTTGTTCCCAGAATTTCTTTAACTGAGCTTCGTTGGCTTCATAATTCCACGGCCCCGTTCCGTATCGCCGCCATTCATCGTGAGCCCGCATCAAAGGCTCATGGTGGGAGGTACCGATGACAATGCCGTACTCATCCGCAAGAATGGGATTGAGCGTATCATCATCATAAAAGGCATTTCCCCACATGGCAGGCCATAGAAAATTGCCTTTGAGCCGCAATATCAGTTCAAAAACTTTTTCATATAGTTTATGGTTGAAGCCGCCGAATTTCTCATAAGTCCATCCCGACAGTGCCGGCGCTTCATCGTTAATGAATATTCCCCTGTACCGGACGGCAGGTTCGCCAAGTGAATAAACTCCCGGTTTTATAAAGATGGAGTCTTTCTTTTTGACCGGGACATCGGCCCACCAATACCAGGGAGAAACGCCGATCTGTTCGGATACCTCATAAATCCCGTAAATAGTCCCTCTTTTATCACTTCCAGCAATGACCAGTGCATAGTCAATACCGTGCAGTGGCTTTTCAATTACCTGGATTAAATAAGATTCCCATTTACCAGAAAGGCAGGTAATATCCATTTTTTTACTTTTTACCAGTTTATCAATTACCGGACTCTTTCCAAGCGTTCCTGCAATCACTACGGTTCCTTTCGGAATTTTCTCAGTACTGAGAACTGGTTCGATGCCGGTAACTTCGCCGAGGTCAGTTCTCAAGTCCTTCATAGCCCTGATAACACCTGGAAAATCGAGATTACTAATATAAAAAGCTGCAACATTGGTTGGTACAGCCAATGTAAAATGACCTGGTCCATTCTCAGTGGTTACAAAAGGAGTATTCTGAACAGCCTGCCCGGTTGTTGTGCATAAAGCAAAAATCAATGTGAGCGTTTTGTTCAGTGGTATCTTAAAAGTATTCTTCAGTTTCATAAAAAAAAAAATAAAATGATTGAAATAAAAAGGCATGAATTGCAGGGCAAATATTAAAGAACAAGTCCTTTTGTATTGATAACCAAGAAAAAATGTTTTCCATACAACAAGTATTATTTTATATAAGAAGGGATAAAAGTAAACAAGGAACAATCTTTTTACGGAAATAGACTACATAAATTTATTATTTTTTATGCAATCGATTTCATAATTTCCAATAAAGTTGTAATTTTATTTCTCAAAACCCTCCGAATAATACATGAGCAAAAACAACAGAAAGTATCATAAACAACTGTCAATCATTTATATTAGTCTAAAGGATTTTTAATACTTAACCCAAACTTAAAAATTATGAGAATATACAATTATTATTATGCCTCCTATCGGAGAAAAAAAACTAAACCAACACTGATAAAAGTTATGAAACTAGCTTTATTATTAAGCATGGTTACTATGCTTAACATATCGGCTATGGTAACCTCGCATGACAAAAAACTCAGTATTCTGGTTGATAATGTTCAGTTGCGCAATTTATTTCTTGAAATTGAAAATAATAGTGAATATGTTTTTTTCTTTAACACCCAGGACGCTCAATTGGATGAAAAAGTATCTTTTTCCACCAGAGATGAGGGAATTGAGAGTATTCTTAAAGCCTTGTTATTAAAAACCCCTCTTGACTATATTATGCTAGAGGGCAATTTTGTGGTCATTAAATCTAAGGCTGAAATGCAACAGAATGTTATCACTGGTAAGGTTGTTGATTCAGAAGGTCGTCCGCTGCTCGGTGTTAATATCATCGAAAAAGGGACAACCAACGGAACAACCACCAATGAAAACGGAGATTATTCAATTTCGGTTTCTTCCCGTGATGCAGTTTTGGTATTTTCCTACATTGGATATCTATCTGAAGAAATGCAGGTAGGTGCGCAGATGATTATCGATGTAAGCCTGATTGAAGATATTGAATTGCTCCAGGAGATTATTGTGGTCGGCTATGGAACAATGAAAAAAAGTGATGTAACAGGTGCCATTGTTTCCGTAAATGAGAAGTCATTGAACGAAGTCCCAAGTGCAAACCTGCAGTTGGCACTTCAGGGTAAGGCGGCGGGGCTGGAGATTCAGCGCATCGGGACCGCCCCTGGCTCAGACGCGCATATAAGAGTACGTGGTGACCGTTCTATAACAGGTAGTAATAATCCTTTGTTTATATTGGATGGTATACCTTTTGAAGGGGGAAGCCTGAATGATATCGATCAAAATGCCATTTCATCGGTTGAAGTGTTGAAAGATGCTTCTGCTACGGCCATTTACGGATCAAGAGGTGCCAACGGAGTGGTTCTCATTACCACAAAACGCGGTAAGTCTGGAGAATCGTCTATTTCATATAACAGTTATTATGGTATAGTAAAAGTTGCCAGACCTTACAAAATGTTTGATGCCGAAGGTTATGCTGCCATGAGAGATGCCGGTACAGGATCCTGGGGATATATGGAACAGGAACTCGAATCAATGAAAACGGGCAGATCAACCAATTGGCAGAATCTGATGTATGAGGACGGGTATGTCACCGACCATAATCTGATGGCTTTAGGAGGCACTGAAATGACACAATTCAACATAGGTGGTGGATATTTCAAGGAAACAAGCATATTACCGGGACAGGACTTTACCCGCTATTCATTGAGGGCCAATGTTAATACAAAGGTCGGAAAAAGAATAAATATTGGACTGAATACTTTGAACAGCGTGAATGTGGCCAATGGCATACAATTTATAAATGAGCAACCCAATACATCAGGTTTTTCCAATACCCCCTTCGGAGGTAGTATTATGTTTCCTATATTAACCCTTAGCCCATTGATGCCTGCCTATGACAGTGATGGAAACATTCTCATAAGGCCGGGTGGGAATTCAGAAGATCGTGAAAATCAATACAATCCTTTGTTATTAAAAGAAAACACGAATGAATGGGTTGATAGAACACGGAGACTGCGTACTTTCAATACATTGTATGCTGAAGTAGATCTGATTAATGGATTGAAATACAAATTGAATCTTGGTCTGGATTACCGTCAACAGGAATTTAACCAGTACCAGGGTAGAGACTCCTATTTCCGTACACGCGATCAGAGTGCAAGGGCTAGAGTGAATAATGGTGATGGTTGGGGCTACACAATAGAAAATCTGCTTACCTATCAAAATGTATTTGCAGATAAACATAACATTAATGTTACAGCACTGTTTAGCGCTCAGGAAGATCACGTACATAATACGCTGGTTGGAAAAGAAGGTATTACTGCTGATTTTATTGAATTTTATGATTTAAATCAATCCGATCCCGAGGCAACACTAACCCTCAGTGGTAACGAATCTTCATGGGCAATTCTTTCCTATATGCTCCGTATTAATTACAACTTCAATGACAGATATTTGATAACCTTAACGGGAAGAGCTGACGGGTCGTCCCGTCTTGCCCAGAAGTGGCACTATTATCCGGCAGTATCCTTGGGATGGAATATTCACAATGAAGGATTTATGAAGAACCTGGAAATATTATCGATATTTAAGTTGCGGGCTGGATACGGTGAAACGTCCAATCAGTCAGTAGATCCATATTCTACTTTAGGAGGTGTATCAAATTATATTGGCGCGACTGCTGTACGCTATAATTATGGAGAACAACGGGTTTCAGGCTATTACATTAACAAGATACCGGATAGATCGTTGGACTGGGAATATACCAGGACTGTTAACGCCGGCTTGGATTTCGGCCTTTTAAAGAACAGGATCAGTGGTACAGTTGAATTCTATTATGCCAAGACAAGAAATATTCTTTATAACGTTACCCTGCCTATTTCATCCGGAATTTCAGGACAATTCCTGTCCAATGTAGGAGAGATGGAGAACAAAGGATTTGAATTCACAATATCTTCTGTCAATATCAGATCCGGTAGTTTTACATGGAGTACTGATCTGAATTTATTCCTTAATAGAAATAAAATCCTGAAATTATACAGGGATATAGAAAGGGATGTTCAGAATCAGCTTCATGTCGGTCATCCATTTAATTCTATATTTGATTATGAAAAAATCGGGATATGGCAGCTGAATGAACTGGATAGTGCACAGGCATATCGTCAATTGCCTGGTCAGCTAAAGATAAAAGACCAGAACAACGACCACAGGATTATATATGGAGAAGACAGAAAGGTTATTGGCAGTGGTGAAGCAAAGATTCAGGGGGGTATTACAAACCGTTTTACCTATAAGGGTTTTGATCTCTCAGCAGTAATTTATGCACGTTTTGGAGGTACATTGGTTAGTTATTTGCACCAGCCTACCAGAGGCTATGTAACGATTATGGACGGAAGAAGAAATGGACTTGAGGTTGATTACTGGACACCTGAAAATCCTACCAATTGGTTTACCTTGCCTCAGGAGGCTAATGATTTCAAGATCACTCCGCCAAATGCCGCAACGTCATGGCAAACGCTGGGATATTACGATGCCTCGTTTGTTAAGGTAAGGAGTATCAATTTTGGTTATACCGTGCCACAGAAATACATCAGTAAAATAAGAATTAATGCATTGAGGATCTATTTTACTGCTCAGAATCCTTTTCTGCTTTATGCACCTTATGTGACCAAATGGAATGGCGTTGATCCTGAGCCTACCGGAACCGGTACCATAGGAGGTGTCGGGCAGCCTGATAATCTGCGTATCAGTGGAAATAACCCGGCTCTTGTCATTGGGCCAAGTACTCCGCCTACACGTTCATTTCTTATTGGTCTAAATATAACCTTATAAATAATATTGAAAATGAAAACAAAATATTGCAAACCGGTTATTATTTTAATGACCTTAACTTTGTTAATGGTTGCACTTTGTTGCAGCGATAATTATCTTGAAGAAGAACCAAAGACTATTTTTACTACGGCATATTTTGAGAAACCACAGGGTATTGAGGATGCTGTTTATGCTGCCTACGCTTTTATGAGGTATATTTATACACCGAATGCATCAACAGCTCTTTTTCATGAGGGGACGGATGAATGGACTTACGGAGAACAGCCTCGTAACAATTCAAGCGGAGATAACCTTCAGCACAAAGAATGTGGCGAATATTCACTAACATCAGGTAATGCTGCAATTCCGCAAATATGGAATAATTCACTTCCTGCCATAAATTTATGCAATGGGATTATTGAATTTGCACCAAATACTGAAGGTATTAACGAAAACCGAAAACTAGAATTATTGGGAGAAGCCCATTTTTTAAGGGCACTTTACTATTTTAATCTTGTAACGCAATATGGTGGTGTGCCCCTCGACCTCGGTAGCGGAGACCTCAAATTAAATACCACTCCTTTCTTTGGTTTTAACAGGGATAATCCGGCTGAGCTTCTGATTAAGAATTATCAGGCGATGATTGATGATTTGATTTTTGCCAGTGAAAATCTTCCAACAATGAAAAATCCTGATAATCATAGGCTTACAAAAGCTGCTGCATTGCATATGCTGGCAAAAGTATATGTCATGCGACATTATACTCCTGCTGCGCAATCCACTGATGTGCAAAACGCCTATGATGCTGCAATGAAATTGATTGAAAACCAGGAAATGTATGGTGTGGCTTTGCAGCAGAATTTTGCTGACATCTTCAAACAAGGCAATGAATACAATACGGAGATTTTGTATGCTGTTGAACGTATTCCGGGAGACAATACCAATAACATGCAAACCGATCCCTCAGGTATCGGTGGTTTGGAAAACCATTGCAGCAGCAACTTTACACCAAATTATCAGCAGCCCATTGGAGGTTTGACTTTGATTGACGGCCGTCCGTTACAGTATAATCGTCCTCTGCGGAAAATTGCGCCAACAAAATGGTTAACAATGACCTGTTTTGCAGATAAAGATAATGACAGCAGGTATCATGCCACTTTTCGCACCCTATTCAGGACTGCAAGTGTTAATACGCCGGGAACCCAGGCATATGATGATTATATTCAGCTGTTGCATGATAATGGCCTTGAATATGGTGATACTGCATGGTATTTGCCGGATACACAGGAAGAAGCCAATGCAATCTTTGCCCGTGGAGTAAAGTACTTTGTCGTTGGCCCGGATAATTGGTATACAAATCAGGACTTGACTTATATGATGCACCCTGCTTTAACAAAAAATAATGATAGTCTCAGGGTTGCTTTCAATGATGCCCCTGGGAGACCATATCCGGTTTGCCGGCTGGGTGAAACCTATCTGCTGGCTGCTGAAGCTGCTATGCTGCTCAACAATAATGATAAAGCAGCTGAATTGATTAACGTCATCAAAAGACGTGCTGCTTACACGCCGGGTGCAACAGAGCAACAGGTTAATGAGCGCTATGCAATTATTGCTGTTTCAGCAGGTGATATCAACCTGGACTTCATTCTTGATGAAAGATCCCGGGAATTGGCTGGTGAGTGGGTTAGATGGTCAGACCTCGCAGTGAGAGGAAAATTATATGAAAGGGCCATTAAGTATAATCCTGATGTTACAGGTCTGATTGGAGAAACAACAGGTAAATACTATATCCGGCCACTGCCTCAGTCACAGATCGACGCAATTAATGATCCGGATAGAGAAAAATACCAGAACCCTGGCTATTAGCAATATTTAAAACCTTATTATTAAAACTATAAATATGGTAAGAAAAATATATTATCCGGTAATGATTGCAGCTATCCTTTGCATGTTTACCATAGGTTGCAGCGAAAAGGAAGGGCTGATAGAGATCTCTATTAATGACGTAAGCTCAAGAATAACAAATATACCTGCATCAGCCCAACTTGGCGCTGAACTGACAATTACGGGCAACCAGCTGGGGGATATTGAACGAGTAATTTTTGGGGATGTTGCCATTCGTAAATTGGAACTTACAATAACCGAAACAAGTATTACACTTATAGTTCCGGTTACAGCCGCTCTAGGAATAACTGAAGTTGTCCTTGTATTTCCTGGAGCCGACAGAGCATTTACATCAGTTACGGTTGTTGCTCCATAGACCATTTCCTGGTTTGATCCTTTTCCTGGTTCTCGCCTGGAAATAACATACTATGAAAGTGGATTTAAACCATAGAAAATAAAAATTAGTTCAATTAAGAAAGAGGCTGTATGGCCTCTTTCTTTTGTATTTGCCAATAAATAGTTACTATTCATAACACTCGTTCTGAGAGTATTTTGTAAACTCAATATAATTCTTTGATATTGAAAGCCGGATATGATGAGGATGCATATTTGCAGCTATTTCCGGGCTGGACTGAATACTTGTATTTCCCCTGGCACCAAATCAAATCCTTTTAACATATGAACTTAATGGACTTTAATCACATATCAAGTATAATGTGACTAAATCCTGGGATAGTCTGCCTCTATTCTCACCATCAGTGAAAAAAAAGTGAGAGATCAGACAAAAAAAGTCTTTTATTATTGCCTTAAGAAGAATAGTTTTTCATTTTATTTTGATTGCTGAAAATAGTCTACATCAATTCGCGATTACTATTGGGAACGGTCAATAGTATATTCATATGCAGTTTTTATCTATGTTCTTTTGTCTCGAAAATCTTGGCTCTTGATTTCACGCCCTCATGTTGTTTGGGATGACAGTTAGGATCGTTACTTGAATGATATTGATTTACTGGTTTTAATTATATCTAAATATTCACTTTTACTTCTCATTATTCATTGGCATTTATTCTTTTGTCAGGGATTTTTTTATTACCCTAACCCCAAAAACTGGCCCGCCCGTATTTCTTGGATGGGCCCGGAAGGTTACGGTAATCTTACTTTTTCCCCTGGTCAGTTCGACAGGTATGTCGTATTCAGGACTGATAAACTGCCCGTCCTTTTTACTCGATATATTCTCCGTAGCGATGATTTTATCATGCACCAGGATATTAAAAGTCTTTGATCCCGGGAACCCTCCCCAGTAATCCACAACCAGCACCAGGGGCTGATCGGGCAATACTTTCATATCATATGAAAACCAGCCGCCCCGTGATTCACGGAATGCCCTTTCCTTGAAATAA
>Ga0105100_10000699_pt1 | contig 19676 bp, 28 predicted proteins | sample PPLLak12cMay2015_2_FD_87033 | JGI IMG/M metagenome (GOLD analysis project Ga0105100, IMG submission 87033) | Freshwater sediment microbial communities from Prairie Pothole Lake near Jamestown, North Dakota, USA - PPLs Lake P8 Core (1) Depth... | ecosystem: Environmental > Aquatic > Freshwater >...
AGGCCGCCGATCCGGTCCTCCTCGCTCGCCTTGGCGGTGAGCATCAGGATCGGCGTGCGGCCCGAGCGCCGGATCTCGCGCGCCACGGTCTCGCCCGGCACGTCCGGCAGGCCGAGGTCGAGCAGCACGAGGTCGGGCGACGCGGTCGCCGCGAGCGTGAGGGCCTCGGCGCCGCTGCCGGTCGTGAGCACCGAGAACCCCGCGCGCTCCAGGTACCCGCGCAGCAGCGACCGGATCTTCGTCTCGTCCTCGACCACCAGGATCGTCTGCGCCATCGCTCCCCCACCGGACCGTGTCGCGATGGTACGCGCCCTCGCGCCGTGAGGGGTCGAACGTTCCATCGCCCGGGCACCGGACCTCCACACGGCCTCCACACGCCGGGCCGAGCATCGAGCACGGAGGTGGGAACGATGACCGAGTCCGGATCCGGCAACCCCGGGGCCGACGGGTCCCGAGCGGGGTTCCTGGCGCTCGCCGCGCTCGGGGTCGCCGCGCTGCTGATCGTCGCCGGCGGTGTCACCGGCGTCTGGATGGGGGCGCGGGGGACGCACCCGATGATGTGGGGCGGTCCCGGCTCGGGCGGGGTCCGTGCCGCGCCCGAGGGCTTCCGGCTCGACGGCATGCCCGCCGGCATGGTGGCCCACTACGAGCACGCCAGGGCCAACGCCGACGTCTACACGCAGATCCCGTGCTTCTGCGGGTGCCAGGAGATGCTCGGGCACCGGAACCTCGAGGACTGCTTCGTGACCCCCGACGGCGCGTGGGAGTCGCACGCGGCCGGCTGTCGGGTCTGCATCGACGAGTCGCGGATGCTGATGAGGATGATGGGCCGGGGCATGGGGCCGGAGATGATGCGCGGCCGGATCGTGGGCGAGTTCGGCGGCCCGATGATGGGCTCCTGAGGAGGACGACATGGCCACGACGATGAAGCGACGTTCGAGCCGGCGCTCCGCCAGCGACCTCGCCGTGATCGGCGCGATCGCGGCCGCGGTCGTGCTCGTGGGGACGGTGGCGGCGATCTTCGCGACCTCGGGAGCGAGCGGCGACAGGACGGCCGTCGGCGGCTCCGGCGAGGTGGCGGCCTCGAGCGACGCCACGGAGCTCGCGCCGACAGGCGAGGTCAACGACATGGGGCTGCCCGTGTACGAGACGCCGGGGTACGCGTCGGGGACCGCCCAGGCGGGCGGCGTCACGGTGCAGGGAGCCGACTGGGCCATGGGGCAGGTGCCGCTCGACATCGCGGTGCGCCCGTTCTGGACGCTCACGAACACGGGTCCGCGCGAGGTGCGGCTCGGCGAGCCCGAGGCGCAGGTGCGCGAGGGTTGCTGCCCGGGGCCCTTCGCGCTCGGCGCCACCTCGCTCGCGCCCGGCGAGTCCACGTGGCTCACGTTCGAGCTCGCGATGCACGAGGGCATGGACGGCTGGCACGACATGGGCGTGTACGTCCCGATCGAGGGCGCGGGAGCGCGAGAGCTCCTCGAGCTCAACGTGACCGGCGACTTCCGGAACTGAGGAGATGGCGATGGGTGCGTGGCAGGACTTCCGTCAGTGCCCGGGGTGCGGCTTCGACCTGGCGACGGGGGACGGAGAGCGCGGGTGCGCGTGGGGCGAGTGCCCCTACCTGCCCGAGGACCTGGACGTCTTCTGCCCGAACTGCCGGTTCAACCTCCTGACGATGGAGGGGAACTCGCAGTGCGGGCGGCCGGGCGTCTGCGAGCACGCCGCCGCGTCCCGCGCCAACGTCCCGAACCTCCGCGCGTGGCTCGACGTGAACGCGCCGGCGGTCCCGTAGGTCCTCAGACCATGTCGCGGGGGACGACGAGCTCGTCGTACTCGGCCTCGGTGAGATAGCCGAGCGACAGAGCCGCCTCCTTGAGGCTCGTGCCCTCGTGGTGCGCCTTCTTCGCGATCTCGGCCGCGCGGTCGTAGCCGATCCTCGGCGTGAGCGCGGTGACGAGCATGAGCGAGGACCGCACGAGCTCGTCGATCCGCTCCCGGTCGGGCTCGAGCCCCTCGACGCAGAACTCGCGGAACGTGCGGCACGCGTCCGCGAGCAGCCGCGCCGAGTGCAGCAGGTTCCGGATCATCACCGGCTTGAAGACGTTCAGCTCGAAGTTGCCCTGCGACCCGGCGACCTTGATCGCCGTGTCGTTGCCGAGCACCTGGCACGCGACCATGGTCATCGCCTCGGACTGGGTGGGGTTCACCTTCCCCGGCATGATCGACGAGCCCGGCTCGTTCTCCGGCAGGCGGAGCTCGCCGATGCCCGCGCGCGGGCCGGAGCCGAGCCACCGCAGGTCGTTCGCGATCTTCATGAGCGCGGCGGCGAGCGTCGCGAGCGCCCCGCTCGCGAACACCACCGCGTCGTGCGCGGCGAGCGCCGAGAACTTGTCGGGGGCGTCGACGAACGGCAGGCCGGTGAGCTCGGCGATCTTCGCGGCGCACCCGGCGCCGAAGCCCTCAGGCGCGTTCAGCCCGGTACCGACGGCGGTACCGCCGATCGCGAGCTCGTACAACCCGGGCAGGGTCTGCTCGATCCGTTCGACGCACGCGTCGAGCTGCGCGACGTACCCGCCGAACTCCTGGCCGAGCGTGAGCGGCACCGCGTCCTGCAGGTGCGTCCTGCCGATCTTCACGATGTCGGCGAACCCGTCCGATCGGCGCGCCAGCGCGTCGCGCAGCTCGCGCACCCTCGGCAGCAGGTCCCGGACGATCGTCGTGGCGCCAGCGATGTGCATCGCCGTCGGGAACGTGTCGTTCGACGACTGCGACATGTTCACGTGGTCGTTCGGATGCACCGGCGTCTTCGAGCCGAGGACGCCGCCCGCCGCCTCGATCGCGACGTTCGCGATGACCTCGTTCGCGTTCATGTTCGACTGCGTCCCCGAGCCCGTCTGCCACACGAACAGCGGGAAGTCGTCGTCGAGGTCGCCGGCGATCACGCGCTCGGCGGCCTCCACGATGAGCCGTCCGAGCTCGGGGTCGAGCCGCCCGCTCTCGACGTTCGCGAGCGCGGCGGCCTTCTTCAACACCCCCATCGCCCGCACGATCTCGACCGGCATGCGGTCGGCCTGCGGCCAGCCGATCGAGAAGTGGTGGATCGACCGCTGCGTCTGGGCACCCCAGTAGCGGTCGGCGGGCACGTCGATCGCGCCCATCGAGTCGGTCTCGGTCCGGTGTCCGTCGGTCATGGTCGCACCATCATCGCCCACCGGGACCGCCCTCGGCCACGCCGACCCCGGTGCGAGGGCGCACGCCGCGCCGGCTCCCTACACGGGCGCGGGCGCGACGTTGTGGTTGACCCGGAAGACGTTCTCGGGGTCGTACGTCCGCTTCAGCCGGGCCAGCCGCTGGAGGTTCGCGCCGTACGCCGCCTGCACCTGTGCGTCCTGCTCCTCGAGGAAGCCGGGGAAGTTCAGGTACGTGCCGCCCGTGGAGAACGGACGGAGTTCCTCGACGCATGCCCGTGCCCACGCGATGTTCGCGTCGTCGCGCTCGGCGTCCTCCCAGTTCGCCTCGACGCCGATGAGGATCGGGGCGCTGCGGTCGCCGTACGCGGTGGCGTCCGCGGCGACCGCGGCCATCGCGCCGCCCTGGAACCAGACGTCGATCGTCGACAGGCCCGAGGGCGCGGCGTCGGCGTTCGCCATCAAGGCGCGGATCGCGTCCTCGGAGAGCCCGGTCAACTCGATCGACTTCCAGTAGTACCGGAGCCCGACGGGGTAGTCCTCGTCGAGCACCTTCTGCGCTTCGACGTAGGGCATCGTGTCGCTGAGGTCCACGATCGGCTCGCGGAGCTCACGGATCGGCCGGAGCAGGCTCGCGCCCTCGGCGGGATCGCCGGGATGGACGCACGCGATGGCCACGAACGGCCGACCGTGAGCCTCGGCAGGGAACGCCTCGCCCTCCGGCACGCGGCCGAGGAACGCGACCGGCGAGACGTCGTCGGACGCCGACGCAACCAACCCGGCGACGCTCCGGAGGACCTGGGCCGCGCGCTCGGCCGGGTACAGGACGAAGCACAGGAACACGTCCGGTCCGACGGGGTGGGCGCGGAACGTGAAGGAGGTCACGACGCCGAAGTTGCCGCCGCCGCCGCGGAGCCCCCACAACAGGTCGGGGTTCTCGGTCTCGCTCGCGACGACGACCTCGCCCTCGGCGGTGACCACCTCCGCCGAGACCAGGTTGTCGCACGTGAGCCCGTGCCGGCGCCGGAGCCATCCCATCCCGCCCGAGAGCGTGAGGCCGGCCACGCCCGTCTCGGAGACGACCCCGAGCGGCACGGCGAGCCCGTGCGCCTGGGTCGCGGCGTCGAGGTCACCGAGCGTCGCGCCGCCGCCGACGACGGCCACCCGCCGGTCCGGGTCGACCTCGACGGTCCGCATCGACGACAGGTCGATCACGAGGCCACCGTCCGCCGAGCCCGTCCCCGCCACGTTGTGCCCCCCGCCACGGATCGCGATCGTCAGGTCGCGCTCGCGGCCGAACCGGATCGCCTCCGCGACGTCGCTCCGGCCGGCGCACCGGGCGATCGCGGCCGGCCGCGGATCGAAGACCCCGTTCCACAGCCGCCTCGCCCCGTCGTAGTCCGGGTCGCCGGGCACGATCAGCTGGCCCCGCAGGCGCTCGCTCAGGCCCGTCGGGTCGACATCGGCGCCCATCGGTCCCCCCTTCGTCGGTCGTCGACGAACAAGCAGGGTACCGGAGGGGCGCGCTTCGGCTCAGCCGGCCGGTCGGTCGTCGCGACGGCGTTCGTAGCGGACGCCGTGCCAGACGTCGTGACCGTAGCGGCGCTCGAAGCGCTCGACCAGCCGCAGGCCCACCTTCTCGGCCACGCGGGTCGACGGGGCGTTGTCGGCGTTCGCGTAGGCGCGGACGACGTCGGCGCCCAGCGTGTCGAACAGGTAGCCGACGAGCGCGCCGACCGCCTCGGTCGCGTACCCGCGTCCCTGGAACGTGGGATCGACCGTATAGCCGATCTTCACCACGCCGGGCTCGCCGGCGGCGCGGGCGAAACCGACGTCTCCGACCAGACGACCGCCGTCGCGCTCGAGCACCGACAGCTGCACCCATCCGCCGTCCTCCCCCGGCGCGCGAGCGGCCATCCGGGCGATCTCGGCGCGGATCCCCTCGGGGTCCGTCCGATCCCAGCCCTGGAACCGGTGCACCTCGGGATCGCGACGGTACGCGGAGATCGCCTCGGCGTCCTCGGGCGCCGAGCGGCGCAGCAGCAGGCGCTCGGTGACGAGCGGCTCGAACCCGGTGTCGACGCGCATCGCCGCCCAAGGGTACCCGGGCGAGGGGGGACGGGAAACGGTCGAGGAAGTGAGAAACCGCCGGGGCCCGAGGGCTCCAGCGGTCTCTCACCGTTGAAACTACCCGCGGGCACCGAGCCCGGTCAAACCGGATGGCCGTTCTTGTCACACTTGTTCAGGGGCCTGGCGCTCACCCGCCGTCCGGCGGTCACGGGGTCTCGTACTTGAACGAGATGTTCACCCGCGCGCGGTAGTGCGTGACCCGGCCGTCCTCGATCGTGACGTCGAGCCTCACGATCTCGCCCACCCGCAGATCCCGGAGCGAGCGGGCGGCGGTCTCGACCGCGTTCTTCGCGGCGTCCTCCCACGAGGTCGTGCTCGTCCCGATGACCTCGGTGACCCGGTAGATGCTGTCGGTCATGGCATCGTCCTCCTCTCGTCCACGACGATCGTCGCACGGTCCCGCCGTGCCGCGCCGAGCAGCCACCCGCCGAGCACCCCGAGCGCGGTCGCCGCGTATAGCGAGAGGTACCCGAGCTGCGCCCCCGCGTCGAGCGGCGCGATGTCCACGAGCGTGTCGGTGCGCTGGTCGATCAGGAGCGCCGGGACGAGCAGGGCGAGCGCGCCGACCACCGCTGCGGTGCCGAGGACGGCGGCCCGCCGGGCCCGCGCCCACGGCAAACCCACGCCGCGCGACAGGACCCCCGCCGCGCCCCCCGAGACGACGACGCTCGAGACGGCGAGCAGCGGTGCCATCGGCACCGGCCCGACCGGCCACCAGTACCAACGCGAGGACCCCGGCACCCACAGCGCCACCGGCACCGAGAGCCCGACGGCGAGCAGGACCGCGGCGCGGGCGCGGGCGGACGGCGCGCGGACGAGGCTCGAGACCGCGACGAGCGCGCCGAGGAGGAGCCAGGCGGCGAAGAACCCGTTCGCGACGCCTGAGCGCCGATCGCGCATCGCGACGAACCGGGACGCGCGTCCCGAGATCCGCACCTCGAACCCTGCGCTGCCCTCGCGTGCCCGCAGCCGCACGACCGAGGCCTCGTCGTCCTCGAGCGTGAAGCCGGGGCCGAACGAACACGGACCCTCCTCGCTCGGGCAATCCACGTCCTGCAGCGCCACGGCGTCGAGCGGCTCGAGCGCGTGCCGCCAGGGTTCCCCGCTCGGCGAGCGGACCTCGACCTCGAGCGGTCCGGCGCCGGCCCGGACGTGCAGCTCGTACCCCATGCCGGGCCGGACGGTGCCCTCGGTCGCGAGGATCTCCAGCACGCCGTCGCGCCGGCCCCACTCGACGGTCTCGCATGTCGGGCAGCGCGTCTGGATCCGCACGCCGACGGCCGAGCGCTCGACCCGGGTGATCCCGACCGGGCGCCCGCGATCGGGACCGTACGGCACCGGGAAGGTGTCCCCCTCGCGCGGGGCGGAGACGTCGAGGCCCTCCAGGGTCGCCTCGCCCGAGCGCGGATCCAGCGTGATCGAGAGCTCGAACCGGTCGGCGCCGAGCCGAGGGTCGGCCAGCGCGAGCACGTGTCCCTCGGGAACGCGGACCGGGCCGAGCCACGCGTACATCCCCACGACGGCGACGAACAGGCCGAGCACCAGCGTCGCGGCATCGACCGGTCGGAACGGACGCTCGTTCGGGTCCGCGTCACGCGCCTCCATGATGGGCGGCACGATAGGGCTCCCGGTCGGCGTTTGCGAGGCCCGGAAGGCGGGGATGGACGGGTCGAGGCCGCCGAGGCGGCCGAGGCGAAGGAGGGGCCATGAACTGCATGCACACCGGCTGTCTGTGCCAAGCCGCGGAGGGTCAGGAGTTCTGCAGCGACTACTGCCGCGACCACGCCGCTCTGGCGGAGCATGCCGAGCACGCCTGCGGGTGTGGACACGCCGCCTGTCAGATGTGAGGAGGAGCTTCCCGAGGGCTGGTGAGGCCCCCGGGGGAAGGAGTGCACCATGTGCCTGTCATGCGGGTGCGGTGAGCCGAACGCCGATCACGGCGACCCTCGGCACATCACCGCGAAGGATCTGAAGGACGCCGCCGAGGCCGCCGGGATCACCGAGCAGGAGGCGGCGGAGAACATCTCCGCGGCCGCGGGAGCCTGACCAGCCGCGCGCCAGGCAGGGCACCGAGCGCGCTGGCGCGCCGGCGCCGAACCCCTTAGGGTGGAGAGGAACCCACGGAAGGGGGTCGAGATGATCGCGGCCGACATCGGGGTTGGGGACGTCGTCGTCTACATCATCGCGGGTGCCGTCATCGGCGTGATCGGTCGCCTGCTCGTCCCGGGGAAGCAGGCCATGGGTTGGGTCGTGACGGTGATCCTCGGGATCGTCGCCGCCGTCATCGGCGGGTACCTGTGGAACGCGGTCTTCCCCGACAACGAGGGGATCGCCTGGATCGGCTCGATCATCGTCGCCGTCGTCCTCGTGTTCCTCTACGTGAAGTTCTTCGGCTCGAGGTCGACCGCGTAGCTCACGGCGTGCCGGTGCCCGAGGCGGCGCCCGAGCGCGCGGCAGCGTCGCACCCAGAACAGCGGGACCGTCGGGAGGTCAGCCGGCCAACGTCTGCGACAGGAGGAGGCCCGCACCCGCGCCCCACGCGAGGACGGCGAGCGGCGCCGTCAGGCGGACCCACCTCGGCCACAGCGCGATCGCGACGCCGCCGGCCACACCGAACGACGCGCACGCGAGCTTCAGGAGCGTCCACCGGATCGGCTCCGACGTCGTGGGCGGGTGCATGCAGAGCTCCAGGACCTCGTCGAAGCGCCCGCGCTCGCACGTGAACGCGGGGATCCGCCACGCGAGCAGCAGCAATCCGACCGCGAACAGCGTGGCGAGCCCCAGCACGAGGCGGGAGCTCCCCTCCTCGTCCACCGGCCGACGGACGACTCGCAGCCACAGCCATGCCCCGGCCCCGATCGCCGCGATCGAGAACAGGGTGACGATCCCGGCGGCGGCGGCGGACGTGACGCATCCCTCGCTCGAGCCACCGCACCGGCGCCACAGCTCGTCCCACCCTGCCGCGATGAACGCCACGCCCGAGACGACGAACACGGCCGAGATCGTGAGTCCCGCGATCCGGCCCTCGGGCGTGGTCTCGGTGACGAGCTCGTCGGACGGAGCGTCCCTCACGCGCCCAGCCAGGATGGAACCTCGAAACGGTCGGCGATGTCGTCCACGGTCTCACGGCGACGGGCGATCTCGGCGCGACCGTCGGAGGCGAGCACGGCTGCCGGGATCGGGATCGCGCAGTAGTCGCTCGTGACGGACTCGCAGTACGCGCCCTGGTCGAGCACGGCCACGAGGTCGCCGGTCTCCAGGTGCGGCAGGAGCACGCCCTCGGCGAGGGAGTCGTTCGTGCACACGGGGCCGGCCAGGCGGACGCGCTCGGCGGGTTCCTCGTCCATCCGGTTCGCCGCGACGACGTGGTGCCGGAACCCGTACATCAGCGCCCGGACGAAGTGGTACGCGGACGTGTCGCGCACGAACACCCAGTCGTCTCCCCCGTCGAGCGGGACCTTGCGGTGCAGGACGGTGGCGAGCAGCACGATCGCGTCGGCCACGACGTACCCCCCGGCCTCGAGCAACAGCTCGACGTCCTCGAGCCCGTGCTCGCGCAGCACGCCGCCGAGCGTCTGCGCGTAGGCGTCCGCGGAGGGGATCTCGGTGATCCCGCCGGGGCCGAAGCCGTGGGCCTTCGGCACGCGGAACCCGCCGCCGAGGTTCACGGTCCGGATCGGGAGCCCGTCCGAGCGCAGGCGCGCCGCGAGCTCTATCGTCTGCGCGGCAGCCCGCTCGTGGCGGCTGAGGTCGAGCGCGGCCGAGTACGGGATCCCGTACGCGGGGAACCCGACGTGGTTGTGCACCCCCGCCATCTCGAGACCGGGATGCTCGTGCACGAGGCGAGCGGCGTCGAGGATCTCGGCCTCCGTCATGCCGAACTTCGACCCGAGCTCGTCCGCCGCGAACGCGGGATCGTCCTGTGCGTGGCGGGCGGGATCGGTGGCCACCCGCAGACACACCGCGACCGGCGGCGCATCCGTCGGTTGCAGGCGTGCGAGCGTGGCGACCTCGGCCGGCGAGTCGGCGTTCACGTACGCGACCCGATGCTCGAGGGCCCACCGCAGCTCCTCGTCCGTCTTCGCGTTCCCGTTCAGGACGATCGTGGAGGGCGAGACCCCCGCCCGCTCGAGCAACCGCAGGTGGCCCATCGTCACCCCGTCGACCCACGCGCCGGCGTCCACGGCGACCCGGACGATCGCCGGCTCCGGGTTCGCCTTCGACGCGTAGACGACGCGCGTGGCCGCGTGCACGCGTGTGAACGCCTCGCGCAGGCGGGCGACGTTGTCGCGGATCGCCCGCTCCGAGATCACCCACAGCGGCGTTCCGAACCGCTCGGCGAGCTCCACCGCGTCGCACCCGTCGATCGCCAGATGTCCGCGCTCGTTCATCACGAGATGCGCGTCCGTCGGCGCCGCCGTCGAGCGTGCCACTGTCGTCACCTCCCTCGAGCCGCGTGCGCACAGCATGCGCCATCGGCGGGGCGTCGGCTACGCGGGATGCTCGTCGTCGGTCCGGCGGAGTCGCTTCGTCTTCGCGCGGCGCTTCTTCTCGGCGAGCCGGCGCTCGACGGATCCCCGGGTCGGTCTCGTCGGGCGTCGTCGCGGCGGCGGGGGCCTGACGGCCTCGGCGAGGATCCGCGCGAGCCGCTCGAGCGCGGCCTCGCGGTTCTGCAGCTGCGACCGGTGCTCGGAGGCCGTGACGGTGAGTACGCCGTCCACGAGCCGATCGGCCAGCCGCTCCAACGCTCGTGCGCGCTGGACCGGCCCCAGCGAGGTCGTCGTCGCCACGTCGAGGCTCAGCTCCACCCGGGAGTCGGCGGTGTTCACCGACCGCCCGCCCGGTCCCGAGGAGCGGCTGAACCGCCAGCGAAGCTCGCGCTCCGGCACGACGATCGATCGCGAGACGCGGAGGGGCCTGCCCAAGAGCGATCGCCCGGTCAGTAGGTGGTCATCTCGGCGACGACGACGTCCCGGGCGTCGGCGTCGTTCGTCGAGGTGAACTCCGTCCGGCAGCGGTACGTCCGACCCTCGATCGCGTTCGAGAGCATGTTCAGCGTGAACACGACCGTCTCACCCGCGTCGAGGTCGAACGTCAGCGTGCCGCGGATGTACCGGCGCTTGAGGTCCTCGGCGGACGGGTCCTGCCGCTTGTGCTTGCCGAGGAGCACGCGGTTCACCTCGAACACCCGGTTCCCGCTGCACCCCTGGACCGTGAACGTGTCGGGGGCGCCGCCGTCGTTCTGCAGCGTGATCCAGAACCGCACGCCCTGGCCGTCGTTGAGATCGACCCTCACGGTCTGCCGCCGACCGGTCGTGTTGTAGACGTCCTTGCCCCGCCACGGATGCGGCGGCGGGTCGATCGCGCAGCCGATGTTGATGCCGCAGAGCTTGATCCATCCGTCGGGCCGGTACGCCGGGTCGAGCCCCCGCGCCGACGGCACCACGGTGAGCACGAAGCTCGAGGCGAGCAGGGCCGTGAGCAGGACCCGCCCCCGCGCACCCCCGTTCATCGATCGACGCATCGCCGTCTCCTTCCCGTCCGATGCCATCACGGCGCCGCTCGCGCACCGCCGCCGAGCGAGAACAGCGCGATCGTCGTGCCGGCGAACGCCACGTCCTTCTCCCAGCTCATCCCGATCTTCCTCGCGACGTTCATCGACGCGACGTTGTCGTGGTACACGAGCGAGACCAGCCGGTCGCGTCGCAGCTCTCGGAGCGCCCAGTCGCGGATCGTGGCCGCGGCCTCGGTGGCGTATCCCTTCCCCCAGGCGTGCCGCGCCAGCAGGTACGCCACCTCGACCTCCTCGACCCCGTCGATGTCCAGCCAGCGGATCAGCCCGCACATCCCGATCGGCTCCGTCGAGCCCCGCAGCGTGGCGGCCCACTCCCCGTAGCCACGCTCGCGGTAGCCGTCGATCTCTCGGCGGATCGCCTCGCGCGCGTCCTCACGCGTCTGCACGCCGCCGCTCCCGATCCACCGCATGACCTGCGGGTCGGCGTACATCGCGGCCAGCGCGTCCTCGTCCTGCGGCACGAGCTCGCGCAGGGTCAGCCTCGGCGTCTCGAGGATCGTGCGGCCGGGCGCGGGCTCCACCCGTTCAGCCTATGCGCCGAGGGCGGCGCCGGCCGGCATCCCACGACGTCGTGGGCCGGATCGTGCGGACCCACCTTCGGGCCTTGGCGGCTACCTGCCGGACCCACCCGACGAGGACGAGCCGGATCCGGCCGCCTTCGCCTTCTTGGCCTGGCGCTTCTCCTTGAGCGTCTTGCTGGCCGCGGTCTTCGAGCCCTTCGAACCGCCCTTGTCCTTGCCGGCCATGGCGCCTCCTTCCAGCTGCAGCCTCGGCGCGCCGGCGGTGCTACCGAGGGCGGGCGATCCGGATCGAGAAGATGTCGCGCAGGCTCACGATGCCGGCGATCGTGGAGCCCTCGATGACGGGCAGGTGCCGGAAGCCGTGGCTCAGCATCATCTCGGCGGCGTCGTCGGCGTCGGTGGCCGGATCCACCGTCACGGGGTCGGGCGTCATCCACTCGGACACCGGCGAGGAGGTCAGGTCCGCCCCCGACGCCGCGGCGCGGAGCACGTCGCGCTCGGTGAAGATGCCGAGGAGCATCGGGCCCTGCGTCACGAGCGCGGAGCCGACGCGACCGCGCAGCATGCTCGTGGCGACCTCCGCCACCGGCGTCTCGCGAGCCGTGGTGAAGACCTCGCGCGTCATGATGTCGTTCAGCGTCGGCATGGGGGTTCCCCTCTCCGTCTAGCCGCCCTCGCCGCCGACCTCGTGGTGCTCCGAGTCGGCGAGCGGCGTCGCGGCGTCGGCCAGGTCCTCGTTCAAGCGGCGCCACACGGCGCCGCCCCACGAGCTGACGTGCGGCCATCGCTGCCAGAAGACCTGCAGCGATGCCTCGTCGAACGTGCCGACCGCCTCGTCCGGCGTCGCGAGTTCGATGGCGTGCTCCCACGCCTCGAGGGCCTGGAGCAGTCGTTCGGACGCGTCCTCCACGTGCCTCCCCTCTCGAAGCCGCACAGTCTAGCCCGCCGGCGCCAACTCCGCGAAACCGAGCGGCAGACCGTGCGTCTCGGCCGGGTCGAGCCACGCGACGCCGTCGTCGGTCTCCCGCAACGGTTCCGGGAGCGCGGCGCGCGTCGCCTCCAGCGAGGCGACGCCGAGCACGATGCCCGCGATCTCGCCCGCGCCGTCGCCCCGCAGGACGATCTCGCCGGACGCGAGCGGGACGCGCGCCCGGCCGCGCTCCGGCTCCGGCAGATCCGCGCCGAGCAGCCGGCGGTACGCCTCGCGCGCCTCGGCGACCGAGGGCACCTCGACGTGCACGGCGGCCAGCGAGCGCGCCCCGCAGCGGTGGGGCTCGGCGAGCGCGGGTGGCCAGTCGCGGGCGATCTCCGCCGGCGCGGTCCGGCGGATGAGCGTGGGGAGCGCCGCGGCGCCGAGCCGGACCTCGACGTCGTCCCAGGTGCCGTCGACGCCCTCGTACCCGCCCCAGCGGTACGCGATGCCGGCGGCCTCCAGGTGCGCGCGGAGGACGTCCGGGTCGTCGAAGCGAAGGAAGAACATCGTGGCGCGCCAGCCGCCCTCGCCCGGCCCGACCGAGACCTCCAGGTAGCTCCGGTGCAGGTAGACGCGGCTGTGGCGCTCGGGAGCGGCGGGGCTCACGGTGGCCCGGAGGCCCAGCCGTCGGTCGAGGCGCTCGACGGCGGCGGCCAGGTGCGGCACCGCCACCGATGCGTGGTCCAGCCACACGGGCATCACGACGGCTCCCTCCGGAAGTGAGAAACCGCCGGGGCCCGAGGGCTCCAGCGGTCTCTCACCGCGGAACATACGGCCCCCGAGCGCTCGCCGTCAAACCCGGAACCGGTTCTTGTCAGACTTTCATCGCGGCGATCACCGCCGCCGCTCGGGCGGCAGGGTGGACGGACCGACGTGGGCGTTCAACCACCCGTTCAGCGGCGCCGAGCGCCGGAGGAACTCCACGACCCGGTCCTTCGCCCTGCGGGTCCCGAGCCACGCCCCCGCCGGCCACTCGCGCCACGTGATGAGGCCCTTGTGCCGGAGGAGCTCGATCCTGGGATGGTCCTTCGGGAAACCCCGGGGAGCCGTCTTCAGCGTCTGCCGCGCGGTGACCTCGAGGCCCGCCGCTCGCGCCTCGGCGACGATCTCCATGAGCTCGGCTCCGGTGCGGTCGTCCGCCACCGCGTCCCGGAAGCGCTCGAGCTGGTCCGGCGCCATCTCCCACATCCCGCATCCCGCACCCAGGCCATCGGCGTTCAGCTGCACGTACCCGTCGCCGACCATCGCGCCGATCTGGGTCTTGTACGGGGACTTGTCCGCGCTGAACCGGATGTCCCGGTACGGGCGGAAGATGTGGCCCTCGCCCCACTCGGGCTCGAGCTCTTCCAGTAGCTCCTCCATCGGGGCGCGGACCGAGCCCTCGTACACGGCGCGGTTCGCCTCCCAGAAGGATCTCGAGTTGTCGGCCTCGAGCCCCTCGAAGAACTCCAGGGCCTCGACCGGCCAACCGCGGAACGGCATCGCGGCCTCCTTCACTCCGGACGCCGAGCCTATCCGGAAGCACCGACGCGGGGTCGCCTCCGGCGGGGCGTCTCGGGCTCGGCCACCGCCGAAGCGCCCCTGAGATCCCGGCACCGTCCCTGCCAGCGTTCTTGCCATCCGCGGCATTCTGCCGCACGATGCGTGGTACGGGAGAGAGGAGGTGGTCCTACTTGCATAGACGGCAGGAGACCCCCGAGGTGACTGGCTGCTGAGCCGTCCCTCGCGGGCCGGGGCCACCGCCCCGCCCGTATGCCGGGCGACCGGCAGAATCCAACCAGCTCACCGGCCTCACGCGCTCCGGCTGGTCTACCGGACGAAGCCTCGCGAGAGGTGGATGTGCGCGTGAGTCGATCCAAGTGGCCGAACGGGCCGGGCCCACGTTGGGCTCGGCCCGTTCGCGTCCCGGGTGCGACATGGTGTCGCTCCGATCCCTCCGGCTACCCGATGATGAGTGCGCTGAGGCGTCGGTCCTCGTAGCGGACGACCGGCGGCAGGATCAGCAAGACGAGGCTCGTCAGCGCCAGGACGAAGCCGCCGATCGCCTGCGCGTCCGCCTGCGTCAGCGCGGCGGAGCCAGTGAACGCGGCGGCCGCGGCAACGAGGACGCAGTGCAGCCCCCACAGCGGCCTCACACCCCTGATCGTGCCGGCGACCGCGGCGGTCATGACCAGCAGACCGGCGAACGACGGCTCGAACGAGAGAGCCTCGGACCAGCGCGCCGGCGCGACGGACTCGATCCAGAGCGGCGCGCCGACGCTCGCCGCGACGGCCGCCCACACGACGAGCGGAGGTCGATGTCGAACGATGCGCACGCGGTCTCCTTGCGGACGCTGGGGAACCTACCGCTCGGCCTGCGGCGCACGGGGGGCCGAGCGTCCCGGGCAGACCAGGGACCACGCCTGCCGTCACCTGCCGCCGGTGAACGGCGCCTCCCCCTCGCGGTTGGGGCGGAAACGCATCGCGGACCACACCTCGTCCACCGAGACCTGGCCGATCGGCCGCATACCGAGGTCGGCGAGGATCGGCCAGAGCGTGTCGCGGTTGATGTCGGCGCGGTTCCCCTTCGGGTACGCGACCCACGCGGTGTTCGACCGGACCAGCTGACCACCGCGCGTTCCCAGGGTCTTGCGGAGCGACGCCGCGTCCTCGGCGAACACGAGGACGGTCGAGGCCTTCTCCGGAGAGCTCACGGTCCGCACGCCCTCGGGGAGGGGAGCGACGAGCTCCGCGTGCGCGCGGTCCGAGAGCCACACCGTCGTGTTCGGCTTGATGAGCAGCTTCTCCGCGATCGTCTTCGTGCTCATGGCGCTTCCCTCCGATCGCCCGCCGGCTCGTAGGTCAGGGATACCACGCCGGTGCCGAACGTCCTCGAGTCCAGGAGCTTCAACGCGACCTGGTCGCCCGCGTCGTCGAAGAGTCGTCGCCCGCCCCCGACCACGACCGGGTACAGCAGCAGCCGGAGCTCGTCGATGAGCCCCATCCGCAGCAGCGAGCGGACGAGCGTGACGCTGCCCGTGATCGAGATGTCCTTCCCGGGTTCCTGCCTCAGACCCGCGAGCGCCTCCGCCAGGTCCCCTCGGAGCAGCGTCGAGTTCTGCCACCCCACCGAGTCCAGCGTCGTGGACACCACGTACTTCGGCGTGCCGTTGATGGCGTCGGCGAACGGGGCGTCCGAGCCCGGCCAGTACGCCGCGAACTCCTCGTACGTGCGCCGCCCGAGCAGCATCGCGTCCGAGCCCGCCATCTGCGAGCCGATGGCCTGTGCCACCTCGTCGTTGAAGTAGGGGAAGGTCCAGTTCTCCGGCGACTCCGTGACGCCATCCAACGACACGTACAACCCTGCGACGATCTTCCGCATCTCGATCCCTCCGTTCGTGATCTGGTCGTGTGCGCGTCAACCCGACCGGTGGAGCCGAGCCGCGACCGCCGTCGTCCACGCGAACGCGATCAAGGCCGCCACGAAGTACCGGATGCTCGCCCCGTCTCGATCGGGCCACATGCTCAGCCCGAGGGCCACGACGGCGGTCGCGACCGAGTACGCCGCCGGGCCCGGCCGCCCCAGCGCCACGTCCCGGCGGGCGAACACCAGGCACGCGACCGTCAGCGAGACGAACGCGAGCGTGAACCCGACGCCGTGCGCGAGGGCGTGCCAGCTGAGGTCCTCGGGGATCACGTCCGGGGTGCCCGGCGGGAAGCCGAGCGACGCATCCGGCGTGAAGAGCCCCGCGGCGATCAGCCCGAGGCCGAGACCGCCGAGCAGCACCGGCCCCCACGTCCTGCCGGGACCCCGGTCCAGGGCCCGCCGGACGCCGACCGCGAAGGCGAGCACGAGCGCGCCCGCGACCAGGAAGTTGCCGATCTGGATCCACCCCAGGTCCCCGATGGTGAGGAGGCTGATCGGGTGGCGCCCCAGATCGAACCCCTCGCGCGTGAACGCCTGGATCGCGGCGAGCGCCATGAAGAGCGGCCCCGCCACGACCCCGCAGAGCAGGAGCGCCCGCGTCCGCGTCGCCGACTCGGCGCCGGCGATCCTCGAGGTCCCGCTCGGCGCGGTGACCACGTCCTGTCTCATCGCCCCTCCCTCCTCGGGCTCGGTCCGCACCGCCGCGGACGAGACTAGACGGTACGGTACTACACCTAGAACCGAACCGTCTAGTACTATCTGGTGGCGGGAGGTGGGCGATGCCGGCCAGAGTCGATGCAGGCGGCGCGGACGAGGGCCGCTCGGACCGGAAGCGACGGGTGATCCTCGAGGCCGCGACCGATCTGTTCCTGCGGAACGGTTACCTCGGCACCAGCATGGACGAGGTGGCATCGGTCGCGGGGGTCTCGAAACAGACCGTCTACAAGCACTTCTCGGACAAGGAGGGGCTGTTCCAGGAGCTCGTGCTCGCGACGATCGACCAGGTCGGCGAGCCCTTCTACGAGGCCCTGCCCTCACTCGAGGACACGGACGACGTCGAGGAGGATCTGCGTGCGCTCGCGCGGGGGCTCATCCGCATCGTGATGCGGCCGCGCCTCCTGCAGCTGCGCCGGCTGGTGATCGCCGAGGCCGGCCGCTTCCCGGAGCTCGGGCGTGCGTACTACGAGCGCGGGCCGGGACGCACCGCGGAGGCGCTCGCGTCCCACCTCGAGCAGCTCGCGCGGCGCGGCCTGCTGCGCGTCGACGATCCCTCGCTCGCCGCGAACCACTTCCTGTGGCTCGTCGTGTCGATCCCGCTGAACGCCGTGATGTTCGGCGGGAGCGAGACGCAGTTCACCCCCCGACAGCTGAACCGCTTCGCCGACACGGGCGCGAGCGCGTTCCTCGAGGGATACCGATCGGCCTGAGCCTCGCTCAGGAGGGCCACTCGGGCTTCTTCGGCTCCGCGCCGAGCAGATCGTCGAGCGAGGTCTTGCGCTTGCCCTCGGTCTCGGCGATCTTCTCCTCGAGGCTGTCCGGCTTCAGGTCGCCCGCCGCCTCGAGGAGGTCTTCGAGGGACTCCCCCGCGCTTCCTCGCAGCCGGATGCGCAGCGCGGCGAGCACGGAGGCGTGGCGGTCCGACAGGCCCTGGTTGACCTTGATCTCGGTCAGGGCCTGCTCGGCCCTTGCCAGCAGCTCCTCATCGTCCACGGAGACAGTCTGCCACGCGGCCCGGCGCGTCGCCGAGCTCGGGACCTCGCGGAGCTCCACGGGATCGAAGGCCGGAGCGCCCCCGCCGTGCGGCGGAGGCGCTCCTTCGGCACGGCCGTCGTGCGGACATCACGCGGCGACGCGGTCCGCCTCCAACGGCGCCTTGGGCCGCGGGAGGGCCTTGAGCCCGAACAGGAGCCGTGTCGCGTTCGTCCGGCGGACGACGACCTCGTAGACGCCGAGCGAAAGGGCGAAGGAGGAGAGCAGGACGAGGCCGTACTGCGTCCACAGCCCGACGTTCCAGCCGACCACCACGTACGCGACCGCGACGATGACCGTCTGGTGGAGCAGGTAGAACGGATACGCGGCCGGGTTCGCGTAGCGCAGCACGCGGTTCTCGCGGTTCAGGAAGCGGTGCCCCAGCCCGAGGAGTGCGAGCACCCACACCCAGGTGTTGACCTGCTCGAGGATCTCGAACGCGATCTGGATCGCCGAGCCGTCGGTCCACGTGTCGCCGACCCCCGAGTGCCAGACGAGGAGCACGGTCGACATCGTGACGATCGCGGCCCCGAGCAGCGGACGCCACACGCGGTGGATCAGCCGCTCGGCCCGCTGGTCCGCCACGAGCAGGAAGCCGCCGATGAACAGCGCGAGCGAGTAGAAGGGGTTCTGGGGACCGTCGTCCGGCGCGGGCAGGCCGTTCGTGAGCGCGAGCACGATCGGCATCGCGACCAGGAGCCACCGGGCGCCGATCGGCTGCCGGTGCCAGCGCACGAACATCGGCAGCGCGACGAGCGAGAAGATGAACAGGAACCCGATGAACCACAGGTGCGCAGGCGTGAAGCCGCCCGTGTAGCCGGTGAGGTCGCCCTCGAAGGACAGGAAGCCCCGGATCGGCTCGATGCCCTTCGACCACTGCGCCAGGTACGTCTGGGGCGGGACGATCACGGCCACGCCGAACAGCAGCGGGATCAGCAGGCGCTTCGTCCGCTCGGCCCGGTAGGCGCCGGCCGAGCGGTGCCCGAGCGCGTACCACGTGGCCGCGCCGGCGAGCACGAACAGCAGCGGCATGTGCCAGGGGTTCAGGAACGCGATCACGCCCCAGGTCAGTCCCTCGCTCGTGTGGCTGCTCTTCAGGTAGAAGTCCTCCCACACGTCGAACACGCGGGCCGAGTGGAACGGGATCAGCAGCAGCACGGCCATGACGCGCAGCCAGTCCAGGTCGTGACGACGGACGCGCGCGACCGCCGGGGCCGTCTCCGGGGTCCTCTCCTGGGTCCTCATCTCGTGGTCTCCCTCCGTCTCGACACACCTGCATCGTGTCGTCGGCTGAGGTCGCCGCCATCGGCGCCGGGTTCGATTCGTCCTCAACCCGGGGGTTGATGTTGGCCCGCGAGCCGGAGCCATACAGTGCAGGCATGGAGAGCGAGGGGACGCCCGCGCGGGAGATCGGAAGGCTGAACCCGCTGGTCGTCGACGGGGCGCTCGCCCTGGCGCTCGCCGCCCTCACGCTCACCGAGGTCTGGACCCTGCGCGACGAGGCCTCGACGTCGGACCTGTGGTGGTCGGCGTTCTTCATGCTGGCCGAGACGCTCCCGCTCACCTTCCGGCGCCGATACCCGTTCACGGTGGTGGCGATCGTCGGGATCTCGTCGGTCGCGTACGACGTCCTCGAGTTCGCGCCCGACCCCAGCACGGCGATCCTCGCGAGCCTGCTGTCCGTCTACTCGGTCTCGGCGTACGCGACACGGTCGCTCGCGATCGCGGCGGCGGTCATCGTCGCCGCGGCGCTCGTCGTCCTGAACCTGCCGGGGATCGCCGACCCCGAGGACTTCGCGAGCCTCACGAGCCAGTTCGTCCTGATCGGGGGCGCGTGGGTCGTCGGGCAGAACGCCCGCTACCGGCGGCGCGAGGCCGCGCTCCTCGCCGAGCGCGCCGAGCGGATCGAGCGCGACCGGCTCGAGCGCGACCGGATCGCGGCGCTCGAGGAGCGCGACCGCCTCGCCCGCGAGATCCACGACGTGATCGCGCACAGCGTGAGCGTCATCGCGGTCCAGGCCGGCGCGGCGCGTGCGATCGCCGAGCAGCGGCCGGATCGCGCCAGGGAGGCGCTCGCGTCGATCGAGCAGGTCAGCCACGAGACGATGGTCGAGCTCCGCCGCGCGCTCGGCGC
>Ga0105100_10000700_pt1 | contig 19673 bp, 17 predicted proteins | sample PPLLak12cMay2015_2_FD_87033 | JGI IMG/M metagenome (GOLD analysis project Ga0105100, IMG submission 87033) | Freshwater sediment microbial communities from Prairie Pothole Lake near Jamestown, North Dakota, USA - PPLs Lake P8 Core (1) Depth... | ecosystem: Environmental > Aquatic > Freshwater >...
AATAAATTTGTTTTTAAAGGTGGTATGGAACCTCCATGTTTGTAAATTATATTCATGCTTATTTGTGTTTTTTAAACATGGAGGTTTCATATGAACAGGTTCTCGGTGTAAATAACGAAAATAATAAAAAAAAGTGGCACTCAGAAGCGCCACTTTGAAGTTGAATCAAGAATTCAAGTTCAGAGGTTCAGTGTAAATCTTTTAAAACCGGTTACGGTGAGATCCTTGTCTGTCGATTTCAGATACTGACCGATGGTCTGCTTATTATCCCTGACAAAATCCTGGTTCAGCAGGGTGTTTTCTTTGTAGAACTTGGCAAGTTTACCTTCCGCTATCTTTCCGAGCATTGCTTCAGGTTTTCCTTCACGTCTGGCCTGTTCTCTTCCTATCTCGAGTTCCTGGTCTATGGTTGCCTGCGGTACATCGGATTTATCGACAGCGACCGGGTTCATAGCAGCAATCTGCATTGCAACATCCTTGTAAACCTGGATGTCGCTTCCGCTTTTTGTAAAGCCCACAAGGGTTGCCAGCCGGTTCCCCGGGTGAATGTATGCGTGTACGTGAGGAGCTTCAATCTTATCATAGTAAGAAAGTTCAAGCTTTTCCCCGATGATCCCGATATATTCGACGACCTTTGCACCAACTTTGCCACCGTCCATGGGGAGTGCTCTAAGTGCCTCAATATCAGCAGGATTATTTGCGAGGGCAATATCGAGTATCTTATTTGCAAATGCTATGAAATCATTATTTTTTGCAACAAAGTCAGTCTCGCAGTTAAGCACTATCAGAGCACCAAGTTTTCCGTCTGAGGTTACTTTCGAAAGGACAACTCCCTCTGAAGCCTCTTTGTCGGCACGCTTGCTGGCGATTGCCTGGCCTTTTTTACGTATTATTTCAATAGCCTTGTCAAAATTGCCGTCGGCCTCCTCAAGAGCCGTTTTGCAATCCATCATACCCGCAAGGGTTACCCGTCTCAGTTTTGCAACATCTGCAGCACTAATTGTACTCATTATTATATTTTTTTCGGTATTATTAGCTTTTTATGATTCTTCCTCATCTTCAGTCTCATCCTGAATTTCTGCAATCTCCTCTTCGTCATCTGATTTCAAAACCGTGGTTTCTTCTTCGGCTTCCTCTTCCTCCTCATCCTCAACAATAGCTTCTATCAGTACAGCCGGAATATCTTTTGTTTCAAGCTCTTTCCTTATGATCTTCTTATCCTTTAGTCCGGGTTCCTTGTCCTTTTCAATTTTTCTCTCATTCAGGCCTTCCTCGATAGACTGGCATAAAACCTCGATGATCAGTGAGATTGATTTTGATGCATCATCATTTGCAGGGATCGGGAAGTCTATATCAGACGGATCTGAGTTTGTATCGACCATGGCGAAAACAGGGATACCGAGCCTTTTTGCTTCTCTGACTGCAATACGTTCCTTGCACACATCAACGATGAAGAGTGCGGAAGGGAGGCGGGTCAGATCGACAATACTTCCGAGGTTCTTTTCGAGTTTGGCTCTCTGCCTTGTGACCTGAAGCTTCTCGCGTTTGGACAGGTTTAAGAAAGTACCGTCGGTAGCCATCCTATCTATCGATCCCATCTTTTTCACAGCCTTGCGGATAGTCGGGAAGTTGGTAAGCATACCTCCGGGCCACCGCTCGGTAACATAAGGCATGTTGATATTTTTTACTTTTTCAGATACGATCTCCTTTGCCTGTTTCTTGGTGGCAACAAAAAGTACTTTTTTACCCGATTTGGCAATATGCTTCATTGCTGAGGCAGCTTCATCGAGTTTTACGATTGTTTTCTCAAGGTCGATGATGTGGATCCCGTTGCGCTCCATAAATATGTAAGGAGCCATTGCCGGATTCCATTTTCTTTTAAGGTGTCCGAAGTGTACTCCGGCATCAAGTAATTCTTTGAAATTAGTTCTTGGCATGTATTAAAATTTAAGTTTACATTCTTTACTTTCAATCGCGGAGTAGTCCAGCCTTGCGGGAGTCTTCGCAATTTAGATACTAAACTTGCATCTCTATTGAGGAACCAGTTGATAATTAACGTTTGCTGAACTGGAATCTCTTTCTGGCTTTTGGTCTTCCCGGCTTTTTTCTTTCAACCTCACGCGGATCGCGTGTAATAAAACCACTTGCCTTAAGGGGTTTTTTGTTCTCTTCGTCGATTTTGACAAGTGCCCTTGTTATTCCTAACCTGAGAGCTTCAGCCTGACCTTTCACACCACCGCCTTCAAGATTCACAACCACATCATATTTATCAGCTACATTTAAAAGAAGCAGAGGCTGGGTTACAACATACTGGAGAGTCTTAGCTCCGAAATATTCCTTGTAATCCCTGCCGTTAATTGTGATATTGCCTTTGCCATCACTCAAATATACTCTGGCTACGGCTGCTTTTCTTCTTCCAATGGTATTGATCGATTCCATATAAGTGCTTTAGTTGTTTTTTATTTCTATTTTCCTGGGTTTCTGAGCCTCGTGGGGATGAGAGGCACCTGCGTAAACAAACATATTTTTGAAAAGCGCCCTGCCCAGCCGGTTTTTCGGAAGCATACCCCTTACAGCATTCTCGACAAGACCTATCGGATTCTTTTTCAGCAACTCCTCAGCGGTTGTAAATCTCTGACCTCCCGGATAACCTGTATATCTGACATATTCCTTGTCACTCCATTTCTGTCCGGTTAATGCAACCTTCTCAGCATTAATTACAATGACATTGTCGCCGCAATCCACATGAGGAGTAAAGTTTGTCTTGTGTTTTCCTCTCAGCATGCCGGCAATCAGTGATGCAAGACGACCGAGAATTGCTCCTTCTGCATCTACCATCACCCACTCCTTATTAACTGTTGCCTTGTTTGCCGATACTGTCTTATAGCTTAAGGTGTCCACTTGTGTAAATTTTTCGTTTGATATACTTTAGCTCAAAATTAGAACCCGCTCTTTTTCGGGTCTGCAAAAATACGATATATTTATTAAAAAAAAAGAATATTGAACAGAATTTATTCCACCTGTAGCAAAACTAAGTGTATTTTTATAATCATTTCTGTTCTGAAGCAATATTAAGATACTGCAGAATGAAAAACGATGACCGGTCTTTTTTAAAAAGGGCTGTCGAAATAGCCGGGAATGGCATTAAAGACGGCGGCGGGCCGTTCGGGGCTGTAATCACAAAGGATGGTAGAGTTATTGCCGAAGCAATAAATACAGTTGTCCTTTCACACGATCCGACCGCACATGCTGAGATCATTGCCATCCGCAAAGCCTCAGCTGTCCTCAAAACCCACGACCTCTCAGGATGCGTCATTTACACTTCATGTGAACCCTGCCCCATGTGCCTGGGTGCAATTTACTGGTCGGGAATAGGGAAAGTTGTATTTGCTGCCGATCGCCTGGATGCTGCCACCGCAGGGTTCAACGACAGCCGGATATATGATGAAATAGCTCTGGAAAAGGAAAAGAGACAAGTCATTTTTCAGCATGTGCCTGATGCAGGGGGGAAAGAAGTATTCAGGCAGTGGGAGGAGTATGAAAATAAGATCCCCTATTGAAATGAATCATGGCAAAAGATTATCGGAGGATTTTTTTAGCCGTGATGTTCTGAATGTTGCACCGGAGCTCCTGGGCAAGATCCTTGTTATCAGATCTTATGACGACAGCCTTCGGAAATATATGATAACCGAGACTGAGGCATACAGGGGATATGAGGATAAAGCATGTCATGCCAGCCATGGAAAGACAAAGAGAAATGAGATTATGTTTCATGCCGGGGGCAGGATATATGTTTATTTTGTATACGGTATGTACTGGATGCTGAATTTTGTGGCCGGTGAAAAGGATGATCCGCAGGCGGCGTTAATACGGGGAATAGAAGGATTCAACGGTCCGGGGAAACTGACAAAAGCACTCGGGATAAACAAATCCTATTATGGTGAAAACCTGGCAGTTTCAGATCGTATATGGGTGGAAGATAATGGTTTAAAACCTTCCTTTAAAACCGGTTCCAGGATAGGGGTGGATTACGCCGGAGAGATATGGAAAAATAAACCCTGGCGGTACTTTATTGAAGTATAAACTGCTGGCGCCGATTTGGCTTCGCTGGCGTTGATATGGCTTTGCTGGCGCCGATTTGCAATCGGTGCCACAAAGACCCGATAAGAATTACCAGCCTGTTTTATTTGAAGGCACGGATTGCAAATCCGCGCCAGCGATGGAGTGTTTTTTTGAAGGCACGGATTGCAAATCCGCGCCAGCGATGGACTGTTTATTTGAAGGCACGGATTACAAATCCGCGCCAGCGAGGGAGTGTTTAGACCCCCATCCCAGCCTTCCCCCACACACAGGGGAAGGAGCGCAAAGCCTTTCCCCCTTGGAAACGGGAAAGGGGGTTTAAGTAGAATAGATGCGTTATAAAACATAACAGAGCCTGTAAAAAACGTATTATAAGCCGGCTTTTAATACGTTGATAATTTTTTCCATAATTTTTACGTTCTTTGTTTTTTCAACAAATCAAAAAGATAATTTATGGACTCAGTATGGAGCAGTTACCGCCGCTGGAACAGTATAACAGGCTGGTTCATGTTCATCTTTTCAGCAATTGTATATGTGCTGACTGTTGAACCAACCGTCAGTTTCTGGGATTGCGGTGAATTCATTCTCTCGGCATTCAGGCTTCAGGTAGGCCATCCCCCGGGAGCACCACTGTTCATTATGGTAGGAAGGATCGCCACCCTCTTTGCCGGCGGCGACGGATCAAAAGCAGCCCTTATGGTCAATATCCTGTCGGCAATCTGCAGTGCATTCGCAATAATGTTCCTTTACTGGACAATTACTCATCTGGTACGAAGGATCTTAACAAGAGACGGGGAACTCGGGTCGAAACATTTCCCTGCAATTATCGGAAGCGGACTTATCGGTTCAATGGTCTATACTTTCTCGGATACGTTCTGGTTTTCAGCTGTCGAAGGCGAACTTTATGCCGTCTCATCACTATGTACCGGTGTGGTATTCTGGGCTATGCTAAAATGGGAAGAGGAAGCTGATCAGCCAACTTCGGGACGCTGGATCATTCTAATTGCTTATATAATGGGACTTGGGCTTGGTATTCACCGGCTTAACCTGCTTGTTATTCCTGTTCTGGTTTTTGTCTATTACTTCAAGAAATATGAGGTTACAACACCAGGTATCATTAAAACGCTGCTGACAGGTGTTGGATTGCTTGGGCTAATGGTTTTTGTTCTGATCCCGGGGATTCCCAGGGTCGCCGGGTGGTTCGAACTTCTTTTTGTAAATATTTTCGGATTACCTTATAACACCGGACTTCTGATATTCATTGCGGCTCTCATAGCCCTTCTGGTATCCGGCATAAGGTATTCAATAAAAACGCATAAGGTTATCCTTAACTATATAATGACGGCCCTTACAGTGATCATGATAGGACAGGCTTCATATGCAATGATAATGATCAGGTCGTCGGCCAGACCTCCGATGAATCAGAATAATCCTTCCGATATTTTCTCACTGGCATATTATATAAATATGCAGCAATACGGGAGCTCTCCTAAATTCTACGGGCCTTATTACAGTGCTCCGGCGCTCGACATGAAAAAAGTCATAGCAGGCTATAACAAGGTGAATGGTAAATATGAGGCCTATTACCATCCCGAATATGAGTATGACAAAAAGTTCGAAACTATCTTCCCGCGAATGTACAGCCCCGACCCGGAACATAAAACAGCTTATGAACACTGGGGAAAGATAAGAGGGAAAAAATATACTGTCAGCTCAGGATCCGAAAGGGAATCACTGGTATGTCCCACTTTCGTTGAAAACCTTCGTTTCTTCTTCAGGTATCAGACCGGATTTATGTACCTCCGCTATTTCATGTGGAATTTTGCAGGTCGTCAGAATGATATTCAGGGGAACGGCAACAAGATCCACGGGAACTGGATTAGTGGAATAAACTTTCTTGATAATGTGCGGCTGGGTGATCAGGAAGCCCTGCCCGGAGAACTAAAAAGCAATCCGGCCAGGAACACATATTTCATGCTTCCGCTTTTAATAGGCATTGCCGGTATTTTATGGCAGTATAAAAGAGACAAAAACGGACTTGGTCTTGTTGTGGCACTGTTCCTGATGACAGGTGTGGCAATTATTTTTTACCTGAACCAGTATCCCAATCAGCCAAGAGAACGCGATTATGCCTATGCAGGTTCCTTCTATGCATTTGCAATATGGGTTGGAATGGGATTCATGTTCCTGTATGAACTGTTTCAGAAGTACCTTGGCAACAGGATATCGGCATTGATTACTTTTATCCTCCTTCTGGCTGCCGGTCCTCTGCTGATGGCTGCTGAGAACTGGGATGATCACAACAGGTCGGGCCGGTACACGGCAAGGGATATCGGTGCAAATTATCTTGAATCGTGTGCCCCGAACAGCATCCTGTTCACATATGGCGATAATGATTCATTTCCAGTATGGTATGTTCAGGATGTTGAGGAGGTCAGAACTGATGTGAGGGTTGTAAACCTGAGCTATATTCAGGCCGGCTGGTATATTGATATGATGAGGCAGAAGGCATTCAAATCTGATCCGCTGCCGATCAGCCTTGGTTCAGACAAGTATAAGGAAGGGGTGAGAACACAGATCCCGGTACACAAGAGGGTTGACAAACCTGTCGAAATCAGCGAGCTTGTAAGATTTGCAGGGCTCGATGACAGGAAATACCAGATCGATCTGAGCGGCAGAGCCGATTATGTAAATTATTTTCCGACAAACAAATTTCTGATCAATGTGGATTCCGCAACAGTTTTATCGAACGGGACCGTAAAAGAATATTTCAGGGACAGACTTCTGTCACCCATGATCTGGGAGTATACCGAAACTGATGCCTTTAAAGGAGATCTGGCGATTATGGACCTTATTTCGAACAACGACTGGAAGAGGCCCATATATATCTCAACAACTGTTCCGTCATCCCAGTATAAGGGACTTGAGAAATTCTTTGTCCAGGAAGGAATGGCATACAGGATAGTTCCGATTATAACTGATGATTCGGATAACGGGGACTATGGCATGATCGATCCGGCTGTGATGTATGATAATATGATGAATAAATTCAGGTGGGGTAATGCAGACGATCCTTCCGTATATCTGGATGAAAATAACCGCAGAATGTTCAATAATTTCAAAAGGATCTTCGGGAATCTCGGAAAAAAACTACTGGAAACGGGTGATACTGTTAAAGCTCTCGAGGTTGTCCATAAAGGACTTGAGATCGTTCCCTCCGAAAAACTGCCGGATGATTTCTTTTGTGTCGGACTCGCTGAAGTACTTATCAGAGCCGGGAATAAGGAGGAAGGTGAAAAAATCATTGGCAATATTATTAACTACTCTAAGGAATATCTGGAATATGCAGTCGGCCTGGAGTCAGACGACAGGTTCGGACTTGAATATCCCACAGGCATAAGTATGCAGGCCCTTCTCGATATTTACAGAATGGCAGGTAATCTGAAGGATGATAACCTGACCACTGTTACTGAAGCTCTGATAAATAATTATTACGATAAGCTCTACTCACGCAAATAGTCAACCATGAGGTTCTTCAGGATGCCCTTTATTGCTGGTTGGCTCTATCCTGATGCGCTCTTCAGGTTTAAGACAGAAGAAAAAATCCTTTGTCTGACCTTCGACGACGGGCCTGATCCGGAATCAACACCGGAACTGCTTGACATACTTGAGAAGTACAATATCAGGGCTCTTTTTTTCTGCGATGGCAAAGCTGCCGAATTATATCCCCTCCTGGTTAAAAAGATAATTGAAAAGGGACACCTTGTTGGCAATCACGGATATAACCATCTTAACGGGTGGACCACCTCTGCAAAGGAATATTATGACGATGTTGTGCAGGCTTCGAAATTTACATCCGCAAAAATATTCCGTCCACCGTACGGGTTGCTACGACCCGGGCAGTACATCAGACTCCGGAAATCCTTCAGGATTATTTTCTGGGATTTAATGCCATTTGATTTTGACAGGAATATGGATGCAGGCAAATCCCTTGAAATATTGAACAACTATATCCGGCCGGGTTCAATAATCGTATTGCATGACAGGCAGGATTCAACTGCCCTGACATTCCTGGATGAATTTCTGGAAATGTCGCTCAGGGAAGGTTATACATTCAGTTGTCCGGAATTGCAGTGAGCAGTGTCCGGCACTTCATCCGGTTTTATTTTTAAGTATGAAATACTACATTTGAAATACTATAATTCTAAGGAAGATGAATATTCTTATCCTCGGTTCCGGTGGAAGAGAGCACGCACTGGCATGGAAACTGGCACAAAGTAAAAAGGTTAGCAGGGTTTTTACCGGGCCGGGTAATGCCGGAACTTCCCGGACAGGTATCAACCTGGCGATTGATCCGGGCAATTTTGAAGAGGTAAAGAATGCTGTTCTGAAGAATAATATTAACTATGTAATTGTTGGTCCTGAAGCACCACTTGTTGCGGGGATCCACGATTTCTTCATTAACGATAATCTTCTTAAGAATATTCCGGTTATCGGACCAACACGAACTGCAGCTCAGCTTGAAGGAAGCAAGGATTTTGCAAAGGATTTTCTGACCCGTCATAATATACCGACCGCAAGACATAAGACTTTCAACAAAGCCACAGTTGATGGTGTTTCAGCTTTTATCGAAACACTTAAACCTCCATATGTGATAAAAGCCGACGGGCTTGCCGCCGGGAAAGGTGTGCTTATCATAGAAGATGTTAAAGAGGCTCTGCAGGAAGTCAGGGCAATGCTGGCAGGTAAGTTCGGAGCAGCCGGGAATAAGGTTGTGGTGGAACAATTTCTCAACGGCATTGAATTATCCGTATTCATAATTACCGACGGTAAGTCGTACAAACTACTTCCGGAAGCAAAAGACTACAAGAGGATCGGAGCTGGTGATACAGGACTGAATACCGGGGGAATGGGAGGAGTGTCACCTGTCCCGTTTGCCGGTGCGGAATTTATGAGAAAGGTGACGCAAAGGATCATTGAACCTACCATGAAAGGCTTATCGGAAGATAAAATCGACTACAGGGGATTTCTTTTCTTCGGCCTCATAAACGTGGATGGCGATCCCTACGTAATTGAATACAACGCCCGCCTTGGTGATCCTGAATCGGAAGTGATCATCCCAAGGATTAAATCTGACCTTTTTGAGCTCATTGAAGGTGTGGCTGAGGGCAATCTGTCAGTACGCGTTCTTGAGACTGATGACAGATTTGTAACAACAGTTATGCTTGCATCAGGCGGATACCCCGGGACCTACGAAAAAGGGAAAGAGATTTCCGGCCTTGAGATGACAAAAGATTGCGTAGTATTCCATGCTGGGACTAAAATCTCAGATAATAAGGTAGTTTCATCGGGCGGACGTGTACTTGCCGTCAGTTCATGGGGAAAGACGATGAATGAAGCCCTGGCAGGATCATACCGGAACGCAAAGCTGCTGGCATTCGATAAAATGTATTACAGACCTGATATTGGTTTTGATTTGTAACAATAAATGCTGCTGAAATTATTCAAAGGGATAGGTCCGGGAGTTATTTTGCTCATAATCATTACTTTCGGATTTGTATGGATCAGTGCGCTTCTGGATCCGCAGTTACCCGGCAAATACATATTTGAGACCAGACCAATGCCACTTTACAGTGTCATTAAACATATTATTGGCAGCACTCCTCTGGCAGGCGTGATGTTCTCGATTACGGTTCTCTCTTTTATGTTGTTCCTCCTGGTAAACTTCAATACCTCTGTTTTCTTCATAAATGAGCGTACATTTCTTCCGGCAGTTTTTTATGTCCTGTTCTGTGCGCTTTTTCCCGGGAACCAGGTTCTGAATCCTGTACTGCCTGCATCGCTGCTCCTGATGCTGGCAATCAGAAGGATAATGGATTCTTACAGAAAACAGGGGACTGCATTTAATTTTTTTGATGCTGCTGTAATAATAAGCATCGGCTCACTTTTTTATGCAAATATGATCTGGTTTGGAATCCTGGTGTTTGCAGGAATTGCTTTACTGAGGAGTGTTAATATTTCCGAGATCGCCAGTTCGGTTCTTGGTCTGGCCACCCCATATATTCTTCTTTTTGGATTTTATTACGTACTCGGCCGGGACCTGGATCTATTAACCCGGGATATTACAATGAACCTTTTTGGTGATTCTCCTGAATATACTTTTACGAGGTTGACAATTGTTGCCCTTATTTATGCGGCTATTATGCTCCTTATAAGTATAGGATATCTCCTGCAACATATTAATACCAAGAAAATCAAATCGCGTAAAACCTTCTACCTTCTTTTATGGGGATTTATACTTTCTACTGCCGTATACCTGATATTACCGTCAGTTTCAGTGGAAATTGTCTGGATAATGGTTATACCGGTAAGCTACCTGCTTGCGCACTATTTTGTATTTGTAAGGAAGAAAATTGTTCCGGAGATTATTTTTACCGTTTTTTATTTGCTGGTTCTTCTGGTACAGGCGCTTTATATTTATGACAGCCTCATTTAACCATTGAGACCACTCCCACACCCGATCCTTGCTGTCCACCGGTAAAATCGAAATTCAGCTGGTAAATGCCGCTTTTATTGCATTTAAAATCGACATACGGATAAATCTTACCTGTTTTTTGATCGAAGGATGAAAGAACAATATTATTCGTATTATCTTTTATACTGAGGATTAGTTTTCCGTTTGAATCCTCCGAGTTGCACATGGAAAACCTGTACTTTGTATTTTTCCAGAGTGACATCTGTGCTTTATATCTGGGTTCGCCGGCGATTACGGCTTTCCCCAGCTGGACTCTGAAATCCTTCAGGTATTTTGCATCCGGGCCTGCATTCAGGACGCAGTTGCTCACAAGCGGATCAGTTATCTGTCCCTTCACAATAAAACCTGCAACCAGGAACAGAATTAGTGCAGCTAAATATTTTTTCATACTAATTGTTTAATACAAGTTTGTCACGAACCGACGCGGTAATTCCGATAATCTCCGCCAGTTGCTCCCCGGTCATTTCAACTTTGCTCGTTTCAGTCTGTTCAATAACCAATCCGCCGTTTTTTTCAACACTTATTGGTTCGCCCAGGGTGTAGGTAATCCTGATGTCCCTGTATTTATCTTTTATTTCCCGCATGTCGCGGCACAGAGAGTTGAATTCAGAATCGCGGTTGCAATATGGGCTGGCAAGCATTATCAGATCATTCAGAATAATCTTCTGTTCACCGATACGGTCTCTGAGCATCGGATCAGGGTATTTCTTAACAACCTGTGTTGCAAGATATTGAGCTTCAATCCAAACTCCGATGATCATAAGGGCTGAAAGCTGTCCCCTGTCATTGTCACGCAGGTATTTGTCGATCTGGGTATAAGAATCAATTGACAGAAACAGGAGAGAATCGAGTTTGGATTTATTGAGGGATAAACGCTTAATAGTTTCGAAGTCAAAAAACTGACCTACGCTCAGTCCTTCAGCAAGTTTTCTGATAGACGAAAGGATATCAATGGACGATCCTGTCTTTTCATACATGTTAAGGTAACCCAGATCAGCCCCCAGTATTCCCAGTGTGAGTGCCTTATCAAAAGCAGTAGGCTGTTTGTTGGCATCTATTGAGGCGGCCAGGTAATCAGGAGAAAACGGCACATTCATAATCTTGAGAAGATTTGCAATCTCAACAGGTGATGTGATGTTATTGGATATATCTGCAATTGCTTCGGCACTTAGTTTTTCAGCTTCCCCTGCAGGTACAGAATCGGTTTCGGGAAAAACAAATTCCGATGGTTTGTTTGGTGAATTCCTGCACGAAAAACAGGCAACAAGAATAATTAGTAATAAAAGAATCGATTTTCCTTTCATCAGGATGTGTTGATTAGTACAAAAGTATAAAAAATCAGCCAGCCAAGTTACTAAATAATCGCTTTCGGACTTTAATTTCTTCGATGACCCTTACCAGTTTGGCGAGCAGATCATAATATAACAGAAGGAAAAGAACTAACGTGCTCAGGAGCACTAAAAGAATGTTAAAGGTGAATGTGTCTGTCTTAATACCGAAAATGTATTTTGAAGGTGCATAAAAGTGAGTTCTGAAGTCCAGAAATCCTTTACTGTGGGGATCAAGATAAATCGGATCGGTATTCTGAATTATGGAATTATTGTTTATCAGTATTTTTCTGCGTTCATAGTATTTGGTAACGATCTCCTCAAGTTTGTAGTTGTAATAGTCATTCTGAAGCCGGTTCAGCTTTGCAGTATTCAATATATAAAACCTGTCTTTCCGGTCATTTGCTGAATTGGATATCTGACTGAACATTTTGTCAAGTCTGTTGAGATATGCATAAACAGAATCTGCAATGACCGGGTCGAATTTATCAGGTGTCAGGGAATTAAGATACCTGAATTCAGTAATGTTGTAAAGCTCTGAGACCTTCCTGAGTTCATTGTTCAGAAGAGGAAGCCTGCTGAACTTTTCTGCCGCCATGACCGGCGTTTTTTCCTGGCGGATACTCCGGCTTTTCGTATTGCTTCTGTATTCCGCAAAACTAATCTCCAGTGATCTTTTCAATTCAGGGATCCTGTGCACTATATTAAATTCAGCTTCACTGATCTTTTTGTGGAGATAGTAGAATGTTTCCTTTTCTTCATTGATTTCAACCCTGCTATACCTGTTATCCTTGAATTGCCGGACCAGAAGGGCTTCATATGTCCATCTGGTTGGCATCAGCTCTGCTATTAACGGCACCTTTTCAACGTTACCGATCTTTCTGTTCAGCTTGTCGAACGGGAACATAGCCCCGCTAAGTACCATCATGGGGATTATCAGCAGCGGGATAACTATATATATTGTAATAGCTGAATTGAAAGCAGATGAAATGTTTAGTCCCAGCATATTTGCGCAGAGAGATGTTGTAAAAAGTGCGAGCCAGTAATGAAAGAACATACCTTTGATCCCGAGTATTGGATTTGCAATTACCAGAAACAAAGCGGATTGCAGTGCAGAAATTAGTATCAGGATGGAGATCTTTGAGGTAAGATAGCTCATCCTGCTGAGGTTAAGGAAATGTTCTCTCTTCAGGATTTTCCGGTCACGGTATATTTCCTCGGCACTTACGGTCAAACCAAGAAAAAGCGCCACAATGAGGCTCATGAAAATATAAATGGGAATATTCTCATTTTCGGAGAATATATAAACCGACGACTCAGGATCCGGGATATATCTGATGATGAATGAGAGTATAAATCCCAGTATGGGCGCTTCAAGGAGAGTCAGGCTGACATACTGTGAATTGGCCAGTTTGCTTTTGATATCCCTGATGAAATAAATGCCGAACTGTCTCAGTCTTCCGGGTCTCTGAAGGTTACTGTACGGGGCCTCCTTAACTTCATGCACATCAGCCACAGGATGTTTTTGCCTGAAAAGATCAGCCCACTCTTTTGGCTTTACTTTTCTCTTTTCAGTGTACTTACCGAGCTCGTCAACAACATGAGTTTCGATAATATTGAAAATCGAATCTGTGTTCACATTACCGCAGGAAGGACACTCTCCAACACCGGAATTTATCTGGGCATCGAGTGTTTTGAAATATATAACGGCATCGACCGGATTCCCGTAATATGCCATACTTCCTTCCTGATCGAGGATAATTATCCTGTCGAACATTTTGAATACTTCCGAAGATGGTTGATGGATGACCGTGAAAATAAGTTTTCCCCTGAGGGTGAGATCCCTGAGCAAATCCATCAGAATTTCGGAATCCCTTGAGGCGAGTCCCGAAGTCGGTTCATCAAGCAATAATACAGAAGGTTCCCTTATCAGTTCAAGCGCAATATTGAGCCTTTTTCTCTGCCCGCCGCTGATCACTTTATTGAACGGGGAACCCACTTTAAGATTCCTCTTTTCGAACAGGCCGAGGTTTGTCAGGGTATTAATGACAAGAGAGATGATCTCAGTTTTGGATTTTACTTTGAAGCATTGACAAGCAGCAAAATACAGATTTTCAAAAACAGTGAGGTCTTCAATCAGAAGATCATCCTGGGGGACATACCCTATAACACCTTCAAGCTTCCTGCTGTCGTTAATTATATCAATTCCGTTTATCCGGACGGTTCCGCTGGCTGGTTTCTGAATGCCGCATAAAAGGTTGAGGAGTGTTGTCTTACCGGAACCGCTGGCACCAAGAATGCCTATAAGATTGCCCTCTTCGGCCGAAAAGCTGATATCATCAATTGCAGGATGTCCTTCAATAAATTTATAGTTCAGATTTTCAACCTTGAAAGAAAGCTTATGAATGCTTAAATCTGAAATAAAACCTGCGCTGATATCACTGTAGTATATTGAATATCCCTGCGATGATCTCAAAACACCTCCCCTGGCAAAAGTGTAAATCTGGCCGGCAATTAAAGGAAGCCCGTTCAGACTGATCAGTTCCCGGGATATATATTTAAGGAAGTGAAGGTCGACACTGCCGATCCTCAGGAAACATATGATTGTATCCGGATAACCGGTAAGTATCCTTTTGCAGATCTCACACTCTTTATCTCCCGGAATAAGTAAACGTATTGACTTATTTTTAAGCTTTTCAGGTTCATCATTCATTATGAACTGCTGTACTGCAGCGAATTCCTCTGAAGATATTCTGAATACCTCCGCAACAGTGTTTATAATATTCATTCTTTGCGAAGTGAACCGGCGGTCAGCATTAACGAGTTCAAACAACCGCATCAGAACAACCACCTTTTGTTGCTGAGTAAGGGTCCGGTTTATTGTTTTGCAGATCCCGAGAATTTTAACAGAGTCCCTGACGGATGGATTTATCAGCTCTTTTTGAACTTCTTTCTCCCTTACCGGGCCGGCATGCTCATCAAAAAGCGCAAGATATTCCTTTACGGTTTCACTGGTAAGCTGCTTTTTCAGAAATCCTGAAACATAATCGCGTTCATTCCTTATCATGCCGCCGTCCTGCTTGACTATAAGCGCGAATAGCTCCATCAATGCTCTCAGGATCTCTTCACTCATAAAATGATAATGGTATAACCATTTAAGAAAACCAAGGTATGAAAACTATTTCTTTTTTGCTGAGGGTCTGACAAATTTTCTTTGGATCCATCCCGGTACAATTGAAGCACCGATTATAAGGTAAGGATAATAGGTTATGATCCTCCAGATTATTGCAATTGCAAGTGCAATACCTCCCGTATAAGCAGGATCTGCTGGTATGGCATCAGTTATATAGCGCCCGATAATAATCTCTGCAAAACCACTGCCTCCCGGTGTCGGGCTGATGATCATCATGATCCAGGTCACCAGCTGCCTGGCAAATATCAGCAGATGATCGTTGACGGCATAGAATGCAACCAGGATCGCATTTATGACCCAGTATCTGGATGTCCACGAAAGAAAGGTTGCAGTGCCTGCTTTCAACCAGAAAGAAAAGGGCTTGCTCCTCAATTCATTAGAACTCTCCACTATATCATCTCCGGCCCTGACTGCTGATTCCTTCCATCTTCTCAGAACAGGCAATTTGAAAATGTAAATCAGGGTAGTCCTTATTTTTTCAGGATTGATGAAAAGTCCGTAACCGACAAAAATAACCCAGGCCAGAATGATTGAGTATCCTATTATTGCAACAATTATGAGGTTGTTTAACAGATTGAATCCTGTTCCCTGCAATGAGGTGGTAAAGAGAATGTCTCCTCCGACAATGAGCAGTATCAGGGGGAACATTATAACAAAGTAGAGTTCATCAAGAAATGAAGTGGCAAGAACTATTGATGTGCTTCTTCCGACAGATATTCCTTCCTTATGGATAAAAACAACAGCAACAGCAGTCCCGCCCACTGTTGAAGGAGTAATTGCCGAGGTGAATTCCCAAAGCATGATCACCCTGAATGCCTGCCTCCAGGTGAGGTCATTTTCCGACAGGATACGAATACGGATCATATATCCGAGATCCCGGCCGATCATGCAGCACCATGCAATAATAAGCCAGAATGCCGATTTCCATGTAAAGTGCAGTTTGCTTAATACTTCAGTATTGATCTCCCTTGAAAGGAACCATGCCACCACAGCCAGCCCGATAAATATGGGAATTATAATCTTTCCCGGCTTCAGTTTGCTGACAAGTTTATAGTGGCTCTCTTCGCTCATCTGTAAAAGGGTTTACCGGTTCCACCCGAAGCTGTAATTACCGCTTTCAATATCCGCGTATAATAATTCATTTTTGAATGATTCCCCGTTCATTTTATAATTCTGAACAGTTTCCGGTATTACAACATGTGCAGTGCTGCCAACCGGTACTGAAACCTTCATTGAAAATATCCGGTTTACTATTTCCCAATTGACGATAACAGTTCCGTATGGAGTCTCTTTTGAAGTTTCAGCCCGGGTGATCCCTTCCGGGATTTGCGGGTCAATAATCATATGCTTATACCCGGGGAAATCATAATCAGGCTTTATCCCTCCCAATGCCTGATAGAACCACGAACCGATACCGTTGTAACAGTTATGTATCCTGCTCCTCCTTCCGTCCCAGTGTTCCCATGTAGTTGTTGCACCATTCTCAAGCATATAAAGGTAACCGGGGTAATCTCTTTTCTTAAGCATCGAATACATCAAACCTGTCTCACGGCTCAGGACTGCCCACTCCGTAAAAACCGGAATCCCGACTAATCCGGTAGCAAGATGTCCCTTATTTTTATTTTCAATATTATCGTAAAGAGTGGCTTTTACTTCACCGGTCAGGGAATCAGGAACGACACCTGCCAGCAGAGGGTAAGTACGATCTATCTGGGAGCCGCTTGCATAACTCTTTTTATTTGCATCATAGAATTCGCGGTGGACAAGTTCCCTGTTATGCACTTTCTTAAGTCTATATTGTTCCGCATCGGAGGTTTTACCAAGAATGCCGGCAATTTTCTGCATGGCTTCGTAACAGATTATCATGAAACAATTGTTGACCAGATCGACAGACCGGGGATCTGTCTGGTCGACTCCTTCAGGGGTTGCCCAGTCGCCGAGATACCAGTTCCGGTAATCGGTATCTGGCCATCTTCTGAGAAGACCTTCGGGAGAATATTTATCAGCATATTCCAGCCATTTCTGCATAACAGGATAATATTTCCCGAGAAACCCGATATCACCATAATTCTGGTAAGTTCTCCAGGATGCGGTGATTATAAATCCGCACCAGTAAGGTCCCCCGCCGGCACGGTATGGATTGGGAGCTGTATGGGGCATGCCTCCATCGTCACGGATGCAATCCACCCATGCCTGCAGCCAGTTTGCGTACAATGGTGCCAGATCAAACATGATCTGCGCCGTTTCGGTTGAAGCATTCCCGTCGCCTCCGTACCCCAGCCGTTCAATTTGCGGGCAATCGACCAGATCTCCTCCCAGGCTGAGGCACCTGAGAGTATAATTGATCATGTCGTGAATCTTATTAAGCTCAGGATCGGAGCATTCGAAAGAGGAAGCTGCCTTGTAGCCGGTATGTATAAGGTCAGCGTTGATATCTTTTATATCAGGCTCTTTTGCCACTCCTGAGATTTTTATATACCGGAATCCATGATAGTTAAATTTATTACAGAAAAGCTCCCCCTTACTTCCGGCCGCGATATACCTGTCCTGCTGGTCCTGGTTTACAGCATTTCCGTTTGTGTCAAGATGATCGCAGTACTCCATAATTATTTTTTGCCCCTGGCGCAGTCCGGGAAAACGGATCCTGGCATACCCGGTAAGTGTCTTGCCCATATCGACTAACCATGTGCTGTCGCTAATTGCTTTAACAGATACTGCAGTGAGAGTCTCAAAAATGCGGTTCGACGGGGTAAGTTGCGGAGAAGCCTCGCCAGTCGGAATATTGGTCGTAATAACAGGATCCCATCTGGTTTTATCAAGGGAAAGAGAGGACAAATCGGGTAATAAAAGTGAAGCATCCACCTGTTCCCCTCCAAACTTGTGAGGTCGCCAGGTGCCAATTGTGGAATAGCCGCTGTTTCTTCCTGTCCAGGTAGAATCAGTACATATTATGGTTTCCCACCGGCCTTCCTTTAGCATTTCAGCCTGAGCCTTTACAAACGGACCTCCATCAACAACTCCGGGTAATCCCTTACTGTACCAGCCCTGGGCTATCCAGATCACCAGGTCATTCATGCCTTTCCTGACAAGTGACGTCAGATCGTATGTTATAACCAGCGACCTTTTATTGAATTGTGAAACAGCAGGCGTGAGCACATTTTTGCCGGCTTTATTCCCATTGACATACACTTCATGATAGCCCAGGGAATTGACATGAAGAAAGAAATTATCACCTGTTTCCTGCAGGTTGAAAGTTCTGCGTAACTGCGGACTTATTGTGTATCCGGAATCTATGGGAAAGCCAATGTATTTTGCCTTCCAGTCAGAATGATCCAGCAATCCGATGCTGAAAAATGCGACATCACTCCACTCCGACATTCTGTTGTTTTCATCCCATATCCTGATTTTCCAGTAACAAACTGACCGGGATGTAAGTGCTTTTCCCTGCCAGGGCACAAGGACGCTTTCCGCAGACTCCCTTCTGCCCGAATTCCACAAATCCGCTTTTTCTTCATTCAGCAGATCCTCATTGCCTGCAGCCAATATCTGGTAAGCTTTCTGAAGTGTTCCGTTTTCCCGGGATCTGATCTTCCAGCTTAACCGGGGTATATCTGTTCCGATACCCAGGGGTTCGTTCAGGTTTTCGCATTGCAAACTATCAACAGCTAACACTGATTCCGTACCGGTACATCCCGGTAATACAACAATCATAATTGCCAGCCAGGTTAAAAAGGATTTGAACATGTTCAGGCGAATTAAATTCTTAAAGATAATCTTTTGTTCAGATTCTCCCCATGTGGGGACATTTACAGGGTCTGAGAATTTATCATTTTAAATATGCAAACCGGATTGACCAGGGTGTTCCGGAGCAATGTCCTGCTCTAAAACCGGACCAGGATAGAAATTAATAAGAAAAAATGGAATAAATTGCATTTAAAATTGTCTATTGGTTATATCCTGGTCATTTAAAATTATTAGAGTATGAAAAGAACCTTAATTATAACCGGAATAATTGCTGCTGTTATTGTAATAGCATTGGTTATTTTCAACAGGGTGACCTCAGCAAAAGACAATGCAAGCACCTTTACTGAGGTTAAGGAGGGTGTTTTTGAGATAACTGTTTCTAATTCCGGGGAATTACTGGCAGAGAAATCATTTGATATTATGGGCCCGGAGATTTCTCCGGGCAACGATGATCATGGACCGGGGCCGGGAGGCAGAGGCGGTTCTCAGGGGGGACATGGAGGTATGCGGGCTATGCATTTCAAAATTCAGGATATAGTTCCGGAAGGCACAATAGTCAAAAAAGGTGATTATGTGGCTCAGATTGACAGAACCGATTATGACAATACCCTGAAGGATGAACTGCAAAACCTTACTACACTGGAGGCAAACCTGGAGATGAAAATTCTGGATACTGCCGTTATACTCACTGACTTGCGTGATGAGATCAGAAACCAGAAGTTTGTGGTGGAGCAGGCCGAAATCACTCTTGCCGAATCGAAATATGAACCTCCCGCAACAATCCGTCAGGCTG
>Ga0105100_10000701_pt1 | contig 19658 bp, 19 predicted proteins | sample PPLLak12cMay2015_2_FD_87033 | JGI IMG/M metagenome (GOLD analysis project Ga0105100, IMG submission 87033) | Freshwater sediment microbial communities from Prairie Pothole Lake near Jamestown, North Dakota, USA - PPLs Lake P8 Core (1) Depth... | ecosystem: Environmental > Aquatic > Freshwater >...
TATCTCGCGTTGATTGATAAAGGCAGTAACAAAGAAGTGGAACGGAAAAAGATGAATGTGACTTCAGCTAATTTTAATGTGGTGTTTGAAGGTGTAATCCCCGGAAATTCATATGATGTCGATCTCTTTGCCGACCACAATAAAAACGGGAAATATGATGCACCATCTGCTGATCATGCATGGAGACTGACAGTTGATAACCTGGTGGGCGATACCATCGTACCCTTTGCGCATAATACTAATTTTACTGATATCGAATGGAAATATTTATTAACTGTTCAATATACAGGATTTACTCCTCATGTGGGTCAGCTAATGGCCTTTTATATAAGGAATCAAAGCAATCAGGCAATAATAGATTCAGTTATAATAAATCCATTAATAGGTGCTGATTTTACCGTCATGTCCTATGCAATTGTACCCGGAATCAATTATAATATTGACTTTTATGCTGACCTGAACGGAAACGACCACTACGACATTCCTCCGACAGATCATGCATGGAGAATAGATCTTTCGGAGGTAACCGGTGATACTCTTTTAAATTTTGCGCATAATACAACGTTTACTGATATTGGACTCGGAACGACTACGGGAATTGGAATAAACGGATACTCTTATGAACCTGAACTTTATCCGAATCCTGCAGGAGATTTTGTGAAATTAATATATGAAAACCTAGATGAACAGCATGTCAAAATTCAGATTTATAATAGTACAGGTCTGTTACTATTTGAGAATTCTCAATCTGTCATCGATAATAATGTATTGATAAATCTGGAAAACTTAAGTCCGGGATTCTATTATTTAAATGTAGCAGGGGAGAAATTCAGGAATGCTTACAAGTTTATTAAAGAGTAAGCTAACAGAACTTGCTGTAATTCTGTTTTTTGCAGATCTAATATCAGATTAAATTAATCCCCGGATGTATACCAAACAATCCGGGGATTCTTTTTTAACTGATTTCCAGGATTTCACTAATCATCAAAGTACTACAATTTTATAAATACCGGAATTATTTACCTTGATAAAATAAATACCTGTTTCTTTAATGAATAGATGATATATACCATTTAAATAATTCAAATCATTCAATAATATTCTGCCACACATATCTGTAATAATTATCTCATCAAGAGAATGTAAATTATCAGATTGAATGAAGAACTCACCATATGTGGGATTTGGAAATATTTTAAATCGTTGATTAACAGGTGTCTGTAAATCTGAATGAGTAGCAATTTCTAATTCCAGAGTTGGCTTTTGGTCCGGATTATCCTTTGAATTAAACCGTTTGGAAGAAACGCCTGATCCATTTACTATTAGGATCCAACCAAAATTACTATCCGGTTTCTCTATCCATTTTTTCGCATCTTCCAATAAATTAACACCACCCCAGGTATATGTGCCTGCATTTTCAACCATTTGAGAGGCACTTGGGGTATTCACAAAATCCCCACCAGGATTAGTCCACAATTTGGAATTAAAAAAGGAATAATTCCAGGTGACATCATCTGCCTCAGGACTTGCCCCTCCGCCTTCTTCAAATATTGCATCCGATTCCCCTTCGCCCCAGTCGCCCGTTAAACGGTATAATTCAAAAATTTGCGATCCACTAACTGTTTTAGACATATGTATTTGCAATGTGGCCGAAATAAATGAATCGGTTGTATTAAGGGTAGACAGATCAAATTTCAACAATGTTCTTCTTTCAGCGATGCTTTTGGTTATTCCTGAAAAAAGAAAGTAACCTTTTCCATTACTGGAATCAGCTTCACTGTATATAGTATTGTCTTTTACAGGATTCAGCTTTATTACTTGCGTATTTGCAGGATTTAAACTGTAAAAACAATTAAAAATTACAAAATAGTAAATGAGATGTTTTTTCATCATTACGAGAGAAACAATTTAAGTTTATAACCGGTTCAATTAAATGAAGTTGATTCTAATGGTTCAGGATTATAGCCATCCCACACTGTTACTTCAAATTCATTTGAATTTGAATTGTCTTTAATCCTGAGTAATCTACAAACATCCTTAATCATTGTTTTGTAAAGTAGTGCAAAAATCGGAGATTCTGACCACTCTTCGCCGAAATATTTTCGAATGAGCATACAACTTGTTAACAAGCATTTAAATGTCGATCTGGGTGGCCAAAATATTCCGGTCGACACTGATCATTAGTATCGATTTTTCTACTAATAAAGCAAGTGAAAGAATTACGTAGTTCAAATGGATTTAAAAAATTTCTATCTTGTCCTGAAACAAGTTGAAACTTTTGATAAAAAATCAGGAGGAATTGTATACCTCCTCTATTTTAGGGAGACTATAAACTAAACATTTTTTGTTTAGTTTATATAATTCCCCTTAAAGCATTTATTTTCTGCAAATCCACCATGATTTGGTTTGAATTGGATCCCCTCGGGGTCACAACGAAGCGAAGAGGCTCGCAAGCCTTTTCGCTTTTTTATGCACCAGGCTCGCGGCTCAACCGGCGGGATCACGAGCGGCATTGCGGGTGGCTTTTGAAGGATGCGAGTAATCCCACAGGGGTTGCGGTTTCGTTCGTTTTGTGGCATTTTCTTACCGTATCCGACATCCGTCACTTCATCCCTGCAACCCTGCCAGAGTGGGACATTTTTCACATCAATTCTCAAATATTCAGAATTTAATATTCATTATTATTCTCAATGGAAAGAAGGACATGTGATCGCATTATAATTTTTATTCTTAAATTGCTATTTCTTAAAACAACTCTTATGAGAACCTATCTTTATTTCTTTTGCATTTTTTTCACATCCATTGGCTTATATTTAAACGCTCAGACGTCCACTTTTTCCCCTGAAACGGAAGAAAGAATCCGGCTTGTTGAAAACAGCCTATCCGGTTGGGTGCTGACAGGTAATGGGGATACGTGGTCGTTGGTTGAACGGATGAGAAATTATAACATTAACGGCCTGAGCATTGCAGTCATATATAATTATCAGATTGAATGGGCTAAAGGATATGGATTTGCGGATGTGTCGGAGCAGCGGCCCGTGACTGAAAATACGCTTTTCCAAGCTGCATCCATCAGTAAATCTTTGAACAGTGTTGGTATTCTCAAACTGGTGCAGGATAAAAAGCTGGATTTGAATACGGATATTAACAATTACCTGGTATCGTGGAAATTTCCTTATGATACTGTATGCAAGGGAAAGATCATCACACTGACAAATTTGTTAAGTCATACCGCGGGACTTTCTGTTTCTGGCTTTCCCGGGTATGAAAAAGGAGACAGAATTCCCACGATTTCCCAGATCCTTGACGGGGCAGAACCTGCAAATACCAGTGCAGTAAGATCAATTAAGGAACCCGGCAGGGAAGTTATCTATTCAGGCGGTGGCATAACCATTTCGCAGCTGATTCTTTCCGATGTTATAAAACAGTCCTATGAAGAATTCATGCAAAAAAATGTTCTGGATCCGTTAGGTATGACCAGCAGCTCTTTCACCCAGCCTCCCCCGGCCTCGAAGGAGAAAATTCTGGCCACCGGGTACCTGACGGATGGAAAAGAAATCAATGGGAAATATCATATTTATCCCGAACAGGCAGCGGCCGGATTATGGACTACTCCATCAGATCTCTGCCGGTATATCATCGAGACACAGCTTGCATACAATGGGAAGTCGTCCAGGGTACTCACGCCGGAAATGACGAAAGTAAGACTGACCCCAGTAATTGAGGATGCTGCGCTGGGCACCTGGGTGAATTCAAGAGTAACCGGTTCATATAAATATTTCAATCATAACGGGGGAAATGCCGGGTTCTGCTGTACAGCCATCGGTTGTGAGAACAGTGGAGATGGCGTTGTCATAATGACCAATACCAATTCTGACAACAACGGCATTCTTGAAGAAATAGCCAACAGTGTAGCAACTGTTTATCACTGGAAGGATTACTATATTCCTGATCGGAAGGAAGTGATATACGTATCGCCGGATATTTTAGCCCGGTATGCCGGCACTTATGATCTCGGCGGCAGAATAATAAAATTCAAAACAAGTCCCGAAGGATTACTGGTAAACATATTTGGAGATATTTACTTCAATGTTTTTTTTACCTCCGAAAACGAATTTTTTATAAAGGAATACCGGGGTTATCTCAAATTCCTTACGGATAATGAATACAACGTCAACGGATTCTTTTTCAACGGAATGACAGCGAAAAAGATTGTTCCAGGCGAGTAGGAGATGTAAACACGGAAAACATAGTATTTAGAATCCAGCATTTTAAAGATTCCATCTTGATGGCAAAATTTAAGGATTCATAAAATCCGACATAACTTACTGATCATTTCGGCTACCCTTGCTGCAATTACCGGAGCGTTTATTGGTAAAGAATTATTAAAAAAGGTAACTTTGATTATCATCCAAAAGCTTGTTGCCGTTATGTTTATTTTATTTCGCTGGCATTAGGACCTGGTCTAATCTAAAATTCAACTTATCATGGAAACGAAAAGAAACCTGAAAACAATCATCCTGATTACAGAAAATGACAATAGGGTAATACTGGTCAGGCTAATTATAGGGCTAATTTTCCTGTCCGAGGGTATCCAAAAGTATTTATTTCCTGAACTGGTCGGTACAGGTCGTTTTGAGAAAATAGGTTTCACCGATCCTGCATTCTGGGCGTATTTTGTCGGCACTTTTGAAATCATTTGCGGATCGTTTGTGTTGCTTGGATTATTCATCCGACTTGCATCAGTTCCGTTGTTTATTATTATGATGACTGCCTTTGTAAGCACTAAGTGGCCGATTCTTATGGAAAAAGGCTTTTGGGCAATGGCACACGAATACCGCACCGATTTTGCCATGACCCTGCTTTTAATATTCCTGTTGTTATACGGGGCAGGTAACTGGTCAATAGATTCAATGATTTATAAATCCTCTAAAACCTGAATTATGGAAACTTTCAGAAAAAACAAACCACCACACCTTGAAGGTTCCGATACCAAACGGCGGGAATTTCTTAAAAAAGGCATCCTTTTTGGCACTTTGGCAGGGGTTACCGGACTGGGTCTGGTTACAGCCTGCAAAGAAGAAGGAGAAGAAGAGGTATCCCCCTCAGAAGACCTGATGCGTGAGCATGGTGTATTGAACCGGATATTGCTTATATATGATGCCTGCAGATTGCATCTTGTCAACAATGAACAATTTGATCTTGTTGTCCTGAACAATTCTGCACAAATAATCCGGACATTTATTGAAGATTACCATGAGAAGCTGGAAGAAGATTTTCTATTCCCCCGGTTCGAAAAAGCTAATCTTTTAACAGAACTGGTACAGGTATTGCGCTCACAGCATAAAGCAGGGCGTATCTTAACCGACCAGATTATGCAGTACGTAAAAATGAAATCATTTGCAGATACAAAGGAAAGTCAAGAACTGATAAAACTACTAGGCGATTTTAGCTGGATGTACCGTCCACATGAAGCACGGGAAGATACAGTATTGTTCCCTGCAATACGGAAAATCGTTTCAAAAAACGAATATTTTGCACTTGGTGAAGAATTTGAAGACAAAGAGCATGAACTTTTCGGAGAAGACGGCTTCGAGACAATAGTTGAGAAAGTTGCCAATATCGAAAAGCTACTTGGAATTTACGAATTATCGAAATTTACCCCACCGCTTTAAAACTTAATGTCCAATTGTCAGATTTAACAGAACTTGCAAAATTGTTTCTGAAACTTGGGACTATAGGTTTTGGTGGCCCAGCTGCCCATATTGCCATGATGCAGGATGAAGTGGTGAAGAAACGGAAGTGGATGGATGAACAGCATTTCCTGGATCTGATCGGAGCCACTAATCTAATTCCGGGACCAAACAGCACAGAAATGGCAATTCATATTGGGCATGAACGGGCGGGTTGGAAAGGCCTGATTCTCGCGGGACTTTGTTTTATCATACCAGCTGTAACCATAACCGGAATTCTTGCTTTCTTTTATAAAAAGTATGGCCAATTGCCCCAGGTTCAACCGTTCCTATATGGCATAAAACCTGCCATTATTGCGATAATCATATCAGCCATTTATCCGTTGGCAAGAAAATCGCTGAAGTCCTTTGGACTTGGCATAATTGGCGTTATTGCGCTTATTTTGTGTTTGACAGGTATCCATGAAATTTATATCCTGTTTGGATCTGGTTTTATTGCCACTGTATTCATGGCCGTGCGGAATAGAAACACCAAATCTTTGAATGGTATTTTCCCTATAGCCTTCATGCAGTTAAGCGGTACCGGTCTGTTCGGTTTAAGCACCATAAGATTATTTTTTATCTTTTTGAAAATAGGCGCTATACTTTACGGCAGTGGATATGTGCTTTTTGCCTTTCTCGATACTGAACTGGTTGCAAAAGGGATCATTTCAAGACAGCTATTAATCGATGCCATTGCCGTAGGACAATTTACCCCCGGGCCTTTGTTTTCATCGGTAACCTTTATCGGTTACCAGATAAACAGCATTCCTGGGGCAATCATGGCTACGCTGGGAATTTTCCTGCCGTCGTTTCTATTTGTCGCTTTGCTCAACCCATTGGTACACAAAATACGAAATTCACCGCAGGCAGCTGTTTTCCTCGATGCAGTAAATGTGGCATCTATTGCCATAATAGCAGCAATATGCTATAAAATTGGAAAAGAATCCATCTCCGACTGGCGAACAATTGTAATAGCAGTTTCAAGTTTTGCAATAGTATTTGGTTTTAAGAAAATCAACAGCGCATTGGTCGTTTTAGGCGGCGCAGGATTAGGATATTTTTTAAGTTTTCTATAGGCTATAACATAATTAAAACACAATCAAAAATAACTGCTTTTTCGCCACCACAGCGAGCCAAACCATGTCAATGGCGAAAAATACCGACAGTGCAATTAAAAACAGCTTTGCAAACATCTGTATTTATTTTGATGATTTATATATCTATAAAATTAACCTAATTTTAGTAATTCTTAGCAACCTTGAACGAATAAGAAATCAGGAAAGCCTAACACCTAAGAACCAAATCAAACTCAAGATTGTTATGAATCAAATAACTCAGGCATGAAAATCCTGCTAACAGGGGCAACCGGTTATATTGCGCAAAGACTCATACCCGTATTAATAAGCCAGGGACATGAGGTAATTTGTTGTGTGCGTGACAGGAACAGGTTTAATACTGAGAATTACCGTTCACCGGTTTTGTCGGTGATTGAAGTGGATTTTTTAAAAAGGGAAACGCTCCGGAATATTCCTGATGACATTGATGCGGCCTATTACCTGATTCATTCCATGTCGACCTCAACGGGCGATTTTAAAAAAATGGAAGAGATCACAGCAACTCATTTTAAAGAATATTTTCAACAAACGAAAGTCAGACAGGTGATCTACCTGAGCGGGATCGTAAATGAAGAGCAATTATCACCCCATCTTGCCAGCCGTAAACATGTAGAAGAAATACTAGCCTCTGGTTCCTTTGCATTAACTACCCTGCGGGCGGGAATAATCATTGGGTCAGGAAGTGCTTCCTTTGAAATTATCCGCGACCTGGTAGAGAAACTACCCGTAATGGTTGCCCCCCGCTGGTTAAATACCCGGTCACAACCTATCGCTATAAGTAATGTTATTGAATTCCTATCAGGAGTATTATTGAATGAAAAGACCTTTAACCACAGTTACGATATCGGCGGCCCCGACATTCTTACCTATAAGCAGATGCTGTTGCGTTTTGCCAAGGTGAGAGGGCTAAAGCGTGCAATAGGAATTGTGCCGGTGATGACTCCTAAACTATCATCCTATTGGCTCTACTTCATTACATCGACTTCCTATTCACTTGCACAAAATTTGGTCGACAGTATGAAGGTTGAAGTCATTTGCAGAGAAAACAATCTTAAAGAAATACTCGGAATTACGCCGGTCAATTATGAAGAAGCTATCAGAGAGGCCTTCAAAAAAATAGAGATGAACCAGGTTCCATCGAGCTGGAAAGATGCACTTACATCCAATACTTTAAATGATGGAATATCCAAACACGCAGAGGTACCCGTACATGGATGCTTTTTTGATTATCGGAAACTTCACATTGGTGACAGTGAAAAGACCCTTAAAAAAATATGGTCAATTGGAGGGAAAACCGGTTGGTATTATGGTGACTGGCTTTGGGGTATACGGGGTTTTATTGACAAGCTCTTTGGAGGGGTGGGCCTCAGAAGGGGAAGAAAAAATCTGACTGAAATTTCACCCGGTGATGCACTGGATTTCTGGCGCGTATTAATCGCTGACAAAGCAGAAAAGAGATTGCTCCTGTTTGCCGAGATGAAATTGCCGGGTGAGGCTTGGCTGGAATTTAGAATTGACAACAACAACATTTTACATCAGACTGCCACATTCAGACCTTTGGGATTATGGGGCAGGTTATACTGGTATATTATGATGCCTTTCCATGGTTATATTTTCAACGGAATGCTCAGGAATATCGCAGGGTGATTGAGTGATAATAGTTACCTTTGTTTATACCATTGTTTTAAACATTAAATCCATGTTTATGAGACGTTCACCTTCTGTAATATTCCTTTTGTTTCTGCTTATTTTCCCTGTGGTATATGTGCATGCCCAGGCAACGCTTGATTTGGAGACAGGTGTTGTTTTTACCGGGTATAATGATGTGCGCATTCCCGGTGATGAAGGAACACTTTTTTCATTGAAAAATGATCTGAGCGCAAATGCCAAGATTTATTACCGGATAAAATTGAATTATACAATTAAATCACGTCATACGCTGTCGGTATTATTTGCACCCCTTACAACAACATCGGATGGAAGCATCCTCTACGATGTTAACTTTGCGGGAACAGTATTTCCGGCTAATACTGCGCTGGAGGCAAAATATAAATTCAATTCTTACAGGTTGACCTATCGCTACGATATTGTAAAAAAATCAAAAATTGATTTCGGACTGGGATTTACGGCGAAAATCAGAGATGCCAGTATTGCACTCGAATCAGCAGATTTAAAGGCAGAAAAAACCAATGTGGGATTTGTGCCCATTATTAATTTTAGATTGCATTGGCGTTTTGTGGAAGATTTTGGATTGCTGGTCGAAGGCAATGCCCTGGCTGCAAAACAGGGGAGAGCGGAAGATATATTGATTGCGGCCACCTATAGATTTTCTGACCACTTTGTAATTAAGGCGGGTTATCGTTTGCTTGAAGGCGGTGCTGACAATGATGAAGTATATACTTTTTCTTTGTTTCATTACGGCTCGGTGGGGCTTTCCTTTACACTGTAAGAATTATGCTGTTCCATTATTATAGTTTAAAGTATCCATTCAATGGTCATTTTTCAATGCCATGAATCAACCAATGCCAATCAGGAAAGTTGTCGAGACCGCCCTTCAGTCCAGTCGTTTCGGTGTGCTGGCGACAGAGGGCGAGGGTCAGCCTCATGCGAGTCTGATTGCGATTACACCGGTTGAAAGTTGCAGGCAATTGGTCTTTGCGACGTATCGCAGCACCCGTAAGTATCGTAACCTGGCACATAACGGAAAGGTGGCTATACTCTTTGATGTTGGAAATACAGACCGGACAGGCCTGCAGAAAAGCTATGTGATTACCGCGTTTGGTTATGCGAAAGAGATCGTGATCGAAGAGAATGATTCAACTTTCAGCGCACATCTGAAGAGACATCCTGATTTGGGACCCTTCCTGAGTTCGCCGGACTGTGCCCTCATTTTGGTTAGGGTTGAAGCTTACCAGGTAGTACGCGGTATTGATGACGTCATGTGGTGGCCTGTAGATAATTTGAATGAAACCTGAAATGTCATTTCAGTATTGGATGAATATAAAAAACGCTTTGAGCAGTTCAAAGCGTTTTTTATTTTACTGGATTCTGAGGCGTAGTTATTTGGGGAGCACTACTCCGTCAATTACATGAACAACACCATTGGTAGCCTTCAGGTCTGTTGCAGTAACATAAGCAGATTTTCCGGATTCATCGGTTAATTTTACTTTTTCCATTTCCAGGGAGGCTGTTAGTTTTCCTCCGCTGACAGTGGTTAAAACGGCTTTGCCATTTCCGCTCTTAATAGCCGCTATCACCGCAGCTGCGTCAAGATTTCCGCTAACTACATGATAGGTCAGAATTTTAGCCAACTGAGCCTTATTTTCCGGTTTAAGAAGATTTGCAACCGTACCTTCAGGCAGTTTATCAAATGCCGCATTGGTTGGAGCAAATACAGTGAATGGTCCTTTACCCTTCAAGGTGGATACCAAATCAGCGGCTTTTACAGCAGCTACCAGTGTTGTATGATCCGCAGATCCGATAGCGATATCCACAACATCTCTACCCTGGCTGAAAGCATTCATTGAAACGAAAGCAATCAGAATTACAAATAGTTTTTTCATAATTTTATTTTATGTTTAATGATTGTAAATAAATATTAAACAGAATATAATTTGATTTGTTCAGAAATCATGAAATAATATTTTATGCCATTGAATATTTCTTACTTTTTACACTTTTCAAATTCGATTATTTGGTCAACCGATGGGGCAGGGCAAAATATTATATATAGGATGTGCCTTGTTACCATTGACATCAATTTTTGAAAACATCGGGAATGTAACGCCATAATTAATAACACATCCTTCGGAAATTGATTTCTCATCGCCAGGTTCGTGATTGGCAAACTGATTACAGGGGAAACCCAGTATAACCAGCCCTTTGTCCTTGTATTTCTGATACGGTTTTTCCAATCCCTCAAACTAATGATTAAACAGGAAGTTTTTCGTCTTGTTAAGAGTTTTTAAAGTATATTTCTGGTTTATCCGTAAATTAATATCCTGTTGATCCTCGTTTTATTATCATTTAAAGCAGTTATGGCATCCAGAACAATTTATTTTCCTAAATGTTATTATAGTATATAAGTTATACCTAATTAAAATGAAAGCTTTTATAATAATTTTCGTCGTAATCATTACAATAATCTTTTTATTTCAATTTTATATGCTCAGGTTCACGAATAAAACGGAAGAACAAAAATATACCGTCATCCATAAGGATGAGGATTTTGAAATTAGATTCTATCCGGCAACAACCCTGGCAACAGTTAATTCGGACGCAAAAACTTACAGGGAGTTATCCGGCCCGGGATTCCGGAAACTGGCAGGCTATATCTTCGGTGGAAATGAATCTGAAACGAAAATTTCGATGACTTCACCTGTGCACATGGATATTAATGATACTGTTTCCACTATGAGCTTTGTTATGCCATCGGCTTACCATGCTGGAAATCTGCCAAAACCAAGTGATCCCAACATACTTATAAAAAGGACAGCGGATGAATATGTTGCTGCAATACGATTCGGAGGGTTTGCATCTGACAATGATTTGAAAAAATATTCAGAAAAGCTTCAGAATCTCTTGAACCGAAAAAGAATCACCTCTTACGGACATTACAGATATTTGGGATATAACCCACCATTCCAATTCATTGGCCGGAGAAATGAAATTATTTTAACTGTCGATTGGAATGTTAAGTAAAAACTTTGATTAAATGACAGATGAAAAAAAATAAATATTTTTGAAAACTACAAATAGGTTTGAAGTCATTAAAGCTTGAAATATAAAATGACTTCGCCAAAATTAGTTTCATTCATATGGGTATTTTAATAATGTCTTGTCCTGAAATATACTGACACTTTTAACTAACTAATCCCGAAGAATTGTATACTTCCCAAATTTCAGACTATCAGCAATTACAACTTTTTTTCCTCTAATTACAACATTCCCCTTAACTCATTGATTTTATGCAAATCTGCTATAATATGGTTTGAATTCGTTCCCCTCAGGTTCACAACGAAGGGCAATGTTTCGCACAGCATTGCCCTTTTTTCTTGCTATACTTTCGCAACTTAACCGGCGGGATCTCGAGCAGCTTTGTGGGAAGGCCTTGTGGGTGCGAGTCATCCCGCCGTAAGATTCCCGAAGGGAGGCAACTGATCGGATAATTTTATAAGATTGCCGGATAACCTCTCCATTGCTATGATGGATGTTACCTGGTATGGAGAATTGGAAGAGTAATTTTAAACGTTGTACCCTTATTTAATTTGCTTTCCACACTTATAGTTCCATTATGTTTATCTATGATTTGTTTTACTAAGGATAAACCAAATCCTGAACTATCTTTTTCAATATTTGCAACATTGCTTGCTCTGTAAAATTCATTAAAAATCAACTTCTGTTCATGCATGGGTATACCTATCCCATTATCAATTATCTCAACTAAAACAGAGTCTTTAATTTTTATAGCATTTATATAAATTGCGCTGTTGTCAGGAGAATATTTGACGGCATTTGAAATAAGATTACTGAGAGCTTCCTCTATAGATACCTGGTTTCCATATATTTTAGTAATAAAGGATTTACTATTTATATTTATTTTAATTCCTTTATGCATGGCCATAGGATTTATTTCCTGAATTACTTTATTGATGGAATCATCAATTGAGAATTCACACGCATCAAGTTTGTTAACCAGACGTATACGTGTTAATTTTAATAATTCGTTCACAAAGCTAGTAAGCCTCCGTATTCTTTTGTGTGCCCGTTCTACAAATTCTTGTCTATCCGTTTCAGACTTGGAAATTAAAACAACATCCAGACTATTTTGTATGGCTGCCAAATGATTTTTTATATCATGGGTAATCCGCAAAACATATTCGTTTTTTATTTTATCCTTCTTTTCCAATTCAATAGATGCCCTCGTGTAAGCCATTTCATGTTGTTTTAATTTTGTAGAAACAGAGACAGTCATATAAACAACTAAATATGAAGTCGTAATATAAATAAAGCCAGTACCAAGAAGGAAAATTTTATTCTGATAAAAGTTTTGATCATTAAAACCCTGTAAGGTATAATGGGGCAGAATTTCATAATATTCTAACAAAGTCAAAGCCCCAATTAATGTCAGAGCAATGGTAGCAATAATATAGCTTGTTTTAGGCGAAAGCAAAATACTTGCTATAATCATATGAAAAATATAATAAATAATAAACGGATTCTCGACACCTCCTGAATAATGCAATAAACAGGTTAGAATAATCAGATCAGTTAATATTTGAAACTTAACAATATTTTCACCTTTTAATATCTTTATTGATATCTTATTTTTAGTAGTATATTTTAATGCATAGAATGAACCCAGGTTTAACAATAATAAAACAATAGCAATAAAATAAAGAGGAATTTGTTGAATAGAAATTTTTAAAATACGGTCAGCAAACGTAGTTGCAATCAGTATTCCAATTACGGCTAACCATCTGAGTCGAATTAACCAGAATCCCCCTTCGATAATCCTAGTGTATCCGGTTTTTCTTACCATCTCTTATTATTGTTGCAATACTTATTTTTTCCCATAATGCGCTAATTTGAATTGATCGCATTGGCTCTCAGAACTTCCTTTGCGTAATTGAATGACAGATCTGTTATAAATGAATCATTATCGATTCTTCTTTTTAACATTAATTTGGCTATTTATTGATCTTCCGTTTTAAAAGATCTTCAATTTTTGAAAATAATTCATCCGGCTGTATGGGTTTATCAAGGAAGCAGTCAACTGGTAAATATTCACCATCCGTTTCAGGCGAGAAACTAAAAAAAGGTTCTTGTGTATTTATTGCAGATATCATTAATATTGGTATGTCAGCATACAATTTGTCATTTTTTATTTTACGAGCAAAATCAAAACCTTTTGTTTCACCCTTACTGCCAAACATAACATCCAGAATGATTATATCGGGCCTTTCCTGTTTTAATTTCACATTGCCATCTTCAGGATCATATGCAATTATTGAATTATAGCCTTTTGTTTCCAATATTTTTTTTATAGACTCAACTAAATCTATATCATCTTCAATAATAAGAATTTTTGGTTTTTCGTTCATGATGGATTCCTCCAAAATTAATTTTATAATATTGTTAAAAAATAATGTATAATGCTTATTTATAGAACTTTACAATAAATACACCAAAGTAATATCACATGTCACGTAAAAAACACAAAAAAAGGACAGGTAACAACACAACCTATTCAATAAGTTCATTTATAGGGCATAATATAATGAAATATTTTGACTTAACCACTAAATCAAAACACATAAGTTGGCAAAAAAAGCACATTTTTTTTTGTCCTGAAATAAGTTGACACAAAGTCATAAAAATTTAGAAGGACTTGCTATGACCAATAATAATATTCCACTTAAAGCATTGATTTTCTGCAAATCAGCAATAAAATGGTTTGAATTCAGTCCCTTCGGGTTCACAAAAAGGACAGACGCACGCAATGCGCTGTCCATTTTTCTTCGCATAACCTCCGCAACTTAACCTGCCTGCACTGCATTTCGGCAGGCAGGCTGGCGGGATCACGAGCAGCATTGCGCGGTTGCCTGTGGGATGCGAGTAATCCCTCCGGGGTCGCAAAGCAAACGATGCCGCTATTTGCGGCATTTTTGTTTGATGAGCGGGATAAGCCCTCAGTAGGTGGAATTGCATATCCGGTTTATTCCATATGCACACCTGACATGGTCTTATTCTGAAACAAGCTGACTTAATGTCATAAAAATTTAGAAGGATAGATATAGTATAAGATTCCATTAATCCATTAATTTTCTGCATATAATCCATAAAATGGTTTGAATTCAGCCCTCATGGTCTCGCTCGAGGATAAGAGAACAGTGATGTGCTGTCCTTTTGTATTTGCATTGGGATAACCTCCGAGACTTACAGGATAAAAATCAATTAAGTAAACAACTTTCGAGAAAGTTTTAGCTATTACGCAAAGGGATCAATATATTCGTATCAATACTTCATTACTTATTTGTCTTCCACAAATTTACAGAAACAGTATCCAGAATTGAAAAACACATCAAATCTTCACCAATAATTACAGGTCCTGCATAATTTGCTTTGGATCGTCTTAATAATTCTTGTTCATCCCGTCCATAGAGTTTTGAAATATGCGAATATGCGGCAAGCTTCGGTTTCACCTCATTAAAAGTTTTGCCCGCCTGTTCGGCTGTTGTATGATGAGCCCATATGTTATATTTGGGATCTGACTTACCTAAAGTGTCCGGTGCAATAACTACTTCGTGTATTAACAAATCTGTTCCTTTTGCAAACCTGATCAGGTTCTCAGAATATCTCGTATCCCCCGATAATACAACGGAATGTCCCATGTATTCTATTCGATATCCAAAGGCAGGAACAACAGGATAATGGTCTACTCTAAATGCAATAACCCTGACTCCGTTTTTTTCATAAATTGTCCCTTCCTGAATTTCATTTACCGATAACCGGCTGCCTTCTTCCATTGCTTTGTCATCTTCAATTCTCATTTTAATGTCAAAAGCAAATGCTTTTTGCAAATTCCTTATCATTTCAGCAGTGCCTTCAGGTCCGTAAATATTCAGTGGCAGGGTCCGTTTTGATACAAGCCATCCGGTCAGCCACAGGTCGGGAATACCCACAATATGGTCTGAATGAAGGTGAGTTAAAAACAAAGCATTCAGTTTATCATATGGTAAACCGACCTGTTTGAGTCTTTGTAAACAACCCCGTCCGGCATCAAAAAGCAAGGCTTCACTTCCGGCCTGAACAAGCGTACTTGGTCCAAACCGATCCATGATGGGTTGAGGAGTACCTGTACCCAGCAGCGTAACTTTTATGAACGGTGGATTTACATGAGAGCTGTCATCATTTGTTTTGATTTGTCCGGGTGAAACAAGAACAAAAAATGAAAGAATGACAACTAAAAAAAGCCGTATCACTGATTTTTTGTCAGGAAGATAAATTATAAAAGTTTTCATGATCAGATAGTTTTTATTGAATGACCGCTGATGTCCACGCCAATGTTTACTTCCCGACTTGTCTGCCGGAATACCCGGCAAACTGGCTTGCTTTAGAGTTCCATTTTGTGCAGGAACAAGAAGGAAAATAAACAACTTCGAAATGTTTCAGCCGGCATGTGGCCAAAAAGATCAGGTATCATACTAACCATTGATTCTGCCTTTTGTTAATTGCGGGTGAAGAGGAAGATTGAATCAAAATAAAACAACCAGGCGGAACATTTGACCTGACACGGGAAATGCCATAACCTTGGTCAAACAAAATTTTTTATGGTTTATCGTTTGAGAATGCTTAGCGGAGCATAACCTTTTACATTCAAAACAAAACCAAAACAGTGAACTTTTATCTCCTTTATATGTTAATACAATAACATATATTGCCATATCAACAGACAACCGGAAAATGAGATTAACATCAGGATTGTATTTTTTTTATTAAGTTGCCGCAATAAGAAAAGAAATTGGATCTACCCATTGATAGTAATGGATTTTTAAAGAATCCTGATAACAAGTTATAAGAAAGACTTAAACTGCAACAGGCATTGACGGTTGTTTCTCACCCCGGTAACCATTGATTCACAGACACGGATGATTGAAAACCGGATAAAAATCGGGTACAAAACGAAGATGTCACTTGTACAATAGCTCCTGCTTGATTGAACAGCATGCTGAAAACACAAAATACCTGTGTGCTTAGGACGATAGGGACTGGGAGCCGGGTAGTATTTAAAGCTATTATTTTTTAGGCAATACAAGGCATCAGTTTGCATATAACATAGAAATCAAAATAAATACCAGTTATAAAAATGAATTCAATTAAGCAAAACAAAAGAATAAGATTTTATGCAATGCTCCTGATGGTATTTGGACTCAGGGGATTGCAAGCCCAGGAAGCTATACCGGCCACCGGCGGTGATGCTTCGGGAAGCGGAGGAACGGCTGGCTATACGATTGGACAGTTAGTATATTTAACCAACACGGGAATAGGCGGCTCAGAATTGCAAGGTGTGCAACAACCCTTTGAGATTACGTTTGTCACCGGGATTGAAGAGGGCAAAGGTATTACGTTGAAATGCTCTGCTTTTCCGAATCCGGTGACAGAAACGTTGATCCTTAATATCGGGGGAGATTTAAGGGGACATTATAACGTGTCTCTCTATGATATGAACGGAGAACGTTTGGAGTATAAATATATAGATGGCATCGAAACAAGCATTGACATGAAAAATCATGTTCCTGCAACTTATTTTCTCAAGGTAACCGATAACAATACGGAAGTGAAAACATTTAAAATCATTAAGAAATAAAGGGAATGAAAAGGATATTTTCATTATTAACCCTTGTACTGATTGCTGTCAGTGTGTTTACACTGGCACCTCAAAAAATGAGTTATCAGACAGTAATACAAAACAGCAACAACACATTGATCAATTCAACAAACGTTGTATTGCACATCTGTATTCTGCACGACTCGTCAACAGGCACTGACGTTAATGTCGAAACGCAATCCGGGTGAATATTATGTATCATTTGACGCCTCGGGTTTGAAAAATGGCATTTATTAAATTCATATGATAAGGGGCAATGAATCCCATGATTCGAAATTGGTTGTAGTGAAGTAAACATAAAATCCTTATAAACTTTAAAAATCAGAAACAATGAAAAGAATATTTACTATTCCGGTCGCACTGTTATTAACCTCAGGTATATTCCTGCCCGGCCATTTGACAATAGCCCAGTCGCCACAAAAAATGAGTTATCAGGCCTTGATCAGAAACAACAATAATTCGTTGGTCACATCAGCAACGGTAAGTATGAGGATCAGTATCCTTCAAGCTTCTCCAACAGGAACTGCTGTATATGTGGAAACCCAGACAGCATCAACCAATGTCAATGGGTTGGTAACAATAGAAATAGGGACAGGCGTAACCGCCAATAATTTTGGAATCATTAATTGGGCAAACGGTCCTTATTTTATTAAAACTGAAACCGACCCATCCGGTGGAACAAATTATACGATCACCGGGACAAGTCAATTACTAAGCGTTCCTTACGCGTTGTTTGCAAAAAGCGCCGAAAGTGTATCCGGAGTAATCCCGGAAATCCAGAATCTTGCGGATGTCATCGCTGTCAATAACTCCGCCAACGGACAGATTAAAAATCTTACAGAACCTACTGAAAAACAGGATGCGGTTACCAAAGCTTACGTGGATGAACTTAAAGAACAAATAAATGAGTTGCAGGTTTCAGCAGGCATAAAAATAAAGGATGCCGACGGCAATGTTTATGCAATAGTGAATATTGGCTCACAAACATGGATGGCTGAAAACCTGAAAACATCCAGATATCATGATGGCACTCCCATACCTCTTGTAACAAGCAACACAGACTGGTCAAATTTGGAAAGTCCGGGCTATTGCTGGTACAATAATGATGAGGCTAACTATAAAAATACCCGTGGCGCCTTATATAACTGGTATACGGTAGCCATTGGCAAACTTTGCCCTGCAGCCTGGCATGTACCCAGCGATGCCGAATGGACTACGCTTACTGATTACCTGATCAATAATGGTTACGGTTACGAAGGTAGCGGGAATGACATAGCCAAATCCATGGCAGCCACATCAGGTTGGTACAATTCCGGGATTGCCGGAACCGTTGGTAACGATCAGACAAGCAACAACAGCAGTGGGTTTTCTGCCATAGCGTGTGGATACCGTGACGCGGATAATGGAGGTTTTGGCAACCTAAACTTTGACAGCTTTTGGTGGACCGCTACCGAAATCGATCCGGGCAATGGCTGGACCCGGAAATTTAACTCCAGTTCCTCCTTAGTTGACAGGATTGATGGCTTCAATAACAAGCAGAGTGGTTTTTCCGTTCGTTGTCTGAAGGATTAATTGATTATGTATAAAACAGAATAAAGTGTAGATAAAACAACAGAAATCTTTATGACTTCTTTACTTTGGGTTTATTAATGTGAATTCTTATTTAAATCGGGATCGGACCAAACTAAAGTAAATGTTATCAGGTTTCTAAAAGTCTTTTTTGTGCATTTCCAAGCCTTAGCAGTTCATTTTTGGATGCAAAAATGCGGCTCTAAGCACTATTTCATATTCTATTGCTTGCCAGGCGTTATTCATGTTAGTTCGAAATAACGAGGAAGAGCAGCATCCGATATAAACAACTGGTGAGAAAGACTTCCCAGATTTTTAATGAACAGATAAATAAATACACACTATGAGACTAAAATTGTTCTTCAGTTTCCTTTTTATGGTTATGATCATTGAAGTGACTGAATGCCAAGTGCATTCTGAGACAGAAAATACCAAAGACACAATCGACTATATTTCTTTATTAAAGGACACATTAATGATTCTTTCCGAGAAATCCGACAATGAGTATTTTAAAATGCACTGCAATTCGATGATATCTGTTATCAATTCCAATAGCAGCTTTACACTCAGGGATTCAACACTCTTAAAGTTTACCTATGATGCATTGAATAATGATGCAGATACTGCGAACCCAAAGATGCTTTCGTCCTATATAAAAAGACAAAGGCGTTTTATTCTTTCATGGGTATCACCAACTGATAGCGCAATTTCATTCACCTGGCTGAGACCCCCGAAAAACTGGGATCCAAAAAATGCGTATCCACTTTACATACAGTTACATGGTGATTGGAATGTAGCCTTAAATTCAATTGATTATATGACCTATCCTTTTATAACCGAAGCAGCCAA
>Ga0105100_10000702_pt1 | contig 19655 bp, 20 predicted proteins | sample PPLLak12cMay2015_2_FD_87033 | JGI IMG/M metagenome (GOLD analysis project Ga0105100, IMG submission 87033) | Freshwater sediment microbial communities from Prairie Pothole Lake near Jamestown, North Dakota, USA - PPLs Lake P8 Core (1) Depth... | ecosystem: Environmental > Aquatic > Freshwater >...
GGGCTCGACGCGCACGTGGTCGAGCGCGATCTTCTTCTGCGCCACCAGGGCGTCGAGGTCGAAGCCGAGCGAGCGCACGTTCTGCGCCAGCTCCTCGCCGGTCTCCTCGAAGGTCATGAACACGCCGGGCTCGCCGAACTGCATCGCGCCGCGGATCAGGAACTCCATCGCGAGCAGCGTCTTGCCGCAGCCGGGGCCGCCGCACACGAGCGTCGGCCGGCCCTGCGGCAGGCCGCCCTCGGTGATCTGGTCGAGACCGTCGATGCCGGTGCGCGCCTTGCGAAGCGACGGCGCAGAGGACTTTGCAGCCGCTATAGGCCGTTCGGGCTTGCCCATCTTTTCAGGAAGGTAATGTTGCTGGAAAGTCGGATAGGGATTTTATGCGACGCGCTGAAGCACCCACAACCAGATTGCATGGATGTGCCGTATTTTCGCGCCGACAAGCCCGCGCAGATGACGCCCTGAGGCGACGGCAGCGGGCGACGCTGTCAGTATTTTCCCGACACGCAAAACGCGCCGGGCGCGGCCCGCTATCGCTTCCTGAAGAGCTTGCGGGCCGGGAAGGGAAGCGCCTTGGCGCCGAGCGACTCCTCGATGCGCAGGCCCTCGTTCCACTTGGCCATGCGCTCGGAGCGCGAGAAGCTGCCGACCTTGAGCTGGGGCACGCCCCAGCCCACCGCGAGGTGCACGATCGAGACGTCCTCGGTCTCGCCCGAGCGCGCGGAGACGATGGCGCCGTAGCCGGCGGCGCGCGCCGCCTCCCAGCACGCCAGGGTTTCGGTGACGGTGCCGACCTGGTTGGGCTTGAGGAGCACGGCGTTGCACGCGCCGTTCGCCGTCTTCACCCGTTCCTCGCTGGTGACGAAGAAGTCGTCCCCCACCACCTGGATGCCGGCGGCCCTGGTGAAGGCGCGCATGGCCTCGGCGTCGTGCTCGGCGAAGGGGTCCTCGATCGAGACGATCGGGTAGCGCTCGATCCAGCGCAACAGCATGGCGTGCAGCTGCGCCGCGGTGAGCGAGCGGTTCTCGAGCGCGAGGTGGTAGCTGCCGGCGCGGTAGAGCTGCGTGGCGGCGATGTCGAGGGCGATGCCGACGTCGGTCCCCGGCTCCAGGCCCGCGTCGGCGATCGCGCCGACCAGCTCGGCGAGCGCCTCCTCGTTCGACTTGAAGCTCGGCCAGTAGCCGCCCTCGTCGGCGACGCCGCTCAGCGCGCCGCGCTTCGCGAGGCGCGCGCCCGCGGCGGCGTAGATCTGCGCCGTCCACTCGAGCGCCTCGGCGAAGCTGCCGGCGCCCATGCACACCACCATGTAGTCCTGCACGTCGACGCGCCCGCGCGCGTGCGCGCCGCCGCCGAAGATCTGGATCTGCGGTACGGGAAGGCCGACGCGACGGTCTTTGGAGAATTTCCTCCAGAGAGGAATTTTTTGCGAAGCAGCGTCCGCCTGGGCACACGCCAGGGACACCGCGACCATGGCATTGGCACCCAGGCGGCTCTTCTCCGCGGTGCCGTCGAGCTCGATCATGCGCCGGTCGATCGCCGCCTGGTCCGCGACGCTCATCGCGCGCAGCGCGTCGCGGATGCGCGTGTTGATGTTGAGCACCGCCTGGCGCACCTCGAGGCTCATCGCCTCGCCGGAGCCGGTGGACGCGCCCGCCGGGGCAATGGCGCGGCCGCTCGCGAGCGGCGTGGTGCCGCGGCCGACGATCACCTCGGCCTCGACGGTGGCGCGGCCGCGCGAGTCCCAGACCCGCCGGCCCTTTACGTCGAGAATCTTCGCCATGCTTCTTCCAGGGTTCGCACGCCGAACAGGCCGAGGGCTTTCTTCCGGACGAATTCCCGCTGCGCTTCGTCGAGGTACTCGACGGGGGACTTGCCGTCCACGCGGGCGAGGAGCAGGGCGGGCAGGAGGCTGGCAGCTCTTTGCTGAACATTCCCCTCGGAGAACGCTCGCAGATAGGCTGCAGAGAGCGCCTCGAAGCACTCGAGAAACGCCGCCCTGGCGCGCGGCACCCAGACGCACTTCAGCAGCAGGTGGTTGAGGCAGAAGGCGAGGTCGAACGCGGGGTCGCCGTACCAGGCGCACTCGGCATCGAGGAAGACAGGAAAATGAGCCGGCCCTTCGCCGCCGACGAGGATGTTCTTCGGGCTCACGTCGCCGTGGACGAGGGCGACTTTGGTCTTTGCCGTTAAAGAAGAAAGTTCAATCAGTCCCAGGTCTGGATGCTTTCGGGCGGTCGCAACGAGGTAGGGCTCGAGCCGGATGGCGTAGAAGATGTCGTCGGTGGCGAAGCGCTGCGCGAGGTCCTCGCGGCCGGCGGTGGCGGCGTGGATGCGCCCGAGCGTGCCGCCGACCTGCGCCGCGAACCCGGGGTCGGCGCGCCCCTGGCGCAGCTCGTCCTTCCAGAGCGGGGCGTCGACGCATTCCATGGCGAACAGGCCCGCCGCGTCGTCGTTTGCAAGGATCTGCGGCGCGCTTCCCGGCGCCGCGAGGCGGGCGGCTTCCATCCACAGGCGCTCGTAGCGATTGCGCTCGATCGGCGCTTCCCAGAGCTGCGCGACGCGCAGCCGCGGCAGGGCGCGCTTCACGCAGACCGGGCCGCGCGCGAGCTCCACGCGCCAGATGTCGGATGAGACGCCGCCGGAGAGCGCCTTCGCGTGCGGCGTTTCCGCCGCGCCGGCAAGTCCCGCGCGCCTGAGCAGCGTCAGGGCCTCGTCAGGGAGCGAGTCGTTCAATCAGCCAGGCTGCCTGTCCCGGGCGATCGGTGCGGCGGTAGAGCAGCCGGTCGTGCAGCCGGTCTTCGCGGCCCTGCCAGAACTCGATTGCCTGCGGCTCGACGCGGTAGCCGCCCCAGTGCGGCGGCCGCGGCGGGTTGTCGGCGTAGCGGCTGCGCGCCTCGGCCATCGCCTTCTCGAGAATTTCCCTCGAACGAACGGGCCCGCTCTGGGCCGAGGCCCAGGCCGAGAGCCGAGCGCCGAGCGGCCGGCCGGCGAAGTACGCGTCGGACTCGCCGTCTGTCACCTTTTCGACGCTGCCCTCGATGCGCACCTGGCGCTCGAGCTCCGACCAGAGGAACACCAGGCAGGCCGCCGGCCGCGCCTCGAGCTCGCGCCCCTTGCGGCTGAGGTAGTTGGTATAGAAGGCGAATCCGCCCTGCTCGATGCCTTTCAGCAGCACCACCCGGGCCGAGGGCGCGCCCGCATGCGAAACCGTGGCCAGCGTCATCGCGTTGGGCAGCGGCAGGCGGGCGCGCAGCGCGTCTTCGAACCAGCGCTCGAACTGGCGCAGCGGATCGGGGTCGGCGGACGCTTCCGACAGGCCGGCCCGCATGTATTCCTGGCGCAGGTCGGCAATGTTCATGGCGCCGATTCTAAGATCAAAAACACAACGCCCGAGGGAACGCGGCGCGTTTTCCCTCGGAAAGTCGTTGACACGCCTGCGCGGATTCGGCATCTTCCTGCTCACCGCTGCTCGTCGGCGGGGAAAACCGGGATCGAAGAAGCGAACCGAAGAGCAAACCGAAGCGAATCGTTCAGAGGAGAATCGAGATGGCGAAGAAGAAGGCAAAGAAGGCCGGCGGCAAGAAGCGTAAGCCAAATGCGGCCTTCATGAAGGCGATGACCCCCAGCGGCCCGCTGGCCGCGGTGGTCGGCTCGAGCGCGATGCCGCGCACCGAGGTGACCAAGAAGATCTGGGGCTACATCAAGAGAAACAGCCTCCAGGACAAGAAGAACAAGCGCATGATCAACGCCGACGACAAGTTGAAGCCCGTGTTCGGCGGCAAGTCGCAGGTGTCGATGTTCGAGATGACCAAGCTGGTGAGCCGGCACCTGAAGTAGAAATACCGACGTAAGCGAACATCAGGGAGTCGATGGGAAGGCCGGGCGATCCCCGGCCTTTTCATTTCCCGCCCTGGAGATTCACTTCGAGTGGTAGGAAGTCACGCGGTCGACCTCGTTCTTCGAGCCGAGCACGACCGCAATGCGCTGGTGCAGCCCCCTGGGCTGGATGTCGAGGATGCGGTTCAGGCCGTCGGTCGCCGCGCCCCCCGCCTGCTCCACGATGAACGCCATCGGGTTGGCCTCGTACATGAGGCGCAGGCGCCCGTCCTTGTTCTTCGCGTCGCGCGGGTACATGAAGATGCCGCCGCGCGAGATGACGCGGAACACGTCGGCCACCATCGAGGCCACCCAGCGCATGTTGAAGTCCTTGCCGCGCGGGCCGTCCTTTCCGGCCAGGCATTCTTCGATGTAGCGCTTCACCGGCGCCTCCCAGCGCCGCGCGTTCGACGCGTTGATCGCGAACTCCGCCGTGTCGGCGGGGATGCGGATCTTGTCGTGCGTCATGACGAAGGTGTAGGTCTCGCGATCGAGGGTGAAGCCGTACACGCCGTCGCCGACCGTGATCACGAACACCGTGGTGGGGCCGTAGACGGCGAAGCCTGCCGCCACCTGCGCGCGCCCGGGCTGCAGGAAGGCCTGCTCGTTCGCCTCGCACATGCTGCCGTCGGTGTTCTTGGGGCAGCGCAGGATCGAGAAGATCGTTCCGGTGGAGATGTTGACGTCGATGTTGGAGGAGCCGTCCAGCGGGTCGAAGAGCAGCAGGTACTCCCCGCGCGGATAGTGGGTGGGGATCGGGCGCGGCTCCTCCATCTCCTCGGAAGCGAGCGCCGCGAGGTTGCCGCCCCACTCGTTGGCCTCGAGCAGGATCTCGTTCGAGAGGACGTCGAGCTTCTTCTGGACTTCGCCGTGCACGTTGTTCGTCGCCGCGCTGCCCAGGCCGTCGGCGAGCGCCCCCTTATTCACCCGGGTGCTGATCGCCTTGCAGGCGCGCGCGATGGTCTCGATGAGCAGGCGCAGGTCGGCGTTGATCAGGTTCTTGCCGCGCTGGCGCTCGATCAGGAACTGCGAAAGGTGGACTCTCCTCATGGATTTATTTTACTTGCTGCCTCGAGAACCACGCGCCCGTCAGGAGGCCCGCCGCGAGCAGCACGAACACCGGCGCCATGCCGAGCGCCGCGGAGAGCGCGCCCGAGGCGAGCGGGATGAAGGTGTGGCTGGCGTTGAGCGTCAGCGTGCGCACGCCCACCACCTCGCCCTGGCGCCCCGGCGGCGACGCCTCGTAGAGCAGCGACATGATCACCGGCTGCGCGCAGCCCAGGCCCAGGCCGAGCAGGAAGGAGAGCGCCATCAGCGCCGGCACCTGCTCGACGAGCGGGAAGAGCAGGTACGCGGCGCCGGACACGGCCATTGCGCTGGCGATCACGATCCATTGACGGATTCTTCTGATCAGGAAGGGCATGGCCAGGCGCACGACGAAGGTCGCGGCGGCGAAGGTCGACATCACCACGCCGATGGTGGAGGCGGCGAGGCCGATCTGCGCGCCGTAGAGCGGCAGCAGGAACGAGTACAGGTCCCAGCCCATGGCGAGCAGCGCGCTGACGAGGAACAGGCGCCGCAGCGCCGCCACGCGCAGCAGGTCCATGACGCCGCTGCGCTTGCCCGGCGCCGCGCGCTCGGGGCGGGGCAGGGGGTGCCTGCGCAGCCACAGCAGGGCGAGCGCCAGGACCGGGAACGCGGCGAGGATGAGGAAGGCGCGCGCGTAGCCGAGGCCTTCGATGGCGTAGCCCGCCACCAGCGGCCCGGCTGCGCCGGAGAACGCGAAGCCGAGCGCGAGCCAGGAGAAGTTCATCGCGCGCCGCTCCGGCCCGCCGTAGGCGCCGAAGACGCTGTTCATGGCGATGTGCACGAGCATGAATGCGGTACCCGATACGGTGCTGGACAAAAAAAGGATCCACAGCTCGGGGACCATGAACGGCAAGGCATTCCCCGCGACCAGGGCGATGAAGGCCCAGGCGAGCGGCCGCGCCGGGCCGGCGCGGTCGATGAGCCGCCCGGTCGCCACCGAGAGCAGCATCGGCAGTGCGGCGAAGAGCGAGAGCAGCAGGCCGGTGGTGAAGGCCGATGCGCCCAGGTCGTGCGCGAAGAGCACGGTGGCCATGCGGGCGCCGACGAAGGCGACGTGGCCGAGCGCGTTGAGCGTTACGAAGTAAAGGATCGCCAACGCGGCGATTCTAGTGGAGGTGGGTTTTCAGCAGTCCGTAGAGCAGGTCGGGTTCGACCGGCTTGTGCACGAGGGCGCGGACGCCGGCCGCCTCGAGGTCGCGCGGCGTGATGCGCTCGCTGTGCCCGGTATAGAGGAGCACCGGCAGGCCGGGGCGCGCGGCGGCGAGCTCGCGCGCCAGGCTGATGCCGGTGATGCCGGGCATGGTCTGGTCGAGGATGACGAGGTCGTAGGCGCGGGGCTCCCGCGAAAGGCGCTCGATGACGCCGAGGGGGCGGGTGAGCACGGTGGCGGTGATGCCCCAGCTCTCCAGCAGCTCGCCCATGAACTGGCCGACCGATTCCTCGTCGTCGACGACCAGGACGCGCCCGCGCAGGGGCTCGCGCGCGCGCGGCGGCGCCGGCGCCGCGGGCCCGCCCTCGAGCGCCGCGGCCGCCGCGAGCGCCGGCAGGAAGATGCGGAAGCGGCTGCCCTGGCGCGGCGCGCTCTCCACCACGATGTGGCCGGCGTGGTCGTGCACGATGCCGTGCACCATGGCGAGGCCCATGCCGCTGCCGCGCCCGACCTCCTTGGTGGTGTAGAAGGGCTCGAACATGCGCTCGAGCACCTGCGGCGCGATGCCGGAGCCGGTGTCGGCGACCGAGAGCTCGACGAAGGGGCCGCGGAAGCGCTTGCGGCAGCTCGAGCAGACCGACTTGGCGGCGAGCCGCGCCGGGCGCACCGCGACGTCGATGCGGCCGATGCCGGCGGTCGCGTCGCGCGCGTTGATGAGCAGGTTCATCAGCACCTGCTCGATCTGCACCGGGTCCACCATCACCGCCGGCGCTTCCCCGGCCTCGGCGCGCACCTCCAGGGTGGAGGGCAGCGTGCCGCGCATGAGCTTGAGCGATTGCTCGACGGTCGCCGCGAGCGAGACCGGGCGCGGCTTGCCGCGCTGGCCGCGGCTGAAGGTGAGCATCTGCTGGATCAGGTCGCGGGCGCGGCGGCTGGAGGCGAGCGCCTGCTCGAGGTGCGAGGCGAGCCTCGCGTCGGCGCCCCCGGCGCGCTCGGCGGCGAGCGCCACGTAGCCCATGATGCTGGTGAGCAGGTTGTTGAAGTCGTGGGCGACGCCGCCGGTGAGCTGGCCGAGCGCTTCCATCTTCTGCGCCTGGCGCAGCCGCGACTCGAGCGCCTTGCGCTCGCTCAGGTCGCGGCCCATGTACAGCACGTGCGGCTCGCCCTTGTGGCGGATCGGCACGCCGCGCAGCTCGACGTCGTGGCGGGTGCCGTCCTTGCGCACCCGCACCGTCTCGAGCATGACGGTCTCGCCGGCGAGCGCCCTTGCGTGCAGTGCCTTGATCTGCGCGCCCATCTCCGGCGGGTTGGCGACCAGGTGGTCGCGTCCCAGCACTTCCTCGCGCGAATAGCCGCTCATGGCCTGGTAGGCAGGGTTGACGTCGACGATGCGGAACGCGGCGTCGCGCAGCACCAGCGCGTCGGCCGCGGCGTTGAAGATGGCGCGGTACTGCTCCTCGCTCGCGCGCAGCAGCTCTTCCTCGGTCTTGCGCGCGGTGATGTCGCGCCCGATGTAGAGCACGTGCGGCTTGCCCTGGTGCAGGATCGGCACGCCGCGCGTCTCGATGTCGAAGCGCTCGCCGTTCTTGCGCCGCGCGCGCGCCTCGAACATCACCGGCTCGCCCGCCAGCGCGCGCGCGTGCATGCCGCGCACGCGCTCGGTCAGCTCCGGCGGGCTCATGGTGAGGTCGTTGCGCCCGAGGACCTCCTCGCGGGTGCGCCCGCTCATGCGCTGGTAGGCGGGGTTGACGTCGACGACGCGGAAGTCCGCGTCGCGCAGCACCAGCGAATCGGCGCTGGCGTTGAAGATGGCGCGGTACTGCTCCTCGCTCGAGCGCAGCGCCTGCTCGGCGTTGCGCCGCGCCGTGATGTCGCGCAGCGTCGCCAGCACGTGCCGCTCGCCGCGGTGCATGAACGGGATGGCGGTGACCTCCACCAGGACGGGCTCGCCGCTCTTCGTCACCGCCTGGAGCTCCGCGCTGCCGCTCTCGCCGGCGAGGGCGCGGCGCACCAGCTCGAGCCGCCGCTCGGAGTACTCGGCCGGAATCGCGCGGTCGTCGTAGCTCTGGCCCACCACTTCCTCGCGCGTCCAGCCGAACATGCGCTCGTAGGCGGGATTGACGTCGACGCGCAGCAGCTTCGAGTCCCACAGGACCAGCGCGTCCGAGGAGGCATGGAAGATGGCGCGGTACTGCGCCTCGCTCGCGCGCAGCGCCTGCTCGGCGCCGGTGCGCTCCAGCTCGGCGACGGCGCGCACGGCGAAGATCTTCAGCATCGACTCGACCAGCGCCTCCTCGGGCAGCGGCCTGCGGTTCATGACCGCGATCAGGCCGAGCTGCCCGCCGCCCGGCGCGTTGAGCGAGTAGGCGGCGTAGCTGTCCATGCCCTTCTCGCGGAACATCGTCTGCGCCGTGAAGGCCTGCAGGCCGCCGCTGCCGACGTAGCGGAACTCGCGGCCCACGACGCCGGAGCAGGGCGTGCCCTCGAGGTCGTACTCGAAGCTGCGCAGCGGCCGGCCGTCGAGCCAGGTGGCGAGGGTGCGCATGCGCCGCCGGTCGGGGCCGGCGAAGATGGAGATCATCGCCGCGTCGACGCCCAGGATGCGGGTGAGGAACTGCGCCAGCTCGCCGAACACCGCGTCGCCGCCGGCGCCGGAGACGGCGAGCGCCGCGGCGCGCAGGGCGTCGGCTTCGTGTGAGCGTTCCATGCCGGGCGGCAGTCTAGCCGCCCGCGGCGCCGCGCGGGAGGGCTGTTACCCGCCGGCTACGGCGCTGAAACAATCCGGTTACTTTTCCCCGGGGACGAACATGTAGCCCGCGCCGCGCACGGTCCGGATGGCGCGCGGGCGGTCGGGGTCGGCCTCCACCTTGCGCCGCAGCCGCGTGACGCGGATGTCGATCGAGCGGTCGAAAGGCTCCCACTCGCGGTTGCGCGTCATGGTGAGGAGCTGGTCGCGCGAGAGCACCTGGTTGGGCCGCTCGATGAAGGCCTTGAGGAGATCGAACTCCATCGCCGTGAGCGGCACCTCGTTGCCCTTGGCGTCGGTGAGCTGGCGCGACTTCAGGTCGAGCACGCAACGGCCGATGCTGATGCGGGCACCCGGTTTTGCAGAAGCGTCCTTCTTTTCCACCCGCCTGAGGACGCTCTTCAGGCGAGCCCGCAGCTCCCGCGGGTCGAAGGGCTTGGCGATGTAGTCGTCGGCGCCGACCTCCAGGCCGGCGACGCGGTCGACCACGTCGCCCGCGCCGGTGACCATGATGATGGCGACGTCATAGCGCTCGCGCACGAAGCGCGCCAGCGTGAGGCCGTCCTCGCCCGGCAGCCCGATGTCGAGCAGCACCGCGGCGGGCACCTCGCGCTCGAGCTCCAGGCGCATCTCCTTGCCGCTCGCCGCCTGCGCCACGGCGTAGCCGTGCTCGGCGAGGTACTCGGCGAGCATCTCCCGGATCGCCGGATCGTCGTCCACCACCAGAACGCGCGCTGCCATCCCGGCGATTTTATACAAGCTGGAAACAAACTGTTTCGTTGCCGAAATCGGCGCGATACGCGCGCGCCGTACGCTGCGCTCCCATGAAAACCATCCTGAAGCGAATCAGCGAAAGCCTCGGCCGCGCCTGGCAGCGGCGGGAAACGGAACGCCAGCTCGCCCAGCTCGACGCCCGCATGCTGCGGGACATCGGGCTGGAGAGCTGGAACAGCGGCCAGGCCGCAGGGCGCCTCTGGGCGCACCGCATCGGCCTCTACTACTGAAAGGGAGAACGCCAATGAACGCGAACGAGGTCCTCGTGCAAGGCAGCATCGCCATGACGCGCGGCAGCATCCTGCGCGTCGAAGACGGGCGCGACCTGACGCTGTACGTCTGGGAAGGCGCGGTGTGGCTGACGCAGGAAGGCGACGAGCGCGACCGCTGGGTCGGCGCGGGCGAGTGGTTCCGCCTCGACCGCCAGGGCGCCGCCATCGCCCACGCCACGCAGCGCACCGTCATGACCATCGCCGCGCCCGGCCCCGAGCTCTACGCCCGGCGCATCGTGCTCGCGAAGGCCGGCAGCGCCCTGCCGGTCGAGCTCTACAGCGCCGCGAAGGCCGGCGCCTCGGTCGGCGCGCTGCTGCGCCGTTTCTGGTCTTCTTTTTCACTCTCTGGGAGGAGCAATGCAAGCAGCACCGCAGCATCTTGATACCGCCCGCTACGCGAAATGCATCGAGGTCTCCAAGCGCGTGCGCTTCGACATCGAGCGCGACGTGATCCGCGGCCGCAAGCTCGACTTCGGCACCAAGTTCCTGCCCGACGGCCTGGCGCGCCTGGAGGCGCTGGACTTCCTGGCGGCAGGCGAGAAGCGCCTCGCCAGCCACATCCAGGGACGCACCTACGCCAACATGTTCGGCCTGGTCGAGCGCTTCATCGCGCCGAAGATCCTCGAGGTGAGCCGCGACCACTGGCTGGGCGACCAGACCGCCTTCGAGGCGCTGGTGCGCTTCACCGACGAGGAGCTCAAGCACCAGGAGCTGTTTCGCCGCATGGAGCGCCTGGCGGCCGAGGGCATGCCCGCCGGCTACGCGTTCCTGCCGCAGCCGAACGATGTCGCCGCGGCGGTGCTCGGCAAGTCGAGCTGGGCAGTGCTCGCGCTGATCTGCCACATCGAGCTCTTCGTGCTCGCGCACTACCGCCAGGCGATCGAGCCCGACGCGGCGCTCTCGCCGCTCTGGAAGGACGTGTTCACATTCCACGCGCGCGAGGAGTCGCAGCACGCCATCCTCGACGAGCTGGAATGGATGCGCGAGAACGAGCGGCTCACCGCGGCGCAGCGCGACCAGGGCGTGGACGACCTCATCGCACTGGTCGGCGCGGTCGACGGCATCCTGCAGATGCAGGCCGCCGCCGACGCGCAATACTTCATCGCGAGCTCGAGGCATTTTTCGAAAGAGCAGTCCGGCAGGATCGGCAAGGCCTTCCTCGACGCCTACCGCTGGCAGTACATCGTCTCCGGCGTGCAGGACGAGCGCTTCAACCAGATTCTCGGCGGCATGCTCAGCGCCGAGCAGGCGGGGCGCATCGGAAGAGCGCTCGAGCCGATCGTGTCGTGAAGCTGAAGCTCTACCCGGGCAGGAAAGTCGCCGTTGCGCCGCTGCGGCCCCGCGAAGCCGCGGCGGTGCAGGACTTCGTGCGCCGCCTGTCCCTGCAGTCGCGCCGCGAGCGGTTCTTCGCGCCGGTCAGCGAGCTCTCGCCCGACGCGCTGGCGCGCGTGATCTCGAGCCCCGGGCTGAGCGTCGCCGCCTGGCACGGCGGGCGCATCGTCGCGCTCGCGCAGTACGCGCGCGGCGCCGCGGAAGCGGAGTTCGCGGTCGTGGTCGCCGACGACTGGCGCGGCCTGGGGCTGGGCGAGGCGCTGCTCGGGCTGCTCGTCTCCGACGCGCGCCGGGCGGGCGTGCGCACGCTCGCCGGCCTGGCGCTCGCCGGCAATCGCGCGATGCGAGTGCTGGCGCGCAAGCTCGGGTTCGAGCTGCGCCATGACCAGGATCCGGACCTGGTGCGCATGGAAAGGGCGCTGACCCCGACATGACCGCCCTGGAGCAGGCGATCGCGCGGTTCCTTTGCCACCGCGCCGGCGCCCTCGAGCTCGCGCGCGAGGCGGGCCGCGAGTCGCCCGGATCCGCCGCCGCCCCCCTCTTCGAGGCGAGCCTGCTGCTGTGCAGCCGGGACCGGCGCGACTTCCAGGCGGCCGCCGGCGCGCTCGGCCGGGCGCGCGGCCTGGCGAGGGACGAGCGCGACCGGGCCCACGAGGCCGCCGTCACCGCGGCCGCCGCAGGCGACTACGCGCGCGCGATCGCGATCTTCGACACCTGGCTCGCGCAATCCCCGCGCGACGTGGAGGCGCTCGCGGTCGCGCATGTCTTCGAATACTTCCTCGGCAACGCCGCGGCGCTCCGCAGCCGCAGCGCCCGGGCGGTCGCTGCGTGGACCCCGGACCTGCCCGGCTACCACGCCGTGCTCTCCATGCATGCCTTCGCGCTGCAGGAGTGCGGCGAGTACGAGGCGGCCGAGGCGACCGCGCGCCGCGCCGCCGAGATCGAGCCGCGCGACCTGCGCGCTTGGCACGCCGTGACCCACGTGCTCGAGATGCAGGGCAGGGCGGAGGAAGGCCTGCGCTGGCTCGGCGCGGCAGAGGCCAGCGCGGATTCCGGGGGCGCTTCCACGCACCTGTGGTGGCACCGCGCGCTCCTGCACCTTCAGCTCGGGCAGCCGCGCCGCGCCCTCGCGGTCTACGACGAGCGCCTCGGCGGGCCAGGACTGTCCGCGCTCATCGACGCGTCGGCCCTGCTCTGGCGGCTTCGGTTGTCCGGCTTTTCAGTGACGGAACGATTCCAGGCCCTGGCCGAGCGGTGGGCCCCTTACGCCGAGGATGCGCACTGCGCCTTCAACGACACGCACGCGATGATGGCTTTCGCGGGCGCCGGACGCTGGGACCTCGCCGAAAAGCTGCTCGCCGCGCAGCAATGGCGCCTCGCCGCGCGCGGCGGCGCCAACTACGACATGACGCGGCTGGTCGGCCTGCCGGCGAGCCGCGCGATCGCGGCCTTCGGGCGCGGCGACATGGCGGGGGCGGAGGCGCTGCTGCGCTCGCTGCCGCCGGTCGCGCACCGCATCGGCGGCAGCCATGCTCAGCGCGACGTCTTCCAGCTCACGCGCGCCGCCGCCATCGAGCGACGGCGCTACCATTCGCATCGCGGAGAACGATATGCATCCTCCCTACCGGGGCGGCTTGCCGCAGCTTGACGGCAGGCTCTGGCTCACTGCAAACCGTTATGGGGTCAGAGCAACTAACGCAATTGCTCTTAATTGCTCTGACCCCGTTTGTCGTCAGCGAGCGTAGGGGGCGGGCGCGGTCTGCAGCGCGGCGATGCGCTCCTCGATCGGCGGGTGGCTGGCGAAGAGGCCGAGGAACTTCGACTTGCTCTGCTTGATGCCGTGCGCCTCGAAAGCCTGCGGCAGCTCGCCGGCGGGAACGCCGCCGAGGCGCGCCAGCGCATTGATCATCGGCCGCGGGCTGCCGAGCAGCTCCGCGGAGCCGCGGTCGGCGCGGAACTCGCGCTGGCGCGAGAACCAGGCGACGATCATGGAGGCGAGGATGCCGAGCACGATCTGCGCCACCAGCGAGGCGACGAAGAACCCCGGGCCGACGCCGCGCTCGGTGCGGAAGATCACCTTGTCGACGAAGAAGCCGACGATGCGCGACAGGAAGATGACGAAGGTGTTGACCACGCCCTGGATGAGCGTGAGCGTCACCATGTCGCCGTTGGCGACGTGCGCGATCTCGTGGCCGAGCACCGCCTCGGCTTCCTCCTTGCTCATGGACTGGAGCAGCCCGGTCGAGACCGCGACCAGCGAGGAGTTCTTGAACGCGCCGGTGGCGAAGGCGTTGGGCGCGCCCTCGAAGATCGCCACTTCCGGCATGCCGATTCCCGCCTGCTGCGCGAGCTTCTGCACCGTCTGCACCAGCCAGTACTCGGTGGTGCCCTCGGAGCCGTCGATGACCCGCGCCCCGGTCGAGCTCTTTGCCATCCACTTGGAGATGAGCAGCGAGATGATCGAGCCGGCGAAGCCCACCACCGCCGAGAACACCAGCAGACCGACCGGGTCGATGCCTTCGGCGGTGAGGAAGTTGCCCAGGCCGAAGACATTGATGATGACCGACAGCACCACCAGCACGGCGATGTTGGTGGCAAGGAAGAGGAAGATTCGCTTCATCGGTGGTTATTCTCCGTTGTCGAGCGCTACATCGGGGCGGATTTGCCGGATTTCAAGATCGCCCGCGCGCCCTTCTCCGCTATGACATAGGTCGGGGCGTTGGTGTTCCCGGAGGTGATGCGCGGCATGATGGAAGCGTCGATCACCCGCAGCCTGGCGATGCCCCGCACGCGCAGCTCGTCGTCCACCACCGCCAGCTCGTCGTTGCCCATCCGGCAGGTCCCGACCGGGTGGAAGATGGTCGTGCCGAGCTCCCCCGCGGCTTTCTCCAGGTCGGCTTCTGACTGCACAGACATTCCCGGCCGGTACTCGTCCGGCTGATACTTCGCCAGCGCCTTTGCTGCCATGATGCGCCGGGTGAAGCGCATGGCGTCCACGGCCACTTTGCGGTCTTCCGCCGTCGAGAGATAGTTCAGCTTGATGTCAGGATAGGCCGCCGGGTCGGGCGATTTCACGCGCACCCAGCCGCGCGAGCTCGGGCGCAGGTTGCATACGCTGGGCGTGATCGCCGGGAAGCTGTGCAGCGGGTCGCCGAACTTGTCGAGCGAGAGCGGCTGCACGTGCCACTCGATGTTCGGCGTCGGCTGCGCCGGGTCGCTCCGCGCGAAGGCGCCCGCCTGCGACGGCGGCATGGTGAGCGGGCCGGTGCGCAACGCGAAGTACTCGAGCGCCATGGCGGCTTTCCCCCACCAGCGGTTGGCGATGCCGTTCAGCGTCTTCACGTTCCTCACCTTGTACTGCAGGCGGATCTGCAGGTGGTCGTGCAGGTTTTCTCCTACGCCCTTCAAGGGATGGATCACCGGTATGCCCAGCGGCTGGAGATGCTGCGGATTGCCAACCCCTGACAGCTGCAGGAGCTGCGGCGAGCCGATGGCGCCGGCGGCGAGGATGGTCTCGGCCTTGGCCTCGACGAAGTGTTTTTCCTGGTCGAGGGAAAACTCGACACCCTTCGCCACGCGGCCTTCCGTCCGGATCCCGCTGACCAGCGCGCCCGTGACGACCCGCAGATTCGGGCGGTGCAGCGCCGGGCGCAGGAAGGCGCGCGTCGCGCTCCAGCGCCGGCCGCGGCGCTGGTTCATCTGGAAGTACGCGCTGCCGAAGTTGTCGCCCCGGTTGAAGCAGCCGACCTTCGGGATGCCGCACTCCTCGGCGGCGTCGCGAAAGGCGTCGATGATCTCCCAGCGCACGCGCGGGTTCTCGACGCGCACCTCGCCGCCCGCCCCGTAGGTGTCGACGGCGCCACCTTCATAGTCTTCTAACTCTTTAAAAATTTCTATGACGTCGTCCCAGGCCCACCCCGGGTTGCCCAGGGATGCCCAGTAGTCCCAGTCGGCTTTCTGCCCGCGCATGTGGATCATGGCGTTGATGGAGGAGCAGCCGCCGAGCACGCGCCCGCGCGCGTAGTGGATCGAGCGCCCGGCGAGGTGCTCGTCTGGGGAAGTCTTGTAGCACCAGTCGGTGCGCGGGTTGGCGATGGTGTAGAGGTAGCCGACCGGGATGTCGATCCAGAACCAATCGTCCTTGCCACCGGCTTCCAGGAGGAGAACCTTTTTCAATGGATCCTTCGAGAGGCGGTTGGCGAGCAGGCAGCCGGCGCTGCCCGCGCCGACGATGACGTAGTCGAAGCTGCCGAAATTGCGCACGCCGCCCCCTCGGAATATTGTAGCGGTCGGGGGAAGGGGAACATGGGACCGCTGGCGCAGTCGCTCGAGGAGCTCAAGTCGCATTTTGAAGCGCAGGGCGCGTGGGATATCGACGCGCTGGTCGCTTCGCCCGCGCACGGCCGGCTCGCCGCCGCCCTCGCCGACCTGGGCGAGTTCGACCCGCGCCGCATGCGCATCCCCGCGCAGGTCGCCTTCTGGCTCAACGTCTACAACGCGGCCGTGCTGCGTGACCTGCTCGAGTTCGAGGCGGGCGACTTCTTCGGCCGCGAGCGGCTGCGCATCGCCGGCCACGCCTGGTCGCTCGATGACATCGAGCACGGCCTGCTGCGCGGCAACGCGGCGAAATACATGAGCTTCTCCGCGCCGATGAAGAAGGCCGACCCGCGCCTCGCGCTCGCCCCGGTCACCTTCGACGAGCGCAGCCACTTCGCCCTGTATACGGCGAGCCGCTCCTCGCCGCCGCTGAGGGTCTTCCACGCCGAGCGCGTCGAGGACCAGCTCGAGGACGCCTCGCGCGACTACCTGCGCGCCACCGTTCGCGTCAAGGAGGAGGGCGCCAAGGTCAAGGTGCCGAAGCTCTTCCAGTGGTACACGGAGGACTTCGGCGGCTCGGACGGCGTGCTGCAGTTCGTGGTGGCCCGCCTGGATGAGGAATCGGTCGAGCTCATCGATCGCCGCCAGGGCCGGGTCAAGATAAAGTATCTGGACTACGACTGGACGCTGAACCGACTGGAGACGCAACGATGACCGTGGACCAATTCGCAGCCGAGTGCCGTGCCCTCCTCAAGGCCGATCCCGGACCGGGCGGCCGCCAGAAGATCTGCCAGCGCCTGGAAGCGCTGCTGCGCGACCGGCAGTTTGTGGAAAGCAACGTCAACGACAAGACTTCCGAGCGCCACGTGCTCTATGAAGACCCGCAGCTCGGCTTCTGCATCCTCGCGCACAACTACGCCGGCCCGAAGGATTCGCCGCCGCACGACCACGGGCCCTCGTGGGCGATCTACGGCCAGGCGAAGGGCGAGACCGAGATGACCGACTACGACCGGGTGGCCGAGCCCGCCGAGGGCAAGCCGGGCAAGGCGCGGCCGACCCGCACCTACAAGCTCACCCCTGGCGTCGCCCATGTCTACAACGAGCGCGACCTGCACTCGCCGCGCCGCCGCGGGCCGACCCAGCTCATCCGCATCGAAGGCCTCAACATGGACCGCATCAAGCGGGCGCGCTTCGAGCCCGTCGCCTAGGTCGGCGCGAAGAACCTCAGAGCGCTGCCGCCGCGACGCCTACGGCGGCAACGAGGAGCCACAACGTCGCCACCGTCCATTCGAGCAGCCGTACGCTGACCGGCTTGCGGCGCGCGAAATGCCGGCGGCCGTCCTGCGGCAGCAGCGGAACGATCGTCGTGCTGACAGCGAAGCCCGTCTTGTCAGTCATGGTCCGGAGTCCGTCCAGTTGCAGCGAAGGAAAAAGGGAAACTGCTTGAGCCTCGACTACGTGAGCCCACTGTCGCAGGCGCGGCTGCAGCCGGTCAAGCCGCCTGCCTCGACGAGGTGACGCCTGACCCCGACAGAATGCGCTATCTCCTTGTTTCCCTGATGCGCGAAAAAACAACGCCACGCTGACCCTGATGCCATGAGCATGCGCATAGGGATTGACTTGGGCGGTACCAAGATCGAGGTCGTCGGGCTGGACGACAGCGGCAAGGAAGTCTTTCGCAAGCGCGTTCCCACGCCCAAGGGCGACTACGTCGGCACGCTTCAACAGATAAAGGCCTTAATAGAAGAGATAGGCGAAGGCACCGTCGGCATCGGCATTCCCGGCAGCCTCTCGCGCACCACTGGCCTGGTGAAGAACGCTAACTCGACGTGGCTGATCGGCAAGCCCCTGCAGCAAGATCTTGAACAAATAATTCAACGACCGATAAGGATCGAGAACGACGCCAACTGCTTCACCCTGTCCGAGGCCGTCGACGGCGCCGGAAAGGGCGCCGCGGTGGTGTTCGGCGTGATCCTGGGAACCGGGGTCGGCGGCGGCATCGCGGTGAACGGCAGGGTGCTCACCGGGGCCAACGCCATTGCCGGGGAGTGGGGCCACAACCCCCTGCCGCTGCCCACGCCCGAGGACCTGCCGCTGCCGCCCTGCTACTGCGGCCGTTCCGGCTGCATCGAGACCTACCTGTCAGGTCCGGGGCTCTCGCGCGACCATGAGGCGCTGGCGGGCCGGAAGGAAGCTCCCGAAAGGATTGCTTCTGCAGGAGGAATGAGCATCGACCGCTATGCCGAACGACTCGCCCGCGCGCTGGCCGGCGTGATCAACGTGCTCGACCCGGACATCATCGTGCTCGGCGGCGGAATGTCCAACGTCGGGCGGCTGTACACAGAGGTGCCGCGCCTGTGGACCCGGGGCATCTTCTCCGATCACGTGGCGACCCGCCTGGCGCGCAACGCCCACGGCGATTCCAGCGGGGTGCGCGGCGCGGCGTGGCTGTGGGACAAAGCCATGACGGTCAAGTGAACAATGCACCAGGGCGGCGTGATGTGCGACATTTGGCAACGCGCCGCAGCAACGCATAGCCTGCGGGTGACCGTACAAGAGGAGGAATGCCATGAACCGCCGCGCCCGCAGCGCCCTGACCACCGCGCTCTTCGCATTCGCCCTGTCCGCTTCCGCGCACGACGGGGCGAAGCTCGGCCAGGTGCACTTCAAGGTGGACTGCAACGAGGCCGCGCAGGCCGAGTTCAACCTCGCCATGGCCTACTACCACTCCTTCGCCTGGAGCCAGATGCAGGCGCCGCTCGAGCGGGTGCTCAAGGCCGATCCCTCCTGCGGCATGGCGCACTGGGCGCGGGTGCTCGCCTCGCTCAATAACCCGTTCGCCTGGCCGACCATCATCCCGGCGGCGGCCCTGGAAGAGGGGCCCAGGATCCTCGAGACCGCCGAGCGCGCCGGCCTGAAATCCAGGCGCGAGCGCGACTACGTCGCGGCGCTCGGCGCCTTCTTCGCCGACCAGGACAAGATGGACCACAAGGCGCGCGCCAAGGCGCTCGAAGGCCGGCTCGAGCAGCTCATGCGCGCCTACCCGCGCGATGAGGAAGCGGCGACGCTGTACGCGCTCGTGCTGTCGGCGAACTTCGACCCGGCCGACAAGAAGTACACCAACCAGCTCAAGGCCGCGAAGATCCTCGAGCCGATCTTCCTCAACCAGCCCGACCATCCGGGCGCCGCGCATTACCTCATCCACAGCTACGACTATCCGCCGATCGCGAAGAAGGGCATCGAGGCGGCGCGCCGCTACGGCAAGATCGCGGCGGACGCGCCGCACGCGCTGCACATGCCCTCGCACATCTTCACGCGCGTCGGCGCCTGGCGCGAGTCGATCGAATCCAACGCCGCGTCGGCGCGCAGCGGCGGGAACAAGGGCTACGAGAAGTGGCACGCGTACGACTACATGGTCTATGCGCACCTGCAGCTCCGCGAGCAGCAGGCCGCGCGCGAGGTGCTCGACGACGCGATGAAGAATGCGCAGCGCGCCGACCACCCGGCCGCCGCGTACGCGTACGCGGCGATGCCGGCGCGCATCGCTCTCGAGCGCGCGGCATGGAAGGAGGCGGCGTCGCTCGAGCTCGCCCCGGAGTTTCCCTGGAAGAAGTACACCTTCGCCGAAGCGGTGAACGCCTTCTCGCGCGGCGTCGGCGCCGCCATGAGCGGCGACGCCGCGCTCGCGCGCGCCCAGGTCGAGCGGCTCGACACTCTGCGCGAGGCGACCAAGCTGCCCTACTGGGCCGAGCAGATCGCCATCCAGGCAGAGGTGGTCAAGGGCCTGGCGCTGCTCGCCGAGGGCGACGACAAGCAGGCGCTCGCGACGCTGCGCGCGGCGGCCAAGCGCGAGGACGCCAGCGAGAAGCACGTCGTCACGCCCGGGCCGATCGTGCCGGCGCGCGAGGTGCTCGCCTACGTGCTGCTCGACAAGGGCGAGGCGAAGAGCGCGCTGCGCGAGTTCGAGGCGGTGCTCGCCAAGGAGCCGAACCGCCTGCGCGCCCTCGCCGGCGCCGTGCAGGCTGCCGAGCGCTCCAACAACCGCAAGAAGGCGAAGGAGTACGCCGCGAAGCTGCCCGTCTAAATGGGGACGTACCC
>Ga0105100_10000705_pt1 | contig 19552 bp, 15 predicted proteins | sample PPLLak12cMay2015_2_FD_87033 | JGI IMG/M metagenome (GOLD analysis project Ga0105100, IMG submission 87033) | Freshwater sediment microbial communities from Prairie Pothole Lake near Jamestown, North Dakota, USA - PPLs Lake P8 Core (1) Depth... | ecosystem: Environmental > Aquatic > Freshwater >...
GCGACCCGCCGGCGAGGAAACAGGTGACGAGGTGAGGTGAGTGAAACACAACTACTGGCTTAGCTCGCTCGCCAGCCTGATGTTGGTATTTTTCGCGAGTAACGTTGGCATCACGCAGAGCTCTCTGGTTGACCTGGAGGGTTCTACGGGCAACGCGTTCCAGGGGTGGACCTCCACGCCATGGCTTCAAAGCATTCAGTCAGATTTTAACGCCGGCTTCCTAAATAATGTCGATACTTCTCTAAGCCCCGGGGACGTTACCCTGGCAGCCGTAAGCGGCTGGTATAATACGTCCTGGAATCGCAGGGCGCCTATCACCATCAATAACCCTGGGGACGCGCTGTCCGGCTACCAGGTCAGGATTACCGTAACCTACGATGCCGACATGCAGTCGGACTTCAATGATATACGTTTCACGGCCGACGATGGCACCACTCTGATCTCCTGTTGGAGGCAGGGTTATAGTGCCGGCGTCTCGGCGGTTTTTTGGGTAAGGGTTCCGTCTGTCCCTTCAGGAAGCTCGACGGTTTACTTGTATTATGGCAACTCTGGTGCTGGTTCAGCCAGCGACGGGACTGCGACTTTTGATTTTTTCGACGATTTTAGCGGTGACCTGAGCCAGTGGACTATTGATCCTGAAAATACCGATAAGGTGTATATATCTGCGGGCGGCGGTAATCCCTCTCCGAGTTTAAGACACGACCCGGATTCCAGCCAGACCAAAAATGGCTATTTTGATACGCGACTCATCACCAACGACTACGTCATGCTTAACGGCATAATAGAATACGAGGTTTATCTTGCTGGCAGCCCGAGAATAATCCATCAATTGGGCTGGAGGGTGCCGAGTCTAAACTTTGAGAACGGTTATTGCTGGCGTGTGCAGACAGCTACCTCTGATGGAGGGCATTTGAGATTTACCGGAAGAGCGTCATGGGCGACATTCGGCACCGCGTTTAGTCCTGTCTCGGCCAATACCTGGCATAACGTTAAGGAAGTAGTATCGGGCTCAACTTATACCGGGTATGTCGATGGCGGCGGTGCCTATTCCGGCACCGACTCCACAAAGCTAACCGCAGATCATCTGGTGTCACACGTCCACGGGGTGAGCCTTAACACAGGCAGTTATGTCCTGGTAGATAATATTAGGGTCCGTCAATACGCCAATCAAGAGCCAACAAACAGCGTGGGGCCAGAAGAAAGCAGGTATGTTTTTTCCGGAACCATTGCTTCTCAAGTTTTAGACTGTGGAATATCCGGAACAAGGTGGGACGCTATATTTTGGAATGGAACTTTGCCTGCAGGCACCGGCATAAGTCTCGAGGTTAGAGCTAGCGATATATTTTTTGATGGAGATGGCCTCAGCCCCTTATGGATTATAGTCGGGGGAATATCCCCGGTTACATCGGATTTGCCTTCAGGTAGGTACGAACAGTGGCGGGCGACTTTGACTACTTCGGATACGAACCAAACACCCGTCCTGCACGAAGTCCTGGTTTATCACAACTGATGCCAGATGAAGTGTTGATATGACGTCTTCATTAGGAACATTATATATCGTCGCTAAAGTGGTTTTAGCCGTAACCATGTTGGTTACCATCGTCAGCTTCCCGTCCGCCCCGATACAGCCTCAGGAGCCTATCCGCCTGGTGCTTGGGGGCGAAGGAAGTACCAGCTGGGATATCGGTAACATTAAACCGGGTGATAGCGGCCATAAAACGGTCGAATTATACAATGATAGCGATAGTGACGGCTATATTATCATCTGGATAAGCGATACTGTTAGCGGCGAAGGCATAAACCCCGAATCCGAGACCGGAGACACTGCCGAACCGGGCGAGCTCGGCGATTATTTACTTTTCAATGGTTCATGTAGCCGTCTGGACACTAACCTGAGCCTGCCGGTTACCATTAGTGCCTTACCGCAGAGCGCCTCGGACCCACATTATTTTAAAATCGCTCCATTTCGTGCTCGCGAGAACATAATTTTGACCTGGGAATGGGAGTTCGCGAAAAGCGGCCTACCTCAAGACAGCGCCCAGGGTGACAGTCTCTCGTTCACTATTAATTACCTTTTTGAGGCATAACAACTTAGTAGAGTATTCTTAAAGCCCCGCGGCTGCCAGAATATCGGGCACGACTTCTTCCTTGCCGATAGCCATGATATGTACGCCATCGCAAACAGCGCTTTTCTTAAGAGCGGCAATCGTCCGCCCCGCAATCTCTATTCCTTTGCTTAATACCGCTTCCTTGGGTACTTTGGATAATTCGTCGATCAAATTTTGAGGGACGAAGATACCGGGTACATTTTCGGTCATGTACTTTGCCATGCGTGCCGACGATAGCAGCACAATACCAGCCATTATTTTGATCCTGAATTTACGGGCATATTCCATAAACCTGGCAAAATTATCGAGGTCGTAAATAGCCTGGGTCTGGAAAAACTCGGCGCCGGCCTCGACTTTCTTTTCAAACTTGATAAGTTGCGGCTCGATGGGCCTCGCCTCCGGGGTTACGATAGCTCCTGTGCAAAACTCGATTGATCCTTCCAGTTTGTTACCACCCATATCCTGACCGGACATCATCTGGTGAATCACCTTCAAAAGCTGCAATGAATCAAGGTCAAAGACGCCTTTAGCCTCCTTGTGGTCGCCTACAGGCACGGCATCTCCGGTAAGACACAGGACATTTCGGATACCGCGAGTGTATGCAAAGAGAAGGTCGGCTTCCAGGGCCATGCGGTTGCGGTCACGGCAGGTCATTTGCATAATAGCTTCACCGCCCATCTCTTTTATAGCCAGGCAGCCACCAAGAGAAGGGAAGCGCATCACGGAGCTCTGGTGGTCGGTAACATTAATGGCATCCACCTTATTCTTGAGAATATCGATATGGTGAAGCATCTTTTCCAGGTTAGTCCCCTTGGGCGGAGCAACCTCGCTGGTAATGACAAATTTTCCAGAGTTGAGGGCTTCTTTGAAACGCGATACCATTATCCTTACCCCCCTCACAGAATTCTTATTGCCCTTGGTTTGAGTGCGATGTGATGGTTACGCGGCGGCTGGTATTGATGCATCAGTTCGAGTCTGCCCTGCTCTTTCAAGCGGTTATAAATAAGAGTCCAGGCGCAGTCCTTCTCTTTATCCACCTCGCACTTGCCGTTATTAGTGCCGCCGCAGGGTCCATTGACCAACCCTTTGTGGCAAGCCGTGATGGGACAAATACCGGCCGTTTCGCCGAGGAGGCACTGACCACACTGGGCACAAGCTTCGCGAAAGAAGCCGGGGGTCTCTTCGACACCGATGAATAGGGTATCCACTGCCGGAATCACCGGCTTCCCGATATAGAGATTCATACGGTGCATTCCCAGGGCGCAACTCATCGACAAAATACAATCGGCGCCGCGAATATATTGTTCATTTTCTTTCATGGCAGTTTCGGTCATGTCATCACAAGCGGTAGGGATAACCACGCCGCCGGTGACACGTTTACCCATCTGCTGAAGGTGCCCCTTCATTTCTGCGACCTGATCGACGCCGCCGGTCTTCGTTAACGTAGTACAGGTGCCGCAGCCAATAACGAATACCCTGTCCAGGCCTTTCAGGCCGCGTTGAATCTCGTCAATCGTTTTTTGCCTGGTTATTGATTTCATGACGAATACCTTCCTCTATTGTTGATCTAAATCAACAGAAATTATTTCAACTTTCCAGATCGCACCGCAAACATCTTTTTGCCTCACGCCGGGCGATCTCTTCGGAGAAGCCGAGCTCTATTTCAGCAAAGCTGGCCCGTCTTTCCGGCAGCGGGAGAGTCGTGATTTTGGTCCTCGGCTTTGTCTCCCACGTTTCCTCATCCGGAGGCCGCGCCTCAACCACTTTGGCTTTGCGGTCGTGTATCTCAACCCGGGAAGTGTCTTTCCGCAGGTATTTGTCGATAGCGATGGCACCTCTCCTGCCGGCGGCAATAGCTTCCACAACCATGCCCGGGCCGGTAACGAAATCGCCGCCGGCAAAGATACCGGGCACATTGGTGGCCAGGGAGTTACTATCGGTGACCAACGTTTCCCACCTGGTGCGCTCCAGAGCGCTATCGGGCGGCAGGAAAGAGAGGTCGGGTGCCTGCCCTACGGCGGCAATGACCGTATCCGCCTCGGCAGTGAACTCCGAGCCGTCGATGGGGATAGGGCGGCGCCGACCGCTTTCGTCAGGCTCTCCCAGCTTCATGCGGGTACACTGCAATCCGGTTACCTTCCAGTTATCACTCATTATCCGGGTCGGCGTGGAGAGGAAAAGAATATTTACACCTTCATCGATGGCTTCTTCATACTCCACTTCGGATACCGGCATTTCGTCCCGGGAGCGGCGGTAGTAGATACTTGCCTCATCAGCGCCGAGTCTCAGAGAGGTCCGGGCGGCGTCCAGGGCGACATTGCCTCCCCCGATGATTGCTACACGCTTGCCCACTTTTACTGCTCTGCCAAGTCTGACATCACGGAGAAATCGCAGGCCATAGTAGAGACCTTCGATATCCTCAACCTCCCCCGGAATGCCCAAACGTTGGCTCCTCTGCGCGCCCGCCGCGATGAAAATAGCAGCAAATCCATCCTTCCGCAGGTGCTCTACGGTGAAATTAGCATTAATCGGTGTGTTGTATCTTATCTCTACCCCCCGCTTGACGATGTAGTCGATATCCTGCTGGATAGCGGTCCTGGGCAGGCGGAATTCCGGAATCGCCACCGATAGCATACCTCCGCCCACAGGCAGGGCTTCGAAAACTGTGGCCTGGTAGCCTGCCTCTGCCAGGAAATAAGCGCAAGCCAAGCCGGTTGGACCCGCCCCCAACACGGCAATTTTCTCCTTCTTGGTCAGAGGAAAAGGCTTTACTTCCCCAAGTTCGGAGCCATGCTCCGCATACCAGTCGGTGGCAAAGCGCTTTAAAGTCCTGATGGCTACAGGATCGTCCAGCTCACCGCGGCGGCATCGGCTTTCACAGGGATGGTGGCAGATACGGCCGCAGACAGCTGCGAAGGGATTGCGCTCCCTGATAGTCTCGATAGCCGCTTTGTAGTCGCCACCGGCAATATAGGATACATACTTTGGGATATTGATACCTGCCGGGCAGGTATGCTGGCAGGGCGATATCATCAGGGCTTCGCACACCGCCGCCGGGCATCTCTTCTCCTTGATATGTGCCTCATACTCATCACGGAAATAGTTTATGGTGGAAATGACCGGGTTCGGGGCGGTCTGCCCCAGGCCGCAGAGCGAGCACTCCTTAACGGTTCTGGCGATAGAAAGCAGGGAATCGATGTCCTCATCACGCCCTCGGCCCTCGGTGATCCTCGTCAGTATCTCCAGCATCTGCCTTGTACCCAGACGGCAGGGGGTACACTTCCCGCAAGACTCGCTCTGGGTAAAGCTCACAAAAAAGCGGGCGACCTCAACCATGCAGGTGGCCTCGTCCATAACCACCATACCGCCGGAGCCCATTATCGAACCGAGCTTGGCGAGTGTTTCATACTCGATCGGCGTTTCAATAAAACGTGCCGGGATACAGCCGCCGGAAGGGCCGCCTGTCTGCACTGCTTTGAGTCGCCTTCCCTTCGGGATACCGCCGCCAACCTTATAGACAATATGGGAAAGCGGCGTGCCCATGGGTACCTCGACCAGTCCGCTGTTAGCGATTTTACCGGTGAGGGCGAAAACTGCTGTCCCCTTGCTCTTCTCTGTACCGATGCTGGCAAACCACTCGGCTCCTCTTTCAATAATAATGGGGACTGTAGCCAGGGTTTTAACGTTATTGATGATGGTCGGCTTGCCGTCCAGCCCGGAATTCGCCGGGAAAGGGGGACGGGCACGGGGCATGCCGCGCCGACTCTCCAGGGAGGCGATGAGCGCTGTTTCTTCTCCGCACACGAAAGCCCCCGCGCCTTCTTTAATATGGACATCGAGATTAAAGCTGGAACCGAGGATACTTTTGCCCAGGAAGCCTCTTTTCTCCGCCTGGTCTAAGGCGGTGTGCAGTCGTTTTACAGCCAGCGGATATTCGGCACGGACATAGATATAGCCCTCGCTGGCGCCGATGGCATAAGCAGCAATCGCCATCCCTTCCAGGACGGCATTCGGGTTGGCTTCCAGAATGGAGCGGTCCATGAACGCGCCCGGATCACCCTCGTCGGCGTTGCATATCATGTATTTCCGGTCGCCGGGGACATTGTAGCAGAACTCCCACTTGGTGCCTGTCGGGAAACCGGCGCCGCCTCTGCCGCGCAAGCCGGAACGCTTTATCAGGTCGATAACTTCTTTACGCTGCATCGTGAAGAGGGCTTTCCGAAGTGATTGATAGCCACCGCAGTCTACGTAATCGTCAATATTTTCCGGGTTGATATGACCACAGTGGCGCAGGACTATCCTGTCCTGCTCCTGGAAGAACTTAATATCGGCGTAATGTGGGATAGCTAGACCGGTAGCCGGGTCGGTATAGAACAGTCTTTCCACCGGCTTCTTTTCCTGTAAATGACTCTGTACAATCTCCGGGACATCGTCTTCCGTGACCTGACAATACAGGATGTCATCCGGTTCCATGATAACCGTAGGACCGCGCTGGCAGAAACCATGGCAGCCGGTCGGCTTAACGGTAACCATCAACCCTTGCTTCGCTATCTCAGTTTCTAGCCGCTGCCGCACCTGCTCCGAGCCGGGACAGCCCGACCCGCAGCAGACAAGTATTTCCTGATGCCCGTTAGGAGAGACGCTCACTTCTCGTCCTGACATATCAGCGTCCTCCCCGGTGCCCGAAGATAGCGGCCACTTTTTTCGGGTTCATATTGCCATAGATCTTGTTATTCGCGACCAGGTTGGGCGCCAGGGCGCAGACGCCGATACAGGCGACCGTCTCCAGGGTATACTCCATGTCGTCGGTGGTCTGACCTTCTTCGATGTCCAGGTATTGCTTGACCAGCTTTAGAATGGACTTGCCGCCGCGTACGTGGCATGCAGTGCCCCGGCAGACCCTGACGATGTTTTTACCCCGGGGATGGGTATAGAGCTGGGAGTAAAAGGTTATCACTCCCTGAACCTGGCTGGCGAACAATCCAAGAGCACTTGCGATGCGGGGTATAACCTCGGGAGGAATATAGCCAACCTTTTCCTGGATCTCCTGCATGAGAGGAATCAGCGCCCATTTCTGACCTCGATAGCTGGTGATGATTCTATCGATTTGCTTCAGGTTGACTTTTTGGGCTTTCGGCGGTTTAGCCATTTTCGGCAATCCTTTCTAGTCTTACGGCGCATGATTTGAGTGCCGGGGCTTTATTCGGCTGGTCAATAATGGTGCTGAATAGCTCATATACGGGGCTGGCAGGGAAAGATATCGGCATATAAAGCAGACCGCGGGGCAGTACATCGCTAACTTTGACTGAAGTTAAAATTTCTCCCTGCGCCGAAATAACTTTAACCTTATCACCATCGCTGAAGAACAAGTCCTTAGCGTCGGCGGGGCATATTTCGAGGGAGGCTTCCGGAGAGAACCGCTTTAACCGTGCCGAACGCGTACTGCGCGAGCCGGTGCCAAAGTGATATCGGATGGAGCCGGTCATCAGCGTGAAGGGATACTCTTTCGTGGCGATGTCTTTCGGGGGAAGGTATTCCACAGGCGAAAACCGCCCGAAACCATCGGGGAATAGTCCTTTGTGAAGGCGCCTCGTTCCCGGTGTATTGCCATCCGCCTCGCTCGGGTCCAGCTCTATTTTATCAATATCGGTGTAGTCTGAGTGACGGTAGAAGGGAACCATTTCTACGATTTCCTCCATCACTTGCTGCGGGGAGGTATAGGGTAAAGGTGATCCCATAACTCCGGCCAATCGCCTGATGATTTCGCCATCGGGCAGGCTGTCACCGGCAGGCTCGATAGCCTTTCGGATTCGCTGAATTCTTCCCTCGAAATTGGTAAACGTCCCCTCTTTTTCGGCGAAGCTTGCTGCTGGCAGGATGACCGAAGCCAGCCTGGCCGTTTCCGTCAGGAACATATCCGTAACAACCAGAAGATCCAGAAAAGCTAGAGCCTTTTTAGTTCGAGCGGGCTGCGGGAAGCCGGCTACCGGGTTCTCTCCCATGATAAGCAACCCTTTAACTTTGCCTTCACCGGCTTGGTCCATTATTTCTAGAGCCGTTAGCCCGGGCTTTGCCGGTACCTGCCTGCCCCAGCGTTCCTCATATTTTTTTCTGTTTTGAGCATCGTCTATACTCTGGTATCCGGGCAGAAAATCTGGCAGGGCGCCCATGTCACAGGCTCCATAGGCATTGTTCTCACGCTGTAACGCAAAGATTCCACCGCGCCGGCCAGCATTCCCGGTGAGCATGGCCAGGTTAGCAATGGCAATTACAGCATCAGTGCCATTTACCTGCTGGGTAATCCCGTTCCCATAGACGATTGACGCCTTTTCAACTCCTGCTAACATCCGGGCCGCCGTCTGTATATCCTTCCTGGGAATACCGGTAATCTCTTCAACTTTACCCGGCGTAATTACCTCCAGGCTCTTCGACCAGCCAGCGAAGTTATCCGTCATGCGGGTTACGAACTCCACATCGAGCTTCTTTTCATCAATGATTACTTTGGCCAGCCCGTTAAGCAGGGCGACATCAGTTCCGACTGTGGGCCGTAGCCAGAGACTAGCAAACTGCGTCAGTGCGGTTTGGCGGGGATCAATAACAATAAGCTCGGCTCCTTTGAACCTGGCCGCTCGCTTGATAGCATACGCTACCGCTGGAGCTGATATTTCCGGGTCAGCCCCGATGACCATGATAACCTGCGATTGTTCCAGGATAGCAAGCGAACCTGTCGTACCGGCATAGCCTATCGTTGCCCCCAGACCTCTCCGGCTCGCGGCATTATAAAGACGGCTGCCGTTATCGATATTGTTGGTGCCAAGTACATTCCGGGCAAATCTCTGCAGTATATAGTTCTCTTCATTGGTGCATTTAGATGAACCAAAGACCGCCAGGGCATCAGCGCCATGTGTTTCCTTAATTCGCTTTAGACCGTCAGAGACTCGGATCAGGGCCTCCTCCCAGGTTGCCTCCTGGAACTCACCATTAACCTTTATCAGTGGATGGCGCAATCTTTCTGGACTGTGGACAAAGTCAAAGCCATAGCTCCCGCGGACGCACAGGGTGCCCCGGTTCACCGAGCTTTCTTCAGCCGGCCTGGCATAGATCACCTTGCCATCCTTGACTCCCAGCGAAAGTGTACAACCGCAGCCGCAGTAAGGACACACCGTCCTTACTATAGTGGTAGCGGTACCGGTGTATATCCTTTCTTTCTCCATGATGGCGCCGGTGGGGCACATAGCTACACAGGCTCCGCAAAAGGTACATTCCGATTTCTCCAGCGGCATATCATTCAGCGTCGCCGATCTTACGGCAGTGCCACGGTGCATGTAGTCGATAGCCCCTTCGACGACAAGCTCCTGGTCGACTCTGATACACTTACCGCACATGATACATTTTGACAGGTCACGCTCGATAAAGGGATTGACCTCCTCGATGACATCCGGCTGAGGAATCCTCTGATATTCAACCAGGCCGATGCCCATTTCCGCCGCCAGCTTGCGGAGCTGGCATCGGTTCCCTTTATCACAGACAAGACAGGAATCAGGATGACTGGCAAGCATAAGCTTAAGGATTTTCTTGCGGTGTTCCACTACCCGCGGCGAGTTGGTCTTGATAATCATCCCCGGCGAGATAGGGGCAACACAGGAGGCCAGCAAGGCGCCGTTGCGTTCGTCTTCTACCAGGCAAAGTCTGCAGGCGCCTACCGAAGCCAGGTTGGGATCATGGCAGAGAGTGGGGATATAGACTCCCGATTCTCGCGCCAGGTCCAGAATAGATGTCCCTGGATAACCGCTAACCGCAACCCCATTCAGAACGATGGTTATTGTTTCCACTCAGGCTTACCCCTGACCCTGACTGTGCGGTTGCAGTGATGCAATCCACGCTTGGTCGCCCCGGGCCACCGATCGTATCCCGGTTAACAACTGAGAGCTGGCGGCCGCCTTGGGAATGAATCCTACCGCCCCCACCTGACGGCTGGCCAGGACGTTTTCGTCATCATCATACTGAGTCAGCATTAGCACCTTGGCTGGTTGGCATTTCTGGCATATCTCCCTGGCGGCGTCCAGCCCGTTCATTATCGGCATGACGATGTCCATTACCACCACATCAGGCATGAGTTCTCGCGTCTTTTCCAGTGCCTCCCTGCCGTTTATGGCCTCCCCGATTACCTGCATATCCCGTTGCAGAGTGAGTACCGACCGTATGCCATCTCTGACCACAGCATGGTCATCTACAATCAGCACTCTGATTTTCTTCGTCGACCAGTCCAGCAGAGCCTGGACGCGGGGTATCAGGGCTGCCAGCTCCACGGGCTTGGTTAAAAAATCTTCGGCGTCCATCTGCATGCCTTCGTACATTCTCCAGCCTTTAAGAAGCTGTTTTTCGGGTGGGGCATTAATTACCATGAGGGGCAGGTTGCCGAACCCTAAAGTCTGTTTCATCCACTTGTGGAACAGGAAGGCGTCTCCCCGGGGCATTATCGTACCCAGGATTATCATGTCAGGCTCGTGGAAGCGGAGCGTCTTCTCAGCCTGCTCCCGGTCATAGGCCACAACTACGGTATAGGACTCATTTTCCAGGACTCTTTTCAAGGCGTCCACAAAATCGATTTCATCATCTACAATCATAATCGTTTGTTTTTGTTTCTTTTTCATATTAGACCTCCTGTGATTAAAAGCACCTATAAAACCACTATAAGACATGGATTAGAAATAGAAAACAGGGAGTTTACCCTGATGGTCGTTGGACAAAACCCCTGAATATGCCTGGATTTTCCACGAACTGTCAGAGGTTAAAAGGGAAGTGCAATTTGTATAGATAATGATCGGCCGTTGGTTTAGCAGGGTCAGGCTTAACCTTAGATGGTTATGATGCCCTTGCGCAGGGCGTATTTTACCAATTCAACACGATTGTGGACACCCAGCTTAGCCATGAGGTTCGTCTTGTGGCCTTCCACCGTCTTGGGCGTGATAACCAGCATTTTCGCTATTTCCTGGGTGTTGTGACTCTCCGCCAGTAACTTGAGAATCTCGCGTTCCCGCTCCGTTAACTCGTTATAGGGGTCCTGGCTGGCACGCTCACTAGCGGTATGCTGATAATTCTCTACCAGAAGTTTGGTCACCGATGGTGAAAGGTAGGAATCTCCCCGGTAGACCGAGCGTATCCCCGTAGTCAATTCCGAAGACGCAGCTGCTTTGCTGATGAAGCCAGAGGCCCCGGATTCTATTACCGGGAAGAAATACTCTTTATCATCATACTGTGTGAGAACAAGTACTTTTGTCTTGGGGAACTCCTTGTTTATCCGTCGGGTAGCTTCCAGCCCCCCCATGATAGGCATGGAGATATCCATAAGCACCACGTCGGGATGTAGCTCTCTGACCTTGTTCAAGGCTTCGTTGCCATTGGTCGCCTCCCCTACCACCTTGATATCCCCGGCTAGAGCCAGCAAAGCACAGATACCATCCCGCACGATGGTATGGTCATCAACTACTAGAACCGTTATTTTTTGCATATTCTATTTCCTGACCGATAGGTACCTTGGCCCAGACGGTAGTCCCTTTCCCAATATCTGACTCGATCCCGCTCGTACCACCCATAAAACCAATCCTCTCCCTCATGCTGAACAAACCACGACCCCTCCCGCTTTCTTCAACGTCAGTAATTTCCGAAACGTTAAATCCCTGTCCATCATCTCTGATGAATAATAAAAATTCATCTGGTTTATAATCAAGCATAATAGTTGCATTCTTTGCTTTAGAATGCTGGGCAATATTGCCTACAGCCCCCTGGATAAAGCGGAAAAACGCGGCCTCAACCTCGGGAGGAAACCTCGTCTCAGTCCCTTTGGTTTCTACCGTTACTTTTATTCCCAGGGGTTGCAGTCTTGTCTCAGCATGCTGGTGAATCGCCGGTACCAGGCCTAATGTATCCAGGAGAGCCGGGTGGAGATTGGATATCAGCCTGCTGACTTCTTTATGCACTTGCACCGTCAACGATTGTATTTTCTTCAGCCCAGCAACGAATTCGGGTTCCTGCTTGCCGGATATTGCAGACATTTCTATTAGCGCCTGTAATTGAAGGGCTATTCCAGAAAGAGATTGACTGGTCTCATCATGTAACTCCCGGGCAATTCTTCTCCGTTCCTCTTCTTCGGCTACGAGATTTTGCCGGGCGAGTTTACGCAATCTCTCACGCGCTTTTCTCAGGCGGTCGTACAGTCTCGCGTGTTCCACCGCGATGCCAAGTTGGTCGCCAATAGCGTATAGCAAATGCATATCACTGTTAGTGAATTTACGAGGCATACGGCTGGCCACGTTAAGCACACCGAGTACCTTGTCTCTAGCCCGCAGGGGCACGCAGATGAAAGCCTTTAGGCCTTCCGCCATGACCAATTCGCGATGTGCCACACGAGGGTCCGAGGAGATATCCTCGAGAAGAATTGCCTTGCCGCTCTGGGCTACGTTGCCGGTAATACCTTCACCAGAATTAAGACGCACGTTCTCCACAAATTCCTTGCTCAGACCACGGTGGACAAGGTGGGAAAGCTCCTCAGTGTTTTCATCAATGAGCAGGATTTCACCAATAGTTCCGTTCATGATAGCCAGGGTACTATCGAGGCCGACGCCCAGAATAGCGTCCAGATCCCACAGGCCGCTTAATGCCGCCGAGATTCGACTTAACACCAGGAGCTCGGACAGCTGTCTATCTGTTTTTGACTTGGGCTTGCTCGATTCTATTGCGGGACCTCTTCAGCGACCTTTTTGGATACGATGGCCGGAGTATAGAATAGACTATATGAAATGTTGGGACTTGTCAAACTCAATACAGGGCTAACTGCCAAAAACGAAATAATGGATGACCTAAATGTCAGGAGAATATCTCCAAAAAGGGAATAGCGATATGCTAAGCAACTCTGTAGTGCTTACTTCAGCACGCCTTTTCCGGACTAGAAAGCAGAAAAGCTACAAGCTAACTCAACTGCTATGCAACTGGGATAGAGTAAAAAAAGTAGCTTAAACTAGGGGCAAATATCGTAACTGTTCTGGCGTCCCTGGAGCGATTCGAACGCTCGACCCGCTGCTTAGAAGGCAGCCGCTCTATCCAGCTGAGCTACAGGGACTTGCTAACTATATCAAGAATTTATCATGAATATGGGCCAAGGTCAATATACAATATAGATTTTCGGCAATGTAAAGCCGGGGATAATGGGCTAGATGAGAACTATGTAGTAAATATGTTGGCTACTGACCAGCCGAGGACGGTTGCACATGTAACGATTATTCCGGCGATAACCACTCCCACGAACACAGCGGAAAAAGCATGCTTGAATCGTAGTCCAAGTAATACGGCTAATATAGAACCTGTCCAGGCACCGGTAATGGGTAAAGGGATAGCAACAAACAAAGCCAGACCAAGCCATCCGTAACGCTCAATGGATTTTGACCTGCGTCTGGTCCAGTTGAAATACCATTGCATCAGTCTATCGAGGAACCGTACCCGGCCCAATAGGGGAATGATTTTTTTCATTAGTAGCAAGATAAACGGAACAGGTATCAGATTGCCGATAACTCCGAACAAATAAGCATAATACCAGGGGAAATGATAAACGACGTACGCTAGAGGAATCGCTCCGCGGAGTTCCGATATTGGTAATGCCGCGGTGCCTATTACCTTCAGGATGTCAACAGGATCCATGTCTTAAACCCTTTTGGGAGTGTAACAAATACGTGATATCACCGTCAAGCTATTTGTAAACGGTATCCGTGATCATGCATGAAGCTTGACTTTGAATTGTAGGTGGGATAGCATTAAGTTTAGCGATTATCTAGTGCCTTTTTAAATGTAATGTCGAGACTGCTTGATAATATAAATGGACCCGCTGATCTAAAAGGATTATCACTGGCCCAGCTGGAAGACCTGGCTGCCGAAATCAGGCATGAAATTATCGATACGGTAACGACTACCGGTGGCCATTTAGCTTCTAACCTCGGCGTCGTTGAACTAACAATAGCTCCCCAACGCGTTTTCGATAGTCCCCGCGACAAGATTATCTGGGACGTAGGACACCAGAGCTACGTTCATAAACTACTTACCGGGCGGCGGGGCCAGTTTAACACCCTGCGTCAGTACCGGGGGCTCTCCGGCTTTACCAGCCGCGAAGAAAGTGAACACGACCCGTTCGGCGCCGGGCACGCCAGCACTTCGGTGTCCGCGGCTCTCGGGATGGCCGTTGCCCGCGACCTCGCCGGCGATGATTATAAGGTAATCGCCGTTATCGGCGATGGCGCCATCACCGCGGGAATGGCTTACGAAGCTATGAACCATGCGGGTCACCTCGGCACGAGACTCATAGTTATCTTAAATGATAACGGCATGTCCATTTCGCCAACCGTAGGCGCCGTGGCCAAACTATTGGGCAGGGTACGCTTTAATCAGCCTATCGGCAAAGCGAAGAAAACAAGCGAGAAGATAATTACCGCTCTACCCCTGGGGAAAAAAATTTGGAGGCTCAGCCAGCGAATTGAGGCGAGATTCAAAGATTTTTTCATGCCCACGCCCATCTGGGAAGCGCTAGGGTTCACCTATATCGGGCCAATTGACGGACACAATATCCGTGAACTTGAGACGGTACTTTCAAAAGCTAAAGACTACACGGTAAGGCCGGTGCTTATCCATGTTGTCACCACCAAGGGTAAAGGACATTCCCCAGCAGAGACCAATGCTGTCTATTTTCACGGTGTCCCGGCTAAAGGGAGTAGTAACGGCAAGATACCGACGTACAGCGAGGTGTTCGCCCAGACGATGCTCCGTCTGGCCCGCGAAGAGCCGCGTCTCGTCGTAGTGACGCCCGCCATGCCCGAAGGCAACTGTCTGAGCGTCGTCGAGGCTGAGTTCCCCCGGCGCGTTTTCGACGTCGGCATTTGTGAGCAGCATGCGGTTACCTTCGCCGCGGGCATGGCAGCCCAGGGCTATATACCGGTCGTGGCGATATACTCGACCTTCCTTCAACGTGCCTTCGACCAGGTCATTCACGATATTTGCCTTCAGAACCTGCCGGTGGTCTTCGCCATTGACCGCGGGGGCATCGTCGGTGACGATGGCAAGACTCACCAGGGTACCTTTGACCTATCTTACATGACAATGATCCCTCAATTGGTCGTAGCGGCGCCAAAGGATGAAAACGAACTCCAGCATTTACTATACACCGCCATAAAGCTGGGACGACCCATGGCGGTGCGGTATCCGCGGAGTCCGGGATTAGGAGTTCCACTAGACACTGAGCTTCATGAAATACCCGTCGGCAAGAGCGAAATTCTCAGGTACGGCGACGATGTAGCTATCCTGGCTATAGGTGCCTCAGTAGCCCCGTCACTGGAGGCGGCCAACGAATTAGCAAGGGGGGGGATCCAGGCAACCGTGGTCAATGCCCGGTTCGCCAAACCGCTGGATACGGCTCTTATTTGTAATCTGGCCGACCGCGTCAAACGGTTTGTTACAGTTGAAGAAAATGTGCTGGCCGGTGGGTTCGGCAACGCCGTTGCTAGAGTGCTATCAGAGGCCGGACGGTGTGATATATCCCTGAAAACCGTTGGCATCAGAGATGCATTTGTCGAGCATGGGAGTCAGACCATTTTACGTTCTAAATACGGTCTGGATTCCAAAGGTATTGTGCAACAGGTTATGAATCTGTTCACGGAGTCAATCGAGGTCCGGCACCGGCAGGCTGAAGATAAAACCCACACGGCTCAGCTATAAAGCCTGCCTTACCCTGGGTAGGGTAGGGGAGTATCGTAACATTAGCGCAACGATTTGCCTTGGAACGCGATATGAAAAAGATGACCGTCAGAGATATTGACGTAGCCGGGAAGAAAGTCTTGGTTCGCGTTGATTTTAACGTACCCATGAATGCCAGAACCGGCATTATTACCGATGACAGTCGTATCCGGGCAGCTCTGCCTACTATCAGGTATCTCATCGAACGTAAAGCCAGGGTTATTCTGATATCTCACTTCGGCCGGCCAAAAGGGAAGCCGTCACCAGAGTTCAGCCTGGCCCCGATAGCCGAACGACTCGCCGAAATCCTGGAACAACCTGTAAAATTCGCCGGGGACTGTATTGGATCGGCCGCAGAAAAAGCTGTGGCAACCATGAAGGTCGGCGATGTCCTGCTGCTCGAAAATCTGCGTTTTCATCCCGAAGAAGAAGCCGGTGATGTCCAATTCGCTCAAGCTTTAGCCCGGTTGGGAGACATCTTCGTCAACGATGCTTTTGGTACTTCTCACCGTGCTCATGCTTCGATAGCCGGAATCCCCAAGTACCTGCCAGCGGTAGCTGGACTGCTCCTGGAAAAGGAAATCAATACGCTCGGGGAACTTTTAACAAATCCTGAGCATCCGTTCATATCCCTTTTTGGCGGCGCCAAGGTCAGCGATAAAGTTGGCGTATTAGAAAATATTCTGAATAAAGTTGATGTCCTGTTGATTGGCGGTGGTATGGCGGTAACGTTCCTGAAAGCTAAACGCCATAGCATAGGCGCGTCAATGGTCGAGGAAGAGAGTATCGGGATAGCCGCCGAACTGATTAGACAAACCGAAAAAAGCAGAGTAAGACTGATCTTACCCGTCGATGTCATGGTGGCTAAAGAAATCGATAACAAGGCTGTTGGTGAGGTCTTCTCGGTCAATTCTGTGCCGCCGGATAAGAAAATAGCAGATATAGGTCCGAAGACGATTGATGTCTTCCGTAAAGAACTGGAAAAAGCTCGTACGGTCTTCTGGAACGGGCCGATGGGAGTGCATGAGATTCCGCAGTTCGCCCGGGGTACTGAGACGCTCGCCCGGTTGCTCGCCGGACTCAAGGCGAAAACTATCGTAGGAGGCGGCTCGACCGCAGAGGCCATTGAAGCCCTGGGACTTGCTGACAAAATAACGTTTGTATCTACTGGCGGTGGCGCTTCCCTGGAGTTCCTGAGCGGCAAAGAGCTGCCCGGTGTGGTATCATTACTGGACAAGAAATGAATAACCAGGATTTAATCAAGGGACTTTCGCGGACCTCACCGGAAAAAATCGTCTTGCTGGTAATCGATGGGTTGGGCGGCTTACCGGACCCCGGAACAGGCAGGACAGAGCTAGAGACTGCCCGTATTCCTAACCTGGATGCTTTAGCGACGCGTGGAATTTGCGGGTTGGCCGACCCCATCGCCCCCGGTATAACGCCGGGAAGCGGACCCGGGCATCTGGCTTTGTTCGGTTACGACCCCGTAGAATGTGATATCGGTAGGGGCGTGCTGGAAGCGATAGGTATCGACATCGAACTTGAACCGGGTGACGTAGCCGCCCGCGGTAATTTCTGCTCCGTCGACGAAAAAGGCATCATCACCGACCGCCGTGCCGGCAGGATTTCTACCGAACAATGCTCAGAACTATGTAAACTGTTGGGTGGCATGTCGATCGATGGAGTTGACATAATTATTTATCCGGTCAGAGAACACCGGTTTGTCGTTATCTTACGCGGTGGAAAATTGGGTTCTGAGCTCTCCGATTCAGACCCTTCCCGGACAGGCGTAACTCCTCTCGAAGTCAAGTCGGAAAAGACGGCCGCCCGGAAGACGGCGGACATAGTAAATCGATTCATTGCAAAGGCCGGCGAAATATTGTCTGATCGCCACCCCGCCAACATGATATTGCTGCGAGGTTTCTCAAAAAAGCCGCGGCTTACCAGCATGCGGGAGATATATAAACTCAATCCATTAGCTATCGCCGTTTATCCAGTGTACCGCGGGCTGGCGCGGCTGGTTGGTATGACTGTAGCCGGGACGGTGGCAACGCTGGATGACGAATTTACCGCCCTGAAAAATAATTACGCCAAATATGATTTCTTTTTCGTACATATTAAGTGGACGGATTCTGCCGGTGAAGACGGTGATTTTTCACGCAAAGTAAAGATCCTGGAACAGATCGATGCAGCTTTACCTGGCTTGACTGCTTTGGGACCGGACGTATTAGTGATCACAGGCGACCACTCGACGCCGGCTTTGATGAGCGGGCATAGCTGGCATCCGGTACCGGTCCTGCTATGTTCCAAATACTGCCGCACCGATGATATTAAAAAGTTCTCCGAAAAGGCTTTCCTCAACGGCGGCCTGGGTCGCATTAGCTCTACACAGATAATGCCCCTGGCGATGGCCAACGCGTTGAAATTGAACAAGTTCGGAGCTTAGGAGTCTGAAATGTCACGCACGCCTTTGATTACCGGTAATTGGAAGATGAACACGACTATTGAGGAAGCCGTCAATCTGATAAAAACGATGCAGCCCGGGCTGGAAAAAATCCGCGGTGTAGAGAAGGTGATTTGCACGCCTTTCGTCTCTTTAATGGCGGCCAGAGCGCTTGTCAGAGGGAGCACGGTCAAACTGGGCGCTCAGGACGTATTCTACGAAGAAAAAGGGGCTTTTACCGGAGAAATATCTCCCCTAATGCTGAAAGGTCTCTGCGAATACGTTATTATCGGGCACTCCGAGCGTCGGCAATACTTCGGCGAGACAGATGAAATAACAAACAAAAAAATAAAAGCGGCCGTTAAGTCCGGGCTGAAGCCGATCATTTGCGTCGGCGAGACCCTGGAAGAAAACGAGGCGGGACAAACGAGAGAAGTGCTGGGACGGCAGTTGCTTGCTTCCTCCGACCGGTCTTATTTTCTTGGCGGCTGTGTTATCGCTTACGAGCCGGTATGGGCCATCGGTACGGGCAAATCCTCCAGCGCTGACGACGCCAATAAGACCATCGGTTTTATCCGGCAGTTCATCTCTAAACAGCACGGAAACGGCATCGCCAATACGGTCCGTATCCTGTACGGCGGCAGCGTCAATGCCGCTAACATCGCCGAGTTCATGAGGAAATCGGATATCGACGGAGCCCTGGTAGGCGGCGCCAGCCTGAGGGCCGATGAATTCGTCAGTATCGTGAAACAGGCTTCCGATATTAAAGGCGTATAAGACGTCGATGAAGCGTCTCGTCGCTATCATTGGTCCCACCGGTATCGGTAAGAGTCGCCTGGCGTTACATTACGCGAACATGTTTCAGGGTGAAATTGTCAACGCCGATAGTCGCCAGGTTTACCGTTTTATGGATATCGGTACCGCCAAGCCGACTCCTCAAGAGCTGGCGTTCGTTCCTCATCACCTGATTGACATTCTTAATCCCGACGCTGATTTCAGCCTGGCACATTACCTTCGACTTGCCCGGCACGCTATCGAGGATATTTTTAAACGCGGCTGTCTGCCTTTCCTGGTAGGGGGTACCGGTCTTTACGTTAAGGCGATATTAGAAGGCTGGCAGGTACCCGAGGTTTCGCCCGACCGCGATTTCAGGTATAATAGAGAAAAGAGCGTTCTTGAAGGAAACATAGATGTACTCTACGAAGAACTTGTCGCTACCGACCCTGAC
>Ga0105100_10000706_pt1 | contig 19551 bp, 11 predicted proteins | sample PPLLak12cMay2015_2_FD_87033 | JGI IMG/M metagenome (GOLD analysis project Ga0105100, IMG submission 87033) | Freshwater sediment microbial communities from Prairie Pothole Lake near Jamestown, North Dakota, USA - PPLs Lake P8 Core (1) Depth... | ecosystem: Environmental > Aquatic > Freshwater >...
CCTCAAGTCCATCATGCGGGACAAGATCGGGAGCTTCATGACCCGCAAGAACTGCCAGGATTTCCTCAACCGCTGGATCAGCAATTACGTCCTGCTGGACGACGACGCCGGGCAGGAAGCCAAAGCCCAGTTTCCATTGCGGGAAGCCAGAGTGGATGTGATGGAGATTCCGGGGAAACCGGGAGCTTACCGGGCCGTGGCCTATTTGCGACCCCATTACCAGCTCGATGAGCTGACCATTTCGCTGAGGCTGGTGGCCAACCTGCCGCCTCCGGCCAAGGGCTGACGTAAGGCGGCTCCGAGTTTCGAGTTGAGAGTTTCGGGTTTGAGTCATCGGGTCAAAGTGGTCACCCAAATCCGGAAGGGTTCAGGTACCCACGGCTCCTTTCGGGGGGCATGCGGGTTGGGCATCAATAACCAGCAGAGAGAGGTAACAAGTCATGGCATTCGATGCGTTTCTGAAGGTCGACGGGGTCCCTGGCGAGAGCACCGACGACAAGCACAAGGACTGGATCGAGATCCTGTCCTACAGCTGGGGAGTGTCACAACCTTCTTCGGGAGCCGCCAGCACCGCGGGCGGCGCCTCATCCCAACGGGCAGACTTTCAGGATTTCTCCATCGTGAAGCAGCTGGACAAGGCCTCCCCCAAGCTCGCGCTGGCCTGCGCCAAGGGCACCCACATCAAGGATGTGAAGGTCGAGCTTTGCCGCGCGGGTGGAGACAAGGTCAAGTACATGGAATACAAGATGACCAACGTGATGATCTCTTCGGTGCGCCGCGGCGGGTCCGCCCAGGGCGGCGAGAATGTTCCCCTCGAGGAGATTGGCTTCGACTACGGCAAGATCGAATGGATCTATACCCAGCAGAAGCGTGATGATGGTTCCGGCGGCGGCTCGGTCAAAGCCCACTGGGACCTCCAGGCCAACAAAGGCGAGTGATCCGATAGACGGTCATGAATCCCCGGAACGATGCACTCAAGCCCTCAATTCTGGACAGGCTCATGGACGACGACCCGGGCGTCTCCCATGAGCCTGTCCACCACCGTTATGTAGGCCTGGCCCAGATCAAGGCCGCCGTCGTTCGCGATCTGGAGAGCCTCATGAACACGCGGCGGAACATTCTGGTCCCTGCGGAGAGCCACCAGGAGGTCGGCAGCTCGGTGTTCGTGTACGGGCTGAAGGACTACACGGCCCAGAACCCCAAGAGCCCATCCGCCCGGCAGCATCTGCGGCTGGACGTCGAAAGAACCATTGCCCTGTTCGAGCCCAGGCTCAGGAACGTCACTGTACGTCTGGATTCCCCCGACCCCAACGAGCGGAATCTCAGGTTCCGCGTCACGGCGTTGCTCGTCGCCGACCCTATCTCCGAGCCCGTGGCCTTCGACACCTTCTTCGACGCCAACCGCGGGGAGTATTTCATCACGATGTGATGCCGCTCAAACGGACCATACATGCGCGCTTATGGACGATAGACTGCTGGATTATTACGAGAGGGAGCTCACCTTCATCCGGTCCCTCGGAGCGGAATTCGCCAGGAAGTACCCCAAAATTGCAGGACGGCTGCTGCTTGAGCCCGACAAGTGCGAAGATCCTCACACCGAACGGCTCATCGAGGCTTTCGCCCTCATCAGCGGCCGCATTCACCTGAAGATCGACGACGACTTCCCTGAGATCACCGAATCCATTCTGAATATCCTCTATCCGCACTACGTTCAGCCGATCCCTTCCTTTTCGGTGGCCCGATTCGAGCCGGACCCCAAGACCACATCCCCCGCGGGCTATTTCATCGACAAGAATACGCCCCTCTATTCCAAGCCGGTTCAATCCATTCCCTGTCAGTTCACGACCGCGTACCCCGTGACCCTGTGGCCCGTGGAAGTGGCGGAGGCGGAGCTGTGCGAGCCCAAAAGGATGATGCGACGGGCCCAGCAGGCCATTCGAATCCGGCTCAAGACCTTCAACGGCGTGAGCTTGTCGGAGCTGGGCTGGTCCCGGCTTCGTTTCTTCCTGAACGCCCCCCCCCAGCACGTGTTTCATCTCTACGAGCTTCTCTTCAACCATGTCTCCCACATGGAGCTGGAATGGGAGCGGGAGGACAAGCCGCCCGTGCTCCTGCCGCTATCCCCCGAGGATATCCGGCCCGTCGGTTTCGACGAGAAGGAGCACTTGATTCCATACCCGAGAAGATCCTTTCCCGGCTACCAGCTGCTTTTCGAGTATTTCTGCTTTCCCGAGAAGTTCCTTTTCTTCGATCTGTGCAGTCTAGAGCAGCTCAAAGGGCGCAGTTGGGGTGACTGTCTGAATGTCTGGATATACCTCGACCGGATCGCCAAGCTGAACCTGGTGGTCAACCGTGAGACGTTCTGCCTCAACGCCACGCCGGTGGCCAACCTCTTCAAGCGCATCGCCGAGCCCATCCGCGTCGAGCACCGGAAGACCGATTATCACGTCATCCCGGATGTTCGGCGTCAGGAGGCCACCGAGGTCTTCAGCATCGACCGGGTCACGGCCATTGCGGCCGATTCCCCCGACAAGGCCGTCGAATTTCGCCCCTTCTATTCCATCAAGCACCATGAGGACGCGGCGGATGGCGACGGACGCCTGGCTTTCTGGCACCACCAGCGAAGGCCATCCGGGAGAAAGGGGGACGACGGCACGGAGGTTTTTCTCTCTTTTGCGGACATCCGGTTCAAGCCCGTGGACCCCGAAGTCGAGACGATGACGATTCATGTCACGTGCACCAACCGGGATCTGCCCGGCCGCCTGCCCTTCGGCGATCGTTCGGGTGATTTCGACATGGAGATGGCCGCTCCCGTCACCCGGGTCACCTGTCTCATGAAGCCCACTCCCAGCCGGAGGCCGACCCTGGGGGGAGCCCTTCAGTGGCATCTCATCTCGCACCTCTCGCTGAACTACCTCTCGCTCGCCAGCGGTGGAGAACAGGCCCTCAAAGAGATCCTCAGCCTGTATGATTTCGACCGCTCACCTGCTGTGCGGCAGCAGATCAGCGGCATCGCATCGGTCCAATCGGAGCACGTGACCCGACGCATCGGCCGTTCTTTTTGCCGCGGAGCTCAGGTCACGGTCACCTTCGATGAGCAGAAGTTCGTGGGGGCTGGGGTCTACCTTTTTGCCAGTGTCCTGGAGCATTTTCTCGGTCAGTACGTTTCGGTGAATTCGTTTTCCCAGTTGGTGGCAGGGACCCTTCAGCAAAAGGAACCGATGAAAAAGTGGCCTCCGAGGACCGGAAACCGCATTCTGCTGTGAGGGACAGCCTCTTCAGGGAGTTTTACGAGTTCTCGTTTTTCAGGGCTGTCCACCTCCTCGAGTGGCTGCACCCTGAAAAGAAGCGACTGGGAGAGGCCCTGTCCTGCACCCAGGAGCCGGTTCGCTTCTCGGTGAAGCCCGGTTTTGCTTTCCCCCCCAGCGACATATCGGGAATGGAGCCGGGAGAGGATGGCGGACCGACGACGATGGAAGTGGCCTTCCTGGGTCTTGTGGGACCTTCGGGGGTTCTGCCCGGCTGGTACAATGAACTGGTGGTGGATCGCCTTCGCCAGAAGGATCGCAGCCTGGCTGCCTTCCTGGATCTGTTCCACCACCGGCTCATCTCCCTGTTCTACCTGGCCTGGAAGAAGCAGCGATTCCCCGAGAACTACCGCCTCGGAGCCCGGGATCGACTCTCCCGACAGATGCTTTCCCTGCTGGGTCTGGGGACACCGGGGCTTTCGGATCGCATGGGTCTCGAGCCCGAATCGCTCATCTTTTATGGAGGCCTGCTTTCCGGGGCCGTCCCCAGTGCGGCGGCCATCGAAGCCACCGTCGAGTATTTTGCCGAAGCCTCAGTGCAGGTGGATCAGTTCATCGACCGCACCATTCCCGTTGCTCCCGAGGACCAGACGCGGGTCGGGGCGGCGAATGCCCGCCTGGGGGTGGATGCGGCGTGCGGGAGCATGGCCTGGGAGAGCCAGACCAAGTTTCGCGTTCGCATCGGCCCCGTGGGTTACGATCATTTTGTGCGCCTCATGCCTTCGGGGGAGCTGCTGGGACCCATCTTCGCTCTGGTTCGGTTCATGGTGGGCATCGAATATGAATTCGAGGTGGGAGTCGTATTGAAGCGGGAGGAGGTGCCTTCCTGTATCCTGGGGCGCACCGATCCCAAAGCCCCGCGCCTGGGGTGGTCCACATGGGCCAAATCACCAACCGAAACCCACCGGGAAGACCCCATGGTCGTCTTCCAGGAACCACGCCCTTGAATGCGCTGCTCTTCGCATTGCTGAGTCTTTCTCTGCGCCTCTGCGTCTCTGCGTCTCTGCGCGAGGAATGTTTTGGGATAATCGTTCAATCATGAAGGAGCTCCATCCATGCCCAGAACCAACTTGAAGGCCTTGATCGGGAAGCTGAACGCCACCTGCCGGAGTGCGCTGGAGGGTGCAGCAGGCCTGTGTCTCTCCCAGACCCACTACGAGGTCGACATCGAGCACTTCTTCCTCAAGCTTCTCGAGATGCAGAATACGGATCTTCACAAGATTCTGCGCTATTTCGAGGTGAATGAGGCCAGGCTCACGGCAGACCTTACCCGCACCATGGAGGGCTTCAAGACCGGGAATGCCAGGACACCCGCCCTGTCGCCGCGCATCCCCCGCATGATCCAGGAAAGCTGGCTCGTGGCCTCCGTGGACTACCAGGCACCCAGCATCCGGTCGGGCCACATCCTGCTGGCGCTCCTGAGCAGCGAGGAAATGGCGCGGATGCTCACGGGAAGCTCTGAAGCCTTCAAGAAGATCTCTCTGGAGACTCTGGAGAAGAATTTTTCAGACCTGGTGGCGGGATCCAAGGAAGACTCCGAAGCGGGAGGCACGGGCCGGCCCACCGAATCCCTCGCCCCTGCCGCGGCCGCAGCCGGCACCAAAGCCCTCGATCAGTTCACTGTCAACCTGACCGAAAGGGCCCGCAAGGGGGAGATCGACCCCGTCCTGGGGCGTGAGTTTGAAATCCGACAGATGGTGGACATCCTGATCCGACGCCGTCAGAACAACCCCATCCTGACAGGTGAAGCCGGCGTGGGCAAGACAGCCGTCGTGGAGGGGTTCGCTCTCAAGATCGTGGAGGGGGATGTGCCGCCGCCACTGCGGAACGTCGCGATCCACACCCTGGACCTGGGGCTGCTCCAGGCGGGGGCCGGCATCAAGGGTGAGTTCGAGAACCGACTCAAGTCGGTCATCAACGAAGTCAAGGCTTCTCCCATCCCCATCATCCTGTTCATCGACGAAGCCCACACCATGATCGGAGCCGGCGGGGCGGCGGGATCCGGAGATGCGGCCAACCTGCTCAAGCCGGCCCTGGCCCGCGGCGAGCTGCGCACCATCGCGGCCACCACGTGGTCGGAATACAAGAAGTATTTCGAAAAGGATGCCGCCCTGGCCCGCCGGTTCCAGGTGGTGAAGATCGAGGAGCCCGACGAGCCCAACGCTCTGGTCATGATGCGGGCCGTCGCCCCCTTCCTGGAAAAGCACCACCAGGTCATGATCACCGACGACGCCCTGCTGGATTCCGTGCGCCTCTCGCACCGCTACATCACGGCACGCCAGCTGCCGGACAAGGCGGTGAGCGTCCTCGACACGGCCTGCGCCCGCGTGGCCATCGGGCTCAACACCAGTCCGCCCGCCGTCGAGGAGGCGTCGAGGAGGATCGGTCACATCGAACGGGAGCTGAGGATCTTGGAGCGCGAATCGCTCATTGGCCGGGACCATGGCGAGCGGATCGCGCGTCTGAATGTGGAGAAGGAAACCGTCCAGCAGGAGCTGGAGACCCTGACGGCACGATGGCAAAAGGAGATGGAGCTCGCCCGGCAGCTCATGACTCTGCGCGTGGAGATCCAGGAGCTCTTTGAGAAGGAGCCTGGAAACATCGAAGTCATGGCCGAAAAGCAAACCCGCCTCAAAGGGCTCGAAAGCGAGCTGGCGGCAGTGCAGCAGGACCATCCACTGGTCCAGATCGCCGTGGATTCCCAGACGGTGAGCGAAGTCATCTCCGGGTGGACGGGCATTCCGACCGGCCGCATGCTGACCGATGAGATCGAAACGGTGCTGAAGCTCGAAGAAACGCTGGGCAGGCGCATCATCGGCCAGGACCATGCCCTGGCAGCCATCTCCCAGCGTATCCGGACGGCTCATGCCGGCATCGAAGACCCGTCCAAGCCGACGGGGGTTTTCATGCTGGTCGGCCCCAGCGGCGTCGGCAAGACCGAAACGGCTCTGGCCCTCTCGGAGCTCATGTATGGCGGGGAGGAGAATGTCATCACCATCAACATGTCCGAGTACCAGGAGGCTCACACGGTTTCGGGTCTCAAGGGATCGCCTCCGGGTTACGTGGGCTACGGTGAAGGGGGCGTGCTCACCGAGGCGGTCCGGCGGCGTCCTTACAGCGTGTTGCTCCTGGACGAGGTCGAAAAGGCCCACCCGGACGTCATGGAGCTCTTCTACCAGGTCTTCGACAAGGGAATGCTGGAGGACGGCGAGGGACGGCGCATCGACTTCAAAAACACCCTCATCCTGCTCACTTCGAACCTCGGGACGGACCTCATCATGAAGGTGTGCGCCGACGAAGAGACCGCTCCCGGTGCGGCATCGCTTCAGGAGATGCTGCGGCCGGAGCTGGTCAAGCATTTCAAACCCGCATTCCTCGGACGTCTCATCGTGGTGCCTTACTTTCCCATCACCGACAAGATCATGCGCCTCATCGTGAAGCTGAAGCTCGACCGCATCGGCAAGCGCATGCTGGAGAACCGGAATGTGGTGCTCACTTACGATGAATCCATCATCGAGGCCATAGCCAGGCGCTGCACGGAGGTCGACAGCGGCGCGCGCAACGTGGACCACATCCTCACCAACACCCTGCTCCCGCAGCTGTCTCAGGAAATCCTTTCGCGCATGGCCGCCGGCGAACAGATCCGGACAGTCCACGTGTCCACATCAGATGAGGGTTTCAACTACGCCATCGGTTAGCTTGCCTGCAGACCTATCATGATTTTGACCCAAGGGGGATATGATGGCCAATACCTTCTTCGCAAAGCCAAACAAGAATACACATTTAGTGGTGAAGAATATAAACGGGACATCTGTTATCAAATATTTGAAAATCAATATCAGGCTCGTTTCAGCCAATCAGAATGTCACCTGCCAGAGCTCCAATTGCCCCCTCAGGCGTTGATCCGTATCGTTGCTCTGAAGCATTTTCGCTTCCCATTGCGCTAACCGTATTTCAAACGTTTACAAAGTTTTAGAGGTCTATGAATCATGTCCGATCATGATCCGTTCAATGCCAGGGCGCTGCTGCCGGGCATCCAGGAGCCCACGGCATTTTTTCGCCTGAAGGCACTGGAAGAGGCTGGTCTGGGAGAGCTTTCCCGGCTTCCCTATTCCGTTCGAGTGCTGTTGGAAACCCTGTTGCGGCAGGTTGACGGCTCCGTGGTCACGCGGGAGGATGTCGAACGGCTGGCCGGCTGGGACCCCTCCGGTGCCGCACCGTTCGAGGTTCCCTTCAGACCGGCGCGGGTCACCCTGCAGGACTTCACAGGCGTGCCCGCCGTAGTCGATCTGGCCGCCATGCGGTCGGCCATGGCACGGGCTGGCGGAGACCCGAAACGCGTCAATCCACTCATACCTGTGGACCTGGTCATTGATCACTCGGTCCAGGTGGATGAGTTCGGATCGAGCTCGGCGCTTCGCACCAATGTGGAGCTGGAATTCCAGCGCAACCGTGAACGCTACGAGTTCCTGAAATGGGGTCAGGGGGCCTTCAGCAACTTCCGGGTTGTCCCCCCTGCCACAGGCATCGTGCACCAGGTGAACCTGGAGTATCTGGCCGGGGTCGTGCTCACGCGCGACGAAGATGGGCGTCGGGTGGCCCTTCCCGACACCCTGGTGGGCACCGACAGCCACACGACCATGATCAATGGTCTGGGTGTGCTGGGCTGGGGCGTCGGAGGCATCGAGGCCGAGGCGGTGATGCTGGGACAGCCCCTCTACCTTCTCACTCCACAGGTGGTGGGGTTCCGGCTCACGGGGCGACTGCCCGAGGGCGCCACGGCAACCGACCTGGTGCTCACCGTGACCCAGATGCTGCGCGCCCGGGGAGTCGTGGACAAATTCGTGGAGTTTTTCGGACCGGGCGTGTTGAACCTCAACCTGCCCGATCGGGCCACATTATCGAACATGGCCCCCGAGTACGGGGCGACCATCGGATTCTTCCCCGTGGACCGGGAAACGCTGCGCTACCTGACCCTCTCAGGCAGAAGCCGGGAACAGGTGGATCTGGTGGAACGCTACACCAAGGCGCAGGGGCTCTTCCGCTCCGAGGACTCTCCGGACCCGGTTTTCAGCGACACCCTGACCCTCGACATGGGGACCGTGGAGCCCAGTGTGGCGGGTCCCAAACGCCCACAGGACCGCGTCCCCCTGAGCGGCGTCGGAGAGAGCTTCAGCAAGGCTTTCCCCGCTGCGACTCCCGCTTCGAGCGGGGATCTCGGTCATGGGTCCGTCGTCATCGCCGCCATCACCTCCTGCACCAACACCAGCAACCCCAGCGTCATGCTGGGTGCCGGGCTCCTGGCCCGGAAGGCGGTGGAGCGGGGGATCGAGGTCAAGCCCTGGGTTAAGACGAGTTTGGCGCCGGGCTCCACGGTGGTCACCCGTTACCTGGATGAAGCCGGTTTGACTCCCTTTCTCGAGGCGCTGGGCTTCCACGTCGTCGGCTACGGCTGCACCACCTGCATCGGGAACAGCGGACCGCTGCCCGACGAGATCACCGCGGCCATCCGGGAGAAAGACCTGTCCGTCGCAGCGGTGCTTTCGGGCAACCGCAATTTCGAAGGCCGCATCCACCCGCTGGTGCGGGCCAACTACCTGGCGAGTCCACCGCTGGTCGTCGCCTACGCTCTGGCCGGCACCGTCAACATCGATCTGGCCCGGGACCCCCTGGGCACCGCCAGGGACGGCCGACCGGTCACCCTCAAGGACATCTGGCCCAGTGAGGATGAAATTCGGGACCTCATCGAGCGATGTCTTCATCCGGAAGTGTTCAGGCAGCAATATGCCGACATCTTCACGGGGAACGACATGTGGAACAGCGTGACCACATCGGAGGGGGACGTTTACGCGTTTGAACCGGACAGCACTTACATCATGGAGCCACCGTACTTCATCCATGTCGCAGAGGAGCCGCCGCCCCGCGGCGATATCCTCCGAGCCAAAGCTCTCGCGCTCTTCGGCGACAGTGTGACGACCGATCACATTTCACCCGCGGGATCCATCCCGGCGCAGAGCCCGGCAGGGCTGTACCTGATTCGGAACGGGGTGGCCGAGGCGGATTTCAACCAGTACGGGACGCGCCGGGGCAACCACGAGGTGATGGTGCGCGGGACCTTTGCCAACATCCGCATCCGCAACCGGCTGGTTCCCGAAAGGGAGGGCGGTTATACGGTATACCAGCCGACATTGGAAACCATGAGCATCTACGAGGCGGCCATGAAGTATGCCGTGGACGGCACCCCGACCATCGTGCTGGCGGGGAAGGAATACGGCACGGGATCCAGCCGCGACTGGGCGGCCAAGGGGCCACATCTTCTGGGAGTGAAGGCGGTCATCGCTGAGAGCTTCGAGCGGATTCACCGCAGCAACCTGGTGGGCATGGGCGTTCTGCCGCTTCAGTTCATGGAGGGCCAGAGCGTCCAGAACCTGGAGCTCACGGGATTTGAAACCTTCGACATTCTGTGCGGACCAGGCGAATCCCTCCGGCCCAAGCAAGTGATCACCGTGCGCGCCGTCGATGCCGCAGGCGATGTGAAGGTCATCCAGGTGGTGTGCCGCATCGACACGCCCGTTGAGGTCCAATACTACCGCAACGGCGGCATCCTGCAGACGGTGCTCCGCCAGATGATGAAAGGCTAAACCCGTTTGGACTGAAACCTTCCTTTTCTTTGACTCGCGCAGAGACGCCGAGGCGCAGAGAACAGCCGAGAATAAGAAGCCCGTACGTTCGTCCGGGGTGTCGCGTGAGGAATGGATGAATTCATCCTTAGCCGGTATGGTTCAAGACTCCGATGCGTCGAAGCATTCTCTCTGCGTCTCTGCGCCTCTGCGTGAGAAATAATTCTTCAAGGGATCTTCGACTGAAGACTCAGTCCACCCGGAAGCGGTAATCCCTGCCCCTGCCGCCATTGATGCCGTAGGTCTCCAGCCGGCCCAGGAGGAGATCGTCGCTCCCAGCCGTCAGCCGCATCAGATAGAATTCGTTTTCCAGGCTGGAAGGAAGGTCTGCCAGGCGATCAAATCCCCCGCCCGGCTGTTGGGATCCGTTCGAATGCAAACGTCCAACCCGCACCGGCCCGGAGGCAGCACCGACCGTCCTTCACTGAGTGCGGCTCCTTTCAATGGAGTGACCAACAGGTCAGCCGTCATTCCGGCAGAATTCAAGACGGAATCCAGAGAAGACAGCTGGATGCCGGCTTAAGGACCGCCGGTATGACGACGTCGAAACGGATCTCTTCCTCCGGGGAGTTCTGCCAAGCTCCGGTTTCGATCCCCTGAACAACTCTGCCGGAGGTTTCGAAAACCCTTTGCACTGCTTATAAATATTATCTGCTGAGGTGAAGAATGCTTCCGGCAGGATTCGTGAGTGTTGGTGCTCCCTGCCGGGTTTCTGTGGATGAATGAGGACAATTCCCGAGGAGGTCACATGGAGAACGGACTTCTTTTCGAGCCCTGCCGCATTGGCTCGATCACATTGCCCAACCGGATGGTCATGGCTCCCCTGACCCGAGGCCGAGCCGAAGCCGACGGAACCCCCAGCGACCTGATGGCCCACTATTATCGGCAGCGGGCGGAAGCCGGGCTGATCGTTTCGGAAGCCACGGCCGTCTCACGGGGAGGCGTCGGCTGGCTGGGGGCTCCCGGCATCTACACGGGCTCCCACGTGGCCGGATGGCAAAAAGTGACCGAAGCGGTGCACGAAACCGGAGGCCGGATCTTCCTGCAGCTCTGGCACATGGGACGCGCTTCTCATCCCGATTTCCTGGATGGTGAGCTCCCCGTTGCGCCGTCGGCCATCGCAGCCGACGAGTGGTCCCATACACCCCTCGGCAAGAAGCGCTACGTCGTCCCGAGGGCTCTCGAGCTGGACGAGATCCCGGGCATCGTGAACGAGTATGCCGCCGCAGCCGTTCGGGCTCGGGACGCGGGCTTCGACGGCGTGGAAATCCACGGGGCCAACGGGTATCTCATCGACCAGTTTATCCGGGATGGATCCAACCGGCGCACCGATGCTTATGGCGTGAGCGTCGCCAATCGGGCCCGGTTCCTGCTGCAAGTCACGGAAGCGGTGTGCGCGGCCTGGTCGCCGGATCGCGTCGGAGTGCGGCTTTCCCCCACTGGAGTCTACAATGACATGCGCGACAGCGATCCACCCGCCACCTTCGGCTATGCCGTGGAGGCGCTGAACCACTTCAACCTGGCCTATCTCCACCTGATGGAGCCCCTGCCCGGCCATCCCCTGGCGGGAACCCATGAACGGATTTCTCCCATGCTTCGAACCATCTACAAGGGAAAGCTCGTCATCAACGGTGGGTTCGACGCACAGCTGGGGGCCGCAGCCCTTGCAGGAGGCGAGGCCGACCTGGTGGCCTTCGGGATGCTGTTTCTCGCCAATCCGGACCTGGTGCGCCGCTTCCGGAACGGAGCCGGTTTCAACGAACCTGACTACGCAACCCTCTACACTCCGGGCCCCAAGGGATACATCGACTACCCAACGATCGACGGTGCAGTCTGAGAGGCCTTTCTTGTGCATGATGAGGAGTTGCCACCTTCGTTGAAGTCCTGGAACATTAGAGAGTGTTCAAACACCGTCTGTTCCAACACCGTCCCGGCTCCTCTCACAACAGAAGGGTCACACCTACACTTTTGACACCTGCAGCCTCCCGCTAAGCATTTCACCAGAGTTGACCTCGGATTCGTTCATTTTCATCTACTGTGCAACCCGCTAATTCGCCTGTGTGTCAAGAGTGTAGGTGTGACCCCCTCCCTCTCGCCGGGATCCAACTTGCAGCCTGAGGATGATGGCTTTCTGACTGTAAGTCAAAAAACCGACGCTGCATCCAAGCTGCAGGGGATTCATGACCCCCCCGGGCGGGGTCGGCCAATCCTTTCTTCTGGAATTTGGCCTGGCCCTCCCTTGCCTTCAGCAAGGCAAGAGCCTTCGATTCTCCCCCACCTTGAATTCCCCTGTCACACTGCCAATCCAACTTGTCTTCGGAATTTATTGGGACATGCCCCTTTCAGCATGGAGCACCGTGCGCGTGGGGTGTTCGCCCATGGGACAAATCGGTACGAAATGTGCTTTCGCACGGCGATGGAAACGGGGATGAGGGGGTGATCAATCAATATCGCCATAATACTCTGAAAACCTTAAGGAAATTCTGAATGGAAAACAGGGGACGCGACCGACGTTTCTATGCGGCGGAGGACGCACCAAGGAGGACCAAGGCCATTCTGCTGGCCTTAGTAACCCTTTTGTGCGGGGTGTATTATCTTTATTGGCTGACGCTCACTCTGAATACGGAGCACCCGATCCTGGCGGTCCTGTTTTTCGCTGCCGAGGCCTTCTGCTTTCTTCTTTTCGCCGTGGCCACCGTTGACCTGTGGCGCCTTCGTTTCAAACCTCCCGGAGGTCTCCGCGCGGAAGTGGATTACAGCATAGATATTCTCATCACGGCGTGCGGAGAACCGCCTGCAGTGGTTGCCAAGACACTCCATGGGGTGTCGCGAATCCGCTGGTCGGGGCCTCTGAGGGTCTATGTTCTCGATGACGGAGCGTGCGAGGAGGTTCGAAGGATTTGCATCCAGAAAGGCTTCCACTACTTTTCCCGCCGTTTGGAGGGCATCCCCCAGGACAACGCCAAATCGGGGAATCTCAATTTCGGGCTCCAAAGAACCGACGGCGAGCTCCTGCTGGTGCTCGACGCCGATCAAGTTCCAAAGCCGCAGATCCTCGAGGTCATGGCCGGTTACATGAAATTCCCTGATCTGGCATTCATCCAGTCCCGACAATCCTATCTGGTTCCCAGAGAAGACCCCTTCTTCAATCTCGACGAGGTCTTCCACGGAGGTTTTCAGCTGGCCATGGACGACCGCAATGGAGTCATCTCGTGCGGAAGCGGCGTGCTCTATCGGCGAGCCGCTCTCCAAGACATCGGAGGGTTCGCCACATGGAATCTTGTCGAAGATTTGACAACCTCTTACGAGCTCCACAGCAGGGGCTGGAAATCCTTCTATCACCCATACCCACTGAGTATCGGCCTGGCTCCGGACAGCGTCTGCAAGGTGTATCGCCAGAGGGGGCAGTGGGCACTCGATACGATGCGGCTGTTCTGGTATGACAACCCCCTTTTCAAAAAGGGCCTGGACTGGCGCAGAAAGCTCAATTACCTCACCATCGGCCTCTCTTATCTCTGCTCGGGATTTGTGTTTCCGTTATTTTTCATCGTTCCCCTGTGGACTTACCTGACGGGCAACAACATCCTCACCTGTCCCGAATGGGAGTTCGTCCTCACACGGTTCTTCTATTTCTTCTCCATGGCCGCAGCGCTTCACTATCTGTTCAAAGACAAGCGCCCCGGAAAACAATTCCAGATGCTCTCGGGGCTTTTTCCGGTTTACATCTGGAACACAGTCAGGGCTCTCTTCTATCCCCCCGGCAGAAAACCTGCCTACTCGGCCAACAATACGAGAAAGCGGCGGAAATGCCGTCCAACGGGAATCCTCCTCATGCCGCAGCTGATTCTATTCTGGGGAAACGCCGTTCTTCCCTTTGTCGCTTTGATTTTCGAAACCGCACCCCCCCGGATGATCGCTGCCAACGCCTGCGTTTCCGTCGTCGCCCTTTGGTCCCTGTGGCAGGTGCTTGAGGCTGGATTCAGCAGCAATGACTGGGACCTGGAGATGGAGCCGAGGAGTTTTTATGGGCTGGATACGCAGACGTCGTGTTAGACAGGTTTTGGTCCCAGCTCTGTGGCTGCTGGTGGTTCTGGTCTGCATTGCCTGGCGACACCCTGAATTCTGGGTTTCGACCTACAGCCGCTATCTGGATGCGCAGGATCTGATCAGAAAAGGGGAGTTTCAGAGGGCTCTCCAGAAACTGGACCTGGCCCTTCGAGATGATCCAGACCAGACGGGTTACATCAACACCCGAGGCTATCTGCTCCTGGAGATGCGAAATGATTCGGCTGCTCGGGCCACCTTCGAGCGGGGCCTCCGACTGGACCCCAAGAACCCTGAAGCCCTCCTTGGACTGGCGCAGGCTCAGCTCAACCAGAACCAGATTTCTCAACTCAAGAGCACTTTGGACAGGATGGAGTCGCTTCCCCTTGATTTCGACCAGAAGCATCGACGTGCACAACTCTACGGTCAGGCCGGCGAATCCAGAACGGCTCTGGTCCATACCAGGGCGATCATGGAGGAAGCCCCCCGGGACCGCGGGTTGATCTGGGAGGCCGTGCGCCTTGCAGCCGCTCAACAGGACTGGCAGGAGGTCATCACCCTCGCCAACCGTCTCATGGGCATGAACCCGCCCGACGAGGTCCGCATTCGGGCCAATGAGCTGCTTTCCATGGACTAAGAGATCCAGGGGCAACACTCCGAGGCCCTGAAAACGCTCAATGAGAAACCTTCCCCGGAAAACCTTAGAAACCGGATAGCTCTCAACCTGCAGTTGGGGTACTATGGGCAGGCGGTAACATTGCTCGAGGAGCTCCTTGAGGTGGCTCCTTCCGATGGGAACGCCCGCAAGGATCTGGCGTGGGCCCAGCAGCAGACCGGTGACGAGGCTGGGGCCGAAGCGACTTACCGCAGTCTGATGGAATCGGGGCAGGCCGACCCCGAAACTCGAGTCCGTTATGCCTGGCTGCTCAACAGCCAGAAGCGACACCGGGAAGCGTGGGATGTGATCGCAGTCCTTCCAAGGCCGAGCAAGGATCCCGCCCTGCTTGAGCTGCAGGCCATGACAGCTTTCTGGGCGGGCAAGATGGAGGAAGCCGCTCACCTCCTGCAAAAGCTTCTCGAAACGGGTGGAGCCACTGCATTGGGCCGGCATGAGGCGCTGAACCGGATCCGTTGAAACAGCGATCCTCACGCACCGAAACTTCGCCCTCCGAATCCTTCCAAGGCATACAAAAATCCGGGATGCAAGCATGCGATCCAAGCGATCTCTCCCCAGCCGGTTTGTCCAATCGTTTTTCTTCCTGTTGATCATCGCGATGTTCTCCCTGGCGTCTCAGGCCGCGGCTGCCGCCAAACCTTCGGGGGATGGACCTCCATCTCCTGTTTCGATCCATCGTGAAAGCAGCGATAATCCCGACTCCATGGCCATGCGCAAGGATCTCGCCTGGGCTTTGGAACAATCCGGAGACCTCACGGGTGCTGAAAAAGTATACCGGGCCCTGGTGGATTCGGGGAAGGCCGATGAGGAGACTCGGGTCCGCTTCGGCTGGCTTCTCAACAGACAGCAGCGATACGAGGAGGCGTGGTTTGTCATCGCTCCGCTGCCTCGGCCCAACCCTGGAGCCAATGTCCTCGAGCTGCAGGCCAGAACGGCCTTCTGGAGCCGAAGAATGGCCGAAGCCGTCCCGCTCTATGAAGCTCTTCTGGTGGCAAAGCCGGGCATTCCGCAGTTGGAGCAGGAATACCGGGCGGCTCTTCAAGCTCTGGAACCTCCCAAAGCTTCAGGGCGTATGGAAACCGCAAGAACGCCGGGTAGCCTTCGGGAACCCCTAACCCACCCCCTGAACCAGGATCTCCGTCTCGCCCGACTTCACCGAAAAGCCGGCCGCCTGGCCCAGGCAGCCGATCACTATCGCAAGTTCCTCTCAGGCGCAAAGCCGTCCTGGGAATTTTGGCAGGCCAGGGCGGAGTACGCTCAAGTTCTAATGGACAGCGGCCATCCCGAGGCGAGCTACGATGAGATCCTACCCGTCGCCGACCGCCTTCCCCGGTCACCGGATGTGCTTCTGACGGCAGCCCGCGCGTCATCCCAGTCGGGCAGGCCCCAGCAGGCGGTGGATTACCTGGAGCGCCTGTCTCGATTGAAGCCCCTCAGTTTCGAACAGCGCATCTGGCTTGCGGGCCAGTACCGGGCGGCGGGACAGAGGGAAACAGCGCTCACCCTCTATGAAAAGCTTTTGGTTAACCAGACGGCTCCTCCGGTGGAGATCCTGGAATCCATCGGGGACCTCCGGCTGGATACCGGGGACTCCAAGGGGGCAATGGAAGCTTATGGCAGGATCTGCACGCAGCCGGAACCGCGAAGATATGAGGACTGCCCCCCTCATGTGATTCTGAAAATTGCCCGGGCAGCGGCGGCATCCCATGAGGACATGACGGCGCGCGGCGCCTACAGCGCCTATTGCCTGCTGCGCCCGGAAGAGAGCGATGCGAGCCTCGAAGCCGCCCGCTATTTGAGCAGCATTGGCGAAGCCCGGGAAGCCCTGGAGCATTACAAGAATGTCGCGTCCCGGCGAGGCAGTGAGGGTCTTCGGCTGGAGCTGGCTCGGGCCTGCCTGGCCGCCGAGCACTTCCACTGCGGGGAACGCTATGCCCGAGAAGCCCTGGACCATCAAGAAGGGGATCGGAGGGAGGCCCGTCTTTTGTTGGGCCAAAGCCTCCTCAGCCGGGGAGAGGCCATGCAGTCCATGGAGGAATTCCAGACACTGCGACGGGATCACCCCACCGATCCGGAAGTCCACGCGTGGCTGGCACAAGCGGCTGCGGCCCTGGACTGCCATCGCCAGGCCTACGAAGAGTTCGGACGGGCCATGGACCTTGGAGCGCCCGACCGGGCAGACCTTTCCCTTCTCCAGGGGCGTTCGGCATCAAGGCGCATGGACTATGCCCGCGCCATGAGCAGCTATGATGCGGCCCGGAAGGCCGGCGCCGAGAGCCGCCTCGTGGACCAGGGCGAGGCGGTCGTTCGGGAGGCGACACCCGTTACCCTGGGCGGGGCTTTCATGGCCTATGGAGATTCCAACGACGTGCATTTGGAGCAGGGCGGGGTTACGGGGAGCTTCTGGGTGAAAAAGGCCGCTCAACTCACTCTGCAGGTCATGCGCGGACGTCTGGACCAGCACGAGACATCCTACGACCGAACCGTTGGGCGGCTGGCATGGGACCACCTGTTCCTCTCGCCGGCTCTGGAGACCCACGGTTTCTTGGGGGTGGAAGCATTCGATGGCGAAGGGAGCACCTTCACGGGGCAATGGGGTCTGAAGTATACCTTCCTGGATTCTTCGCAAGCCGGTTTCGCCCTGAACCGGGAGACCTTCTGGTCTGTTCAGGATTTGCGTGACCCGCGCCAATACAACCGGATCATTCGGCTGGACCTGCTCCCGCCCGACTTCATCCTGCAGGGGGGAAGCGTCTTTCTGGACAAGGTGTTCCTGCCGTCCCACGCCCACTGGTTCGTCCGGGCAGGTGGAGAGAGCTATGACGGAGAGAGCGAGCGCTTCTTCGGCTACAGCCACTTTCAGATCCCGCTCAAGGAAAGCGAGAAGTTCTGGCTGGCGGTGAAGCCCAACGTCTATTTCGAATCCTTTCAGGACGAATCTCCGGCCTATTTCAGCCCTTCCTCCCATTTCTCCCTGGGAACGCTGATCCATTCAATCGTGCGTCAGCCGAACTGGAATTTCGAGGCCGAAGTGAACCCTCAGATGCTCATGACCGAGGGGAATGCGGGGTTCGGCATCATGGGAGCCGCCGATCTCAATGTGAATCTGGGACCCTGCTGGCTGGGTGTTGGAGCGTTCACGTTCTACGATCAGCCCGAGGAGTATTGGTCATGGCGAGTGGTGGCAACGCTTTCGCGCCGATTCTGATGAACCTGACTGTGCATCGTTTTGAATGGTTTCAGACCGCGGCCTTCATCTTCGGATGCATCTTCCTCCTGTCCGTTGTGGGCTGCACGGAGCGTCGGGATCCCCTCGTGACATTTCTGGAGGATTCATGGGATTCGTACAAATCCATTTACATCAAGCCCGAAGGTTGTGTTTTTGACGAACATCGGGGGGAGGTGACGTCTGAGGGACAGTCCTATGCTTTGCTCCGTTCCGCATGGATGAAGGACCCGGAGACTTTCGAGCGGGTTTATCTCTGGACGGAAGCGAACCTGAAGCGCGGTGACGGATTGTATGCTTGGCAGTGGAACCCCGCCACGGCTTCGGTTCAGGACTGGAACACGGCCACCGATGCCGACCAGGACATCGCCTTTGCCCTGCTCATCGCCGGCCGCATTTTCCAGAAACCCGAATACACCCGACGGGCCAGGCAGATGGTTCGAGCCGTGCGCACCGCCACGGGCATCTCCGTGGGTGAGGTCTGGTTTCCTTCGGCCGGAAACTGGGCGGTGGCCGAGCGCATCGTCAACCTTTCGTATTTCACCCCCTACGCCTACCCCTATTTCCAGGCCATCGATCCCGACGGCCGGTGGCCCGAGGCCATCGAGACCGGCTATGCGCTGATCAATCAGGCTCTGGCACTTCCCGAGGTCAGACTCATCCCGGACTTTCTGGTGGTGGACTCCGAAGGAACGGTTCTGCCACTTCCAGTCTCCTCACCTCTCAGCCGCGACTTCTCATTCGATGCCATGCGGATCCCCTGGCGTGTCGCCCTCCATTGCCGCTTGCATGGGAGAACACGTGCCTGCACGGATCCCCCGCTGGTGGACACTCTGGCGGATCTGCTCACCCGTGACGGAAAGATCTTCACGCGTTACCGCACCGACGGGACTCCCATCCAGAGCGGCGAATCCCTAAGCTTCTATGGAAGCCTCCTGCCGGCCCTCCATGAGCGCTACCCCCACCTGGCAACCTCTCTCCTGGACCACCAACTCTCTCCACGAAGTCTGGAATCCGTCACCCGACTCACCGACCGCTACTACGATCTCAACTGGATATGGTTCGGCATCGCACTCACCACGGGATGGATCACGGACCATACGCCGCCTCCCCAAACCATCCCGCTGTGAAATGCAGGAAAACCATCTCTATAAAATGCCAGCCCACAGGTTGCGTACATCCCCAAAACTGCTTGATTCTTGTCGTGATTAGAACAAAACCGCTGCGGGCATAGGCCGAGCGACCGGGGTGATCGCTGCAATCCTTCAGTACGGTCGGCCAGTAAAGGTGGGTTTGAAAAAGAGTCCGTTTTCCATGTGTCCTCCTTGTGCCCCCCTCCTTGACGGGAAAGGAGCCGGGTGGCGACTCGTGCTGCCAAGCATCCGCCGACCGATGACCCAAAGCTATCTTGCGGAGAGGCGACCCCTCGGTGTGCCAACGGCGTGGAGCCGTAGCGAGCCTGACACAGTGCTGGAAGACCTATGAAAAGCTCCGACCCGACAATGTCCTCACCTCCTCGCGTCTTCATCAGTTACAGCCACGACAGCGAAGAGCAATCCGCCCGTGTGCTCGCCCTGGCGGAGCAGCTCCGCCGGGACGGCATCGATGCGCGGATCG